>ERZ1034680.19-NODE-19-length-156750-cov-52.590159_pt1 | contig 156750 bp, 135 predicted proteins | sample MGYA00520639_ERZ1034680 | MGnify/ENA primary metagenome ERZ1034680 (study PRJEB33766, sample SAMN09781760) | gut metagenome | biome: gut microbiome | host: Homo sapiens | place: Madagascar | study: EMG produced TPA metagenomics assembly of the PRJNA485056 data...
AACGTTTGTATTTACATAAATTGACATTTTGTTTTCCTCCTGCGGAAAATCTTTTGAATTCTGTTAAGGATTTTTCCTTCCCTTTGAACTTAATAACGTCACTTACAAAAATCTCTTTAATATTTTTTTGAGAATTCTATTTTTGAAGGTTTAAAAATAGGCTCACATTAATGAAAATGTTGATAGACAAAGCTCTTCAGTGTAAAAAATTGTTTTTTTACGATGACTATTTAGCTTAAAAAATGGTGAAAAATGAGAAAATGTTCAGTTTTGTTGCATGAAATTTTGAAAAGAAATGCAATTTGTGTGACGCAACGCACTCTTGCAAACGATTGCAGATTATATATGTGCCCATGATCACGTAACGCATTGATTATGCTTTAAATATCACCGATTAGATCCCAAAAATGATTTAGGCATCTATAAAAATTAACTCTTACAAACTAAAATAAAAATCAAAACGTTAAATTAGATTTTTAGTCATGTGGGAGGAGCTAATGGAAAGTGCTCGTGACGTCGTCAGACAGACCATGGCCCTGGTTTTAGCAGGTGGTAGAGGCAGTAGATTAAAAGCCTTAACAGATACAAGAGCCAAACCTTCAGTTTACTTTGGAGGCAAGTTCAGAATTATTGATTTTGCTCTGTCTAACTGTGTTAACTCTGGTATTAAAGGTATTGGTGTTGTAACTCAGTACAAATCTCACAGTCTTTTACGTCATTTACAGGCAGGATGGTCATTCTTCAGGAACCAGATGAATGAGTACATTGATTTCCTTCCAGCCTCTCAGAGAATGGATGAAGAGCACTGGTATCAGGGTACTGCTGATGCTATTTATCAGAACATCGATATTATTAAAGATCACAAGCCAAAGTATGTTTTGATTTTGGCAGGTGATCATATCTATAAGATGGATTACTCAACCTTAATTCTTGATCATATCAAGATGGGCGGACCATTAACTGTTGCATGTATTCCAGTACCAAAAGAGCAGGCTAAAGGCTTTGGTGTAATGAATGTTAACACTGACAATTTAGTAACAGATTTCGTTGAAAAACCTGCTGATCCTCCAACCATGCCAGATAACCCATATATGAGCCTAGCTTCAATGGGTATTTATGTATTTGATGCTGATTTTTTATATGACGTTTTACAAAAAGATGCGCAGACTCAAGGTTCACACCGTGACTTTGGTATGGATATTATTCCTGCTTTAGTACAGCAGCATCAGGTTCATGCTCATGACTTCTCAAAATCATGCATCCGCAACCGTGGTAACAAAGATATTGTTTATTGGCGTGATGTAGGAACCATCGATGCATACTGGGAAGCTAACATGGATATTGCATCCATTGAGCCTCAGTTGGATATCTATGACTTTAACTGGCCTATTTGGACCAACCAGATCCAGTTACCACCAGCTAAGATGGTTCAGGATATCAGTGGTACCTCAACCATTTTAAGAAACTCTGTAACATCAGCTGGCTGCATTATCTCAGGTTCTTCAATTAACCAGACTTTGTTGTTTAACTCTTGTCGTGTTCATTCAAACTGCTTCCTGTCTGAGTCTGTGATTATGCCTTTCTGCATTATTCACAGAGCCTGTCGTTTGACTAAGGTAGTTATGGATCGTGGATGTGAAATTCCACGTGGCATGATTATCGGTGAAGATCCTGTTCTTGATGCAAAGAGATTCTATCGTTCAGAAGGCGGTGTAACTCTGGTTACAAGAGCAATGCTTGCTAAATTAAGACAGACAGAACCTGAGCTGTTTGAGAACTTTGACACTTACAAAGCTCCTGTAGCAATGCCTTCATACTAAAGTAAAAGAGCCTTTAAAGACTCTTTACTTAGTGCTAAATTCAACATTCATACTATAGTGACCATAGATGAATAAAAATGAATTATCTTCTCGCCTCTTTTGCGCAAAGCGCCTAAGGGGCGATGTTTTATCTAAAGGACAGTTGTCTTTCTCTCTTTCAAACTTTAACCTTTCTTCATTTAATGAATCAAAGGTAAATTCTGAGAATAATTCAGGTGACAAAGAGCTTAATCTTTTTGATTCTGATGATTTTGGTGTGGAGCAGGACCGTCTTAAGTTTTCGTTGTGTGCGCCTTTACGCAGACTGCAGCAGAAAACACAGGTTTTCCCTTTAGATGTAAAAGCAGCCTCAAGAAACAGACTTACTCACTCTTTAGAGGTGGCACAGTACACAAGACTTATCTCATTTGCAATTGCTAAAAAATGTAAACAAGCTGGCTTTGTATCGATACTGCGACCTATGACCAGCTGTCTTTATACTGCAGCACTAATGCATGATTTAGGTAATCCTCCTTTTGGTCATTTTGGTGAATCTCTAATTAGAGAGTGGCTTAAAAAGACTGTAGAGAATCGTCACATCAGCTCAGAAATCGCTATGGCTGAAAAGGATGATCTTTTAACCTTCAACGGTAATGCTCAAGGTTTAAGACTGTCTTTTTCAATACAGGATTTGAATTTAACCTTAGGTCAGTATGCATCAGTAATTAAAGTACCATATACCATTAAAGAGTTACTACTAGGTAAGGGTAAGGGAGAAGCTGGTAATGGTATTCAAGGCGACTTTTACTCCTGGTCATATGCTAATGCAGGTGTCTTTTTATCAGAGAAAGTTCTGTTAGATGCTATAAGAGAAGAGTGTCATAGAGACACACGTCATCCCTTTGCAACCATCATTGAGTACTCTGACGATTTAGCTTATGTGTTAGCAGATCTTGAGGATGCCTTTGATAGAGGGCTTATTGACAGATATGTGATCTTAAAACTCTGTCGTCAACTTGATAATTATCCAGAGTTATCAGAGTTATCAAAATATCTTGATACAAATGAAATAGAAAAGAGATTTTTAGTAAATAAAACAGAAGCTCTGTTTTATTTACGAGATGTTATCTCTGAGTTTTATATTAACGATATAGCTACAGCTATCAGTCAAAATTTTGAGCAATTTATAGAAACAGGTGAACCTGACTTTTCAGGAGGTAACTATCCTGGAGTAACTGCCTTAAAGATGTTAAAGACTTTTGAATATCATGCTGTGTACAACCATTTTGAAGTTCAAACTTTAGATCTGTCAGGTGCTAGTTATATCAGGGGGCTATTTGAATCATATGAGCACCTTTTATTTGAAAGTGAAGACGACTTTAGCAAGGAGCTATTAGGTACAGGTGGTAATCCTTTCTGTAAGCGTATCGCTTCAAGAATATCCAGAAGACACAAAGAGTATTACCTTAAAAACAAAAATAAGGCAGTATTCTCTGAAATGTATTTAAGAATAAGACTGCTTGTAGATTACATTTCAGGCATGACTGATACATTTGCTGAATCTGAGTATAAAGTTCTAAATGGTATTCACTAGAGCTTATAGGTAAGCTCAAAATAGGAGAATTGAAGAACACCAATCTTGTCAGAGCAAAGATTGGTGTTTTAGAGGTAACAATGTAAAAGTTGTCAGTCGCTTAGTTATTCTCTTGTTGCTCAGAACTGACAAGATCTATTTTGCGTTACTTAATTTTCTTAACTGATAAAGTGCAGTTTTTTCCGGAAAAGACAATTCCATAAGCATAGATACTTTTGATCATACTGTTTTTATACTTATGACTCTTGTTGTTACTTAAGCTTTTTACAAACCACAAGACAATCCTTTTTACAAAATACTATGCCATAAGCGTAGATCTCTGTAATCTTTGATTGTTTGGTAAATGGCAAGGCGTAGTTCTTATCTTCAATCTGAGCTAATGCCTTTGCTGCAAGCTCATCCATCTCCTCATCATTAGTGGTAGCTTTAATCTCAATGATTACAGCTTTGGTATTACGTTCAGCTTTAAAGGTAATATCAGGATATCCATTACCTGCTTCATAGTTAGAGTGGTATTCAGAGACAAGTTTTTCACAACTTGTAAAAATACCATTGATAAAGCCATGGTAGTAATTCTCTAAAGGAGCTTTTGTTGCTGTATCTCTGATTGAGACATATTTCTGTAGCATGTCAAAGAAGATGTTAGTGATTTCTACCTGCTTGCCACAAGCAAAAGCTTGTACCAATTTATTATGTAAGTTTAGTCTTATAAACTCGGAGCCAAATCTCTTTTGAATATCTTCTTTAAAACATTTTTGAATTTCTAGATTAGGAATTCTTACATAGACTTCTTTGTTAGAGGAATTATCTTTTACAAGTTCATCTTCATCAGTCTTTTCCCAATCAAGGGTTAAATAACCTGTATGCAGTAATAATGACCAGAAGTCATTTGTATCATGTTTAGATAAACAGTCATAGTTCATGGTTTCATTTAGAATAAAACTAATTGAATTACCATCAACTAAGTCCTGCATCTTTTGGTTGTCACTGTCAGTTAGAAATCCTAGATATTCATATAGAGATGTATTTGAGGATGAACCTGCCCAGTAGTTAGCAGCATCTATTTTATTCTTTTGTCCTTTTTGATTTTTTGTAAAGTTCTCATCTATGAAATTTAACACATCCCATGGACAGAACATCTCTTTGTCATAGAACTTATAACCGTCATAGTTGTTCTTAACAACATCTTTGAAATCACCCATCTCATAGTCTTGTAAGGTTTTTAGTGTTTCTTCTTTGGTAAAACCGATGATACCTGTTAAGTTCTCGTTTTCAGAAGTTACAGTATTTACCTTAAGGTTGTTCACACCTGTAAAGATACTGTTCTTAGCTACCTTTAAACATCCTGTGAGTATGACCTTACTTATGATTGAAGTATCCTTTTCAGGATCTTTTTGAGTATCTTTTAAGAAGTCTAAGAAAGAGGACATCAGTTCTACCATCTCTTTATGGTAGTTGTTATCCTGTGCTTTAGCTAAAGGTACATCATACTCATCAATTAAGATATAAACCTGTTTGTTAAAGTGTTTATAGAGCATTGATGCTAATGAGGCAATTGCTGAGGTTGCATCAGATATTGCATCATCATTAAAATTTCTTAAATATGATTTTCTTTTTAGATTTGCATAAGTCTCTTTATCATCTTCATCTAGAGCTGGACTGTTTTCTAAAAAACTAAATTCTTTTGCTTTTTCAACAATTAGTTCTGCAAGCTTAAAGTAGGCTGCTTTAAAAGTTTTTCCATGAACTCCTTTTAAACTAATAGAAATAACAGGAAATTGTCCCATGTACTTTTTACAGAACTCTTTGTCCTCTAAGATTTTGGTTCCTTTAAAGTAGTTTAGGTGTTTAGTTATGTTTCCAGGCTCTTTAGCACTAATCTTTAAGAAAGATTCAAACATACTCATGAGCAAGGTCTTACCAAAACGTCTTGGTCTTGTTAAGAGCAAAACAGTAGTACCATCGATTAAAGAATTCTCATCTACAGCTTCATCCTCTGAGAATACCTGTTTCAAGTAAGGTGTCTTATCTACGTAGTAACGATTCTTTTCTCTAATCTCAGCGAAAGTATCACCTGTTACTGGTAAGGCTAAGAAGTGTTTGTTGCTCATATTTGTAAATCCTTTATCGTCATTGATAATGATTATACATTATGTAATTTGACACCTTTGTTTATTTTCTGCACTTTGTGCACTTTTACGAGAGTAATTTTTTTTTGATCAATGAAGTAATTTCCTTTTGAGACATAAATTCTGAAACAAGACGATTTTTGTGAAAAAAAATGTCCTAACTTTCAATCTTGGCTCTAAACTAGACATGATTTAAAAAAACAAGGCAATTCTTTGATAAAATAGCGGACAATTATATTAAGCAATAGGCAAAATACATCTTATGGCTATAAATACAGAAGAAAAAAAAATAACTACTTACGACGAGATTTTTGATGACATCAGACCATGTCGAGATGATGAGGTTGAGTCAGAGTTAAATAAGATCATTTCTGATGAAATGGTTATTAGCAGTATCTTAAAATTTCGCTATCCTGTTATCTATAAAAAATTAGGCTTTATCCTAAAGCCTTTTGTGAAGATCTTTTTAAAGAAAAAGATTGCTCAAATCAAGACTATTAAAGATTTCCAAGTTATCGTAGCTAACTTTGTCAAAAAGATGGTTGAGACCACAACTGACGGTCTTGAATTAGTTGGCTTTGACAAGCTAGAAAAAGGTAAAGGTTATCTCTTTATTTCAAATCATAGAGATATCTCTTTAGATCCTGCTTTTATTGATTACGCTTTATATAAGACCGGTTGCGATACTGTAAGAATTGCTATCGGTGATAATCTTTTAAGAATACCAGCTGCTACCTCTTTAATGAGATTAAACAGAAGTTTCATTGTTAAAAGATCAATTGAAGCTCCTCGTGAAAAGTTAAAGGCTTTAACCCATTTATCAAACTACATTGGCCTTTCAATTGAAGAGAATAAATCAATCTGGATTGCCCAAAGAGAGGGTAGAGCAAAAGACGGTAATGATAAGACTGAAGATGCAGTATTAAAGATGATCTCTTTGTATGGTCGTCAGAAAAAACAGTCATTCTCAGAGTATATGAGTTCACTTAACATTGTACCTGTATCAATTACCTATGAGTATGATCCTAATGATTTAGCTAAAGCTAATGAGCTTTATGAAAAAGAAAAGAATGGTGAGTATCATAAAGATGAGTTTGAGGACATTGATACAATCACCAGAGGTATTCGCGGTTATAAAGGTCATGTGAAGTTAGTTGCAGGTGAGCCAATTAAAGGTGGCTTTGAAACTGCTGAAGAGTTATCAGCAATCATTGATAACTTTGTATGGAAGAACTACGAGTTATATCCTACAGCTTTAATTAGCGCAGGTCATGATGAGAATGTATCAACTGAAGACAAGCAGAAGTTTTTAGATAGACTAAATTCTTATCCAGAGAGCTTACGTGACAGAGTTAAATCTATGTATGCAGCTCCCTATTTCAATAAGAACAAATAACATCATAACTACTAGAACCATGGAAAATCCACTAAGTCTAGTACGAATGAATAGATAAGAAAACAGAGGCTAATAAGCTTAAAAATGTTTAATCCTATTTTTAATACTGATGGATCATTAAGTTACTTTAGAGTTACCTGTCTTATTGTAGCTTTAGGTTGCCTTATCGGTGGTTGTGTGATGGACAGTTCATCAGACAGCAAGAATAAAGATGAAGTGTCCGAAGACGTTACAGCTCAAGTTGAGAATCAGGACTCAGGTGTTGAAGCTGACGATTCTTTATCAGCAGATGAAATTAGAACCATCGCCTTAAAAGAAGTCTATCAGGCTACAAGATATATGCAGACATGTGGTGCTTTAGATAAAGGTTATGACAACTGCACTGTAAGCTTAAGTGAGCAGGCAAAACCATACTTTACTATGGTTTTTGACACTGCAACTGATGGCTTTACTTTAAGATTTAACGCCACAGAGAATAATTCAGATACCTGTAAGGTCTTTGAAACAGACAGTGATGGCAGTGTCAAAGCTCTAAATGCTAAAGGTGAGCTTGATCCTAGCTGCACTGAAGTAATAGATAAGACTTTAAAGCAGTTTACCATTTCAAGAGATACCGATGCTAATGATGGTCAGTTAGCTCCATCAGGATTTACCCCAATTGTCAGAAATATCTCACAAAGATAAATTACGATTTTTCTGCTAAAATCTAAACCAGTTTTTAGAGGAATAAGAAATATGAATATTACAAAAGATACCGTTGCTACATTAAGCTATACCGTAACTGAAACAAATGGTCAGGTAGTTGGCAGAACTCAGCCAGATGAGCCTGTAACAGCTCTTATCGGTCACGGCTTTTTAATCAAAGGTTTAGAGAAAGCTCTTGAAGGTCACAAGAAAGGTGACGAGTTTGCAATTCAGTTAGAGCCAAAGGATTCTTATGGTGAGTACGATAAGAACCTGGTGCAGACAATTGATAGAGCCATGTTTGGTGATTTCGAGATTGCTGTAGGTAATGTTTTTGAAGCAGATTCAGAACACGGTCCTATGGCTGTTGTAATTAAAGAAATCAATGACAAGACTGTAGTTGTTGATGGTAACCATCCATTAGCAGGTAAGATCTTAAACTTCTTAATCGTAGTTGAAGATGTACGTGAAGCAACTCCTGAGGAGATTAAGCACGGTCACGCTCACGTAGGTGGTCACTGTCCATCTGAAGATCATGATCACGAGCACTGCTGCTGTCACCATCACCATGATGAGGATGAGCACGATCATGAGCATCACTGCTGTCATGGCCACCACCATGACGACGATCATGAGCACCATTGCTGTCACGGTCATCACCATGATGAGCATGAGGAAGGTGAACATCACTGCTGTCACAAACACTCTCACGAGTAATTAAATTTTGTTAAAGATAAGGCTCCTTTGTGCAGGAGCCTTTGTTGTTTTCGGAGCACACCATGAAATTTATTATTAGACTTTTCCCAGAAATCTCAATTAAGAGTAAACCAGTTCGCAATCGTCTTATTAGATTAGTTAGACAGAACATTGTTAATGTTTGCAAACACCACAACATCGCTGTTAATGCCTATGCTCAGTGGGATAAGGTTGTAGCTATCTTTGGAACTGAGGAAAAGCCTGTATCAAAAGAAGATGCCATCAATGAGTTATCAAGAATTCCTGGCATTCACTCTTTCATGGAAGTAAATGAATACCCATTTACCACACTTGATTCTCTGTTTGATTCTATTAAAGACGTTGTAGGTCCTTCAATTGAGAATAAGACCTTTGCTGTAAGAGTAAAGAGAAAGGGCAATCATGAGTTTAACTCTCAGCAGGCAGAGAGGATCATCGGCGGTAAATTCAAAGCCTCATTTCCTAACAAAGGTGTATGCTTAGATGATCCTGAAGTTTTAATCCACCTTGAAATTGAAAATCAGGTAGCTTACTTGTCAGGTGACAAGCACCTAGGCATTGGTGGCTATCCTGTAGGTTCTCAGGGTGATGTCTTCTCTTTAATCTCAGGAGGCTTTGATAGTGGCGTTTCAACTTATGATGTATTACATCGTGGTTGCAGGGTAAATTACCTGTTCTTTAACATGGGCGGTACTGCTCATGAGATTGGAGTAAAGCAGGAGAGTTACTTTATTTGGGATCGCTATGCATCTTCACATCGCGTTAAGTTCGTAACTATTCCATTTGAGCCAATTGTAGGGCAGATCTTAGAGAGAACTCATCATGGAGTTAGAGGAGTGATCTTAAAGCGCATGATGATGAGAGTAGGCTCATTGGTTGCAAAACACTTTGATGCTGAAGCTTTAGTTACTGGTGAATCATTAGGTCAGGTATCAAGCCAGACCCTACGCAATCTAACTCATATTGATAATGTATGTGATGTATTGCTGTTAAGACCATTAGTTACAGCTGATAAGCAGGACATCATCGATATGTCTCGTAAGATTGGTACTATTGGTTTTGCCGAATCCATGCCTGAGTACTGTGGCGTAATTTCAGATCATCCAAATGTATGTCCTAGTGCTTCTTTTGTTGAAGAGGAAGAGGCTAAGATGGATCCTGATCTTGTACAAAAAGCTTTCGAAAGTATGAAGGTTGTTGATATTGCTGATATCCCAACTGATACTACCAAGCTTAAAACAGAGATCGAGGTTGTATCAGAGCTAGCTAAATCAGATGTGATCTTAGATGTAAGAGCTCCTGATGATGTTGAAAAGAAGCCGTTAACAGGTTTTGAGAATGAAGTTATCTTAATGCCTTTCTATAAAACAGCCTCAGACTTTAACAAGCTGGATCAATTAAAGACCTATGCTCTTTACTGTGATCAGGGCGTGATGAGTACCATGCAGGCAAAGCAGTTAAAAGAAAAGGGCTATCATAATGTAAAGGTATTTAGACCTAATAATGACAAGTAATAGTCACTAATAATTGTTTTCATTAAAAATGCAGTTTGAACAAAGAAACGCTCTGTCAAACTGCATCTTGTTAAGAGATGCAGCTGTTAATAATTAAAAGAACTTTAAACTTCGTGATACTCAGTAAAAGCTCTTACCTTAGGATCAGCATTGAACACAGCTGCAATTCTTAAAAGCTCTGCTTTCTTAGGCACAATATTGCCATAGTCACGTGTTTTAATCTGCTCAATGGCTTCACTAAGCTTTACCTTAGCTTCTATCTCATTCTTTGCATACTTAAATTCAAAGACTATCCTTCTGTTATCAGACTCTATTACAAGATCAGCTCTACCTTTTGATGAGTGCAGTTCTGCACTGACAGAGTTACAAATACCTTTTAAGTACATATAGAGTAATTGCTGAACCACAGCTTCAGAACTGATTGGATAATTATCATATGAAACTGTATTTAGAACAGTATTGAAAAGTTCTATGATTTCACCAACATCTTTACTTTGTGAAAGGATTTGTTCATTAACATTCTCAAGTTTCGTATCATCAAAGATATTTAGAGCCATTAAGGATAACAGTGCATTGTAAACTTCACTGTTTGGTATTCCTAAGGTCATAAAACCTTTTGAGTATACTGGTGAGCGTAATGTTAAATAGCCCGTCTGACACATTAAGACATTCTGGTTGATCGAGGTTAAAGACGTTGGATTCTTAAAATCATTTACTCTAATAGTGATAGTTTTATCTTTCTCTACATAATCCAATGAATTTAACTTATGGGTCTTTAAATAGTTAACCAGGATAGATGGTAGGCCTCCGTTGTCGTACCAGTAGTCTCCAAAATCTACAAATTTATTTTCAATAATGCTTTGAAAGAAACTATTTACAGACCAAGTACTGAAGACTTTCTTTTTATAAAACTCATCAAAACAGTAACCATCGTAGTTTTGAGCCATCATATCTAACATTGACTCAATCTGCTCGTCGGTTACATTATCTACACTGCAGTTATTCTCATAGGATGAGGCCAGTTTTAAATAATCAATGTAGTACTTTTTAATCTCGTCTCGAGTAAAGCCTATCATTTGAGAATAGGCACTTGCATTGGTAATATCTCTGATATCAGAACCAATTGAAAAGATTTCTACATCTTTTAATCTCGTGACACCTGTTATTCCTAAGAATTTAATTGGCCACTTATTTTTAATAGTGGCATAAAAGCTTTTGATTTTTTCCTGAAATTGCTTATATAGAGTTTCATTATTGATGTTTGCTGTCATCTGACAGTCATACTCATCAATTAAAATTACGATTTGACGTTTTTCTTTTCTTAACTCATCTAACAGAAAGTAGATTGTGTCTTCAGGCTCAACTTTTTCTTTGTAGCCTTTAAGCTTGATGTCTTGAGCGAATGCTGTGATGATTGAATTTAGCTTTTGCTTAAAAAGATCAAGCGAGTATTTATCTAAATCTAAAAAATTAAGTCTTAATACAGGATAGGTATGTTCAGTCCACTTGTCATAAATCCAAGTACCTTTAAAGTAAGGCTCTACACCTGATTCAAATAAAGTTGCTATGGTATCTAAAGTTAAAGATTTTCCAAAACGACGTGGACGGGAGATAAAAACTCGCTTTAATTTGACAAGCTGAGGTATATATTCTGTTTTATCAACATAGATATAGTTCTCTAATGTAAAATCTATAAATGAGCCAGTTGAACTGATATCTTTCATATGTATTCATCTCCATTTATCTTATTAGATTATAGCCTAAAAGATATATTTGTGTTCTATCAGCGACAACTGATGCTTTAATTTCAATTTTTTAGTGTTGTTATTCAAATTAAAACTCTTTCTAGTATCCGTATTATTAAATAGAATTCACTAAAGGCTAGAAAAAGTGTATGGACAAAGAAATTCAAAGCCCATACGTGAGTTTACTTGAATTGTTTTATTACCTTGTTTTCTGATTTTGTGTTTGAAAACTTGATTTATAAGTTAAGCTCCTGCGCAGGATCGATCTTAGAGGCTTTAATAGCAGGATAAATTGAGGCAATAAAACTCATCACTACGGCACAACCGACCACTATTAACACATCAGATATCATCAAACTTGAAGGCACAAAATTGATAAAGTAGATATCTTCATTTAAAAGTTCAATGCCAAACCAGTCTTTAAAGTGAGAAGTTACGTAAGGAATACACAAAGAGAGTAGTGAACCTGCTACACCACCGTAGATACAACCTTTTATAGCTGAAAGTACACCCATCAGGGTAAATGACTTGATAATAAGCGCTTTTTTCGCACCCATAGTCATTAATATAGCAATTTCATGTCTCTTTTCGCTAACAGCCATCACAAGATTTGAAACGATATTAAAGCAAGCTACACTGATAACTAAGATCATCGCAAGATACATGATCTGTCTTATCATATTGATATCAGAGTAGAGTTTTCCCTGAGAATCAATCCAGGTAGTCACGTCACAAGGCTCTGGTAGTGTTGCAAGTGCAGTGTTAATGATCTCCCTTGCTTCTAACATATTGCTTACTTTTACGTGAATAGTATTAGGAGCACGCAGTGCACTTAAAGCTACAGCTTCTTTGATATTGATAAAGGCAAAGTTGTTATCGATCTGACCACCGGTCTTAAAGAAACCTGCTACTTTAAAAGTTTTAACCACCATTGAGCCTAAACCATCACTGTTAGTCTTAGTATCAATTGCGCTTAGATTTAGCTCATCACCTTTTTTAATATTAAGTTTCTTGGCAATACCATGACCGATGATAACTAAAGGTTCAGCTTCAGCATGGTTGAGAATATCGGTTTTGCAATCCATAAATCTTTCAAGTGAGATAACCTTTTTCTCATTTACAGGATCAATACCGATAACCATGGCAGGAGCAAAGTTAGCACCGAAGCTAAAGGCTCCGTTTAAGCTAACAGCAGGGGATACAGCTTTTATATTAGGTGCTTTTTCAAGAGCTTTGACTTCACCTTCTAAATTATAAAAACCAGTCTTATCGTATGAGGATACCTCAGCTCCGGGGATTAAAGAGAGCACTCTGTTATTTAGCTCATACTCAAAGCCATTCATGGCAGATAGACCGATGATAAGAGCACAGACACCAACACCGATACCTGTAGTAGATGCCATGGAGATGAATTTTGCTAAAGCTCCATAACGCTTTGAGTTTAGAAAGCGAAAGGCAAGCTTAAATGAAAGACTAGTTTTCATCAATGACACCGTCCTTCATGGTATAGATTTTGTCGCACATTTTAGCCAGAGAATTGTCATGGGTTACCATAACCACTGCTAGGTGCTCGTTTTTAGCAAGCTCTGTGAAAAGAGAGAACACGGCTTGGGCATTCTTTGCATCAAGGTTACCGGTTGGCTCATCTGCTAAAACAATATCAGGGTGACCTGCTAGAGCTCTTGCAATGGCAACTCTTTGTCTTTCACCGCCAGACATCTCTGATGGCCTGTAACCTATTCTGTGGCTCAAGCCTACTTTTTCTAAATACTCACAGGCAGTAGCTTTCGCTTTTTTTATATCCATATTGCCAATCAGTAGTGGCATCATGACGTTTTCTAAAGCAGTAAAGTCACCTAACAGGTGATGGAACTGATAGACAAAGCCTAAGTTCTGATTACGAAATTGAGCTTTTTTGTTGCCAGACAATCTGCACAGATCATCACCTTTAAAGAGAATTTCACCACTTGTAGGTGTATCTAGTGTGCCCAGAATGTGCAATAAGGTACTCTTACCTGAGCCTGATTTACCAATAATAGCGGTAAGCTCATCCTGTCTTATGGCAAGGTTTACACCTTTTAAAACATCTGTGCGTATTTTTCCTTCAAAGTAAGAACGTGTGATATTTTTTGCTTCAAGAATAACTTCACTCATTTTAGCCTCGGCACAGGTTTTCAACAGGATCGGTAGCTGATGCTCTGTAAGCTGGGTACAGAGTAAAGATAAAGCTCATGAGAATTGAGCCAAATCCAATCAGACACAGATTAAATGGTTCTACAGATACAGGAAGATTTCCAAAGCTTCCTTGATTGCTCATTGCAGATGAAATGTAATAGGTAAGAGGAATACCTAAGATAATACCTATTAGAGTTCCTATAACACCTGCAAATATACCCATCATCATAAAGATAGATAAGATCTTTTTATTAGTAAGACCTAGGGTTTTTAGAATAGAGATTTCAGTAAGTCTTGCACTTACCATCATGGTGAGTGCTGAAAGAATGTTAAAGGCTGCTACTACAATGATTAAGCACAGCATAATGCCCATGGTCAGCTTTTCCATAGCTACAGCTTTGAAAAACTCGCCTTGAACTTTGGTCCAGTCTGAATAGTTAAAGCCATCTTCATCAAGGTTTTTCCTTACCTCATCAAGAGAGAAAGGATCATCTAACCAGACTCTTAAAGAAGCGGTTCTATCTGTCATTCTAAACAGACGTCTTACATCATCATAATTACCTACAGCAGTATCTAAAGAGGTTGAATTAGTTGAAGGGTAATACTGATTTAATAAGAAAATTCTTTGAGTAGGGGTAAGACCCATTGGTGTATAGCGAGCATTGATGGTGCTTATAAGTCTTACTTTAGAATTTAAATGTAAATTGTTCTTAAGGTAAAGAGCTGCTTCTGCGTTTAAAGAGAAGCTACCTTTTTCAGGAATATTAACTAAACCTAAATTCTCAAAAGGGTAGCCGTCCTTTAGTTTTATCTTGTCAGTATCAATTCCTTCAAGATTGATAAGTGCAAGTGATCTGCTTCCTTGCAGTAGGGTCTGACCCTGAACAAAAGGAGCTACAGCAACCACATGATTTAGATTTAAAAGTTTGTTTTCAATACTGCCTATAGTGTCAGTATTAGCATTGTTATCAATGTTAACTACGATATGAGGGGTATCTTTTAAAACAGCCTTTTTCAGTCTATTTTGCAGTCCCTGCATAATTGAGGTATCAACAATTAAAGCTGCAACGCCTATGGCAATGCCAATGATAGAGAGAATGGCTACAAATGAAGCAAATTTATGAGCCTTGCTTCTAAAGCCATATTTTAAAGAAATTGCTAATGTAAGAGGATAAAACAAACTCACGGTAATACCTATTTTGGTGTCGTTATGTTTTCTGACAGCTGTGTCACAATTTTACCGCATTAGCGTGAGTAGTTCGACAAAATAAAGAAATTTAAGGCAAATATTAAAGACTGTATCGAGTTCCTCTGCCATTACCTGTTTGTCTGATGTAACCTTGAGTTACTAGGATTTTTAGAATGTTAACCACCTTGTTTTTACCAAATGGGCAATTCTTGGTGATATCAGTGCTTGAAGCATAACCTTTCTTTACTAAGGTATACACACTGTTTTCATCTGGTGTTAGTAAGTTGTCCTGTTTTAATACAGGAAGAATAACCTTTACTGCGTTTTCTGAGCAGAAAAACTGTGGCTTTGTCATATTTCCAATGTATTCATCCATGATCCTTTTTACGCCTGAGCCAAAGTGTTCGATTAGGTGGAGTCTGTAAAAAACGGAACCTAGAATTCTGTTTCTTAAAATTGAAACTCCACCTTTTAGGTATTCACTTTCATCAAGTCCTTGAGGAAGACCTCCAGGTGAGGTAATTTCAATTCTGTCTTCAAACATCGCAACGTTAATACGGGCTTTGACATCCCATGCTCTGTGAATAATTGCATTTACAAGAGCTTCTCTAAAGGCATTTTCTGGTAGGATCTCAACCGTCTTTCTGTAAGCTGTTTTGATTTCCTCATACTGATAGTATCTTTTGAACATAACCATCGCATCATCAAATTGCTTTAAGATACTTTCTTTCTCAATAGTATTTCTCTCTTTGATAATACTGATGCTTTCTCCAAATTTAGCTATATCAATACCACAAAAGGTATTGTTATCAGAGAGTAACAATGCAGCTTGGTTGTAGCCTTCATCTTTATGGTAAAGCTCAAGAGTCTTTAAGGTATCTATATTGATTAAGCTCAAATCGAGTTCATTTTTTAGTTTTTCGTCTAAGTATGAAAACTTAGGCTCCTGTATTGCTGAAGGTAACTCTTCAAAGGTTAAATTCATGCCAGCCATAATCAGTCTTTTAAGTTCAAGAGGATCAAGTTCAACAGTGGCACTGTCATTCCTTTTATAGGACTTTGCTTTATAAAGATAAGGTTTGTCTATACCTTCTTTTACACACAGGGTGATGACATTGGTCTTAGCATCGATTGAAAGACTGTATTCAGGTATCGGTTTAAAGCTATCGTTTATCTTGTTTTCGATCTCAAGACAGCACTCTTGAGGATTATCGATGCCTTTTACAGTACCATCATCAGCAATACCAAATAAGATCTTGCCTCCATTAAAGTTAGCAAAAGCGCTGACAGTTTTTAAAAAGGTATTACTGATAGATCCTTTAAATTCTAGATCTTTTGTTTCTCTCATGAGATTTTGCCTTGTTTACCAATATCTTCTGTAACTATAGCAATAAAGAAAAATAAAAACAAACGAAAAATATTGTGTTTTATGCTGTATTGGTAAAACTTAGATTTTTAATTTATGTCTTTATGCTAAAGATAAATAAAGGCGGTTCAATGAACCGCCTTTAGGTTAAGCTGTAATCTTTAGAGTTAACTGTTTTTGGGGACTCTCTTTCTTACAGCCTAGAATTTGAGTTTGTAAAACTTATCTTAAATCGTTTTCTACTTAGTATCGATGTTCTTTTGAGATAAGTGATACTCTTCAATGAGCTTTCTTAAATCTGAAAAGCGCTGTTCACTTGATGGATGAGTGCTGGTGATGTTTGAGAGTAATTTGTCAGCAGCGTTTTGAGTGTTACCTGATTTTTCTGATTCTTCTTTTTCAAACTTACTTAATTTTTCCATTACAGTTACACTTGCGTTAGGATCAAAGCCCGCTTTGTACATAAGCTCAAGACCATACTTGTCTGCTTCTGATTCCTGATCACGGCTAAATGGCATTGCAAAAGCAGTGTTGTATGCAAGATTAGCTGTATCAGTAACAGCCTTTTTTACACCTAAGATCTTAGCAACAGTGGTAAGTCCACTCTGTAAAGATGCCTGACTTCTCTTTTCTCTTGAGTGCTCTTTTAAAGCATGGCTGATCTCATGACCGATGATTGATGCTAATTCATCATCTGTAAGATTTAGTGTATCGTTAAGACCTGTATAAACGCAGATCTTGCCACCAGGCATACACCAGGCATTTACGGTCGGATCTTTAATGGTATTAACTTCCCAATTCCAATTCTTGCAGTCTGCTCTTAACTCTGGAGCATAGTCAATTAAGCGTTTTGAAATCATATCTACACGCTTTGAAAAGTTCTCATCAGCATTTAAAGTTCCCTTAGCTTTAGCCTGATTGATAACCTCATCATAAGCTTGTTTAGCTTCAGCATTTAAAGTTTCTTCAGAAACTAAAAGTAGCTGTGATCTGTCATCACCAAACATGGAATTAGTGGTTTGAGTACAAGCGGTGAGCACACATGATCCAAAGATCACAGATGAAGCTACAAGAGTAGCTTTTAAGAAATTGTTCATATTTTTTCCTAGGTTAATTTTGTTTTTTTATTTCTAAAAGCCATTTAATGTATAGTGTATTGTGCCAAAACAAAACTCTTATACATAGCTTTTTGTATTTTGCTTATTTTTTGTGCACAGTTTATTAGTCATATTCATATCTGTTTGAGTCGAATCATGTTATAAAACAAGAGATTTTGGAATTTCCTTTTACGTACGAACTTTTTCTCCTTTTTAGCCAAAATCTAACGATTTTTGAAAAAAGCAGTGCATTATTTTTGGGAAACAGTGCACTTTTATAAAACTTTTGACAAATCTTGTGCACCATTACTATGAAGATGCAAAGTTTTTCATTTTTTAAGAATTCATGAAATTTCGAAAAAACGATTTTTGTAACATTTTGAAATAAAAGAAATAATTTTTTCGAAATAAACACATTCTGTAAAAATTCTAAAAATTTCCTCGTTTGACGAAAAAAATCATGAAATCTAATCTGTACACATCGAACGTTTACAGGAGAATTTCTATGAAATTTAAGTCATTAGCAAAGATTTCACTTGCTCTATCTCTAGCTTGTGCATCAGTTTCTTCCTATGCTGAAGACACCATTAAGATTGGTGTTCTGCACTCACTGTCAGGCACTATGGCCATCTCTGAAACAACCTTGAAAGACACTGTTCAGATGTTAGTTGATGAACAGAATAAAAAGGGTGGTGTTTTAGGTAAAAAGATTGAAGCTGTAGTCGTTGATCCTGCTTCAAACTGGCCACTATTTGCTGAGAAGGCTCGTGAGTTAATCTCAAAAGATAAGGTAAGTGCAATCTTTGGTTGCTGGACTTCAGTTTCAAGAAAGTCCGTTCTACCTGTCGTTGAAGAGTTAAACGGTATCTTATTCTACCCAGTTCAGTACGAAGGTGAGGAATCATCAAAGAACGTATTCTATACAGGTGCAGCACCTAATCAGCAGGCAATTCCTGCTGTTGATTACCTGTTAAAGCAGGGCGTGAAGCGCTGGGCTTTAGTAGGTACAGACTACGTTTATCCTCGTACAGCTAATAAGATCCTAGAAGCATACCTAAAGTCAAAGGGCTTTAAGGATGAGGATATCATGATTAGCTATACTCCATTCGGTCACTCTGACTGGCAGTCAATCGTATCTGATATTAAGAAATTTGGAACAGCTGGCAAAAAGACTGCTGTAGTTTCAACCATCAATGGTGATGCTAACGTTCCTTTCTACAAGGAATTGTCAAATCAGGGCATCTCAGCTAAGGATATACCTGTTGTAGCTTTCTCTGTAGGTGAGGAGGAGTTATCTGGTATTGATACTAAGCCATTGGTTGGTCATTTAGCTGCATGGAACTACTTTGAGTCAGTTGATTCTGATGCTAACGATGAGTTTATCGAAGAGTGGCATAAGTATACAGGCGACGAAAAGCGAGTAACCAACGATCCTATGGAAGCTACCTACATCGGCTTTAACATGTGGGTAAAGGCTGTAGAGAAAGCTGGCACTACAGAATCAAATGCAGTTCAGGATGCACTAATTGGTGTTACCGTACCAAACCTTTCAGGTTCATACGCAACTATGATGCCTAACCACCACATCACCAAGCCAGTTTTAATTGGTGAGATTCAGGAAGATGGTCAGTTCCAGGTTGTAGATGAGACTCCAACTACTGTAGTAGCTGATGAGTGGTCTGATTATCTGCCAGGCTCTAAAGATCTTATCGCAGATTGGAGAAAGCCTTTATCCTGCGGTAACTTCAACGTAAAAACCGGTAAATGCGGTGGCAGTTCTAAGTAATTGTTCTTTTATTCCCTTGAAAGCTGGCAGTTGCTTTTAAGGGAAATTTTTTAATCCGGTAACGATTCAATACGGTAAATCATAATGAAAAGTTTCCTTTTAGTACGTATTTTCTGCCTTCTAATCAGTGTCTTCTCGTTATCAATATCATCAAACGCATATGCTATGTCTGAAGACGAGGCTTATGACGTTTTAAGTACCAGAAGCAGTTCTTTTGAAGACAAATCTATGGCTGTAAAGACCTTAGGCGGTACAGAGTCTAGTTTAGCTACTTTAGTTTTAAAAGCCATAGATACCGGCACCTTGTATTTTGATAAAAAAGAAGGTGGTCTTTATACCTCAACTAAGAATGGCAGTTTTATTTCTGTAAAGACCAATGAAAGATATCAGGGTAAAGAGCGATATCTAAAAAAAGTTGCCATCAATAACTCTATCCGTGAAGATCTAGCTTTAATTCTCTCTATTAGAGAGCTTATTGATCCTAATCAGTCAGCTGATGCCAGAGTCGATGAAGCTTATAACTTAATTGGCAAAGTAACTATTGATAAAACAGAGCCTTTTGTAGTTTTACGTGATAAGTCCGTAGGTGTTAATGAGGATCTAGCAGAAGCTTTAGATTATGTAATTGCAGCAGCTGATCTTGATTCAAAGGATGCTAAAGTACGTAATGGTGCGATGAGAATTTTAGAGGATTTTTCATCTCCTGTTCTAATTGATCGTTTTGAAAAGATAGCTCAATCAGATCCAGATCCTTCAAACCGTTATTATGCTCAAAAGAGAGTTACCTCATTAAAGAGCTCCCAGAGATTTAACTCAGGTATTGAGACTGTCTACTTTGGTTTATCTTTAGGTTCTGTATTAGTACTAGCAGCCATAGGTCTTACCGTAACCTTTGGTGTAATGGGAGTTATCAACATGGCTCATGGTGAGCTCATGATGATTGGTGCCTACACTACATACGTAATTCAGCAGTTATTACCTTCATATCCTGGAATTGCTTTAATTTTATCAATTCCAGCTGCCTTTATCGTGGCAGGATTAGTAGGTATTGCCATTGAGCGTTGCGTGATCCGTTTCTTGTATGGCCGTCCACTAGAAACACTGCTTGCAACCTTTGGTATTAGCTTACTGTTACAGCAGGCGGTACGTTCTATCTTTACAGCCTTAAATAAGAACGTGGTTATTCCTGACTTTATGTCAGGCTCTGTAAAGGTAAACGAGTTCTTATTCTTAACCAACAACCGTCTTTACATCATTATTTTCTGTTTAGCAGTGTTCTTCTCTCTAAGGTACTTCCTGCAGCACTCAACTTTAGGTGTACAGGTTCGAGCTGTGTCTCAAAACAGAGCCATGGCAAGAAACATGGGTGTGCACTCAGGCAGAGTAAACGCTCTAACCTTTGGTTTAGGTTCTGCTATTGCAGGTTTAGCTGGTGTTGCTTTATCTCAGTTAACCAACGTAGGTCCAAATCTTGGACAAAACTACATTGTTGATTCTTTCTTAGTTGTAGTCTTCGGTGGTGCCGGAAACATCTGGGGTACCTTAGTAGCCGGTATGACTTTAGGTATTGCTAATAAGGTAATAGAGCCTATTTACGGCGCAATGCTAGCTAAGATCATCATCCTTGTAGGTGTAATTCTGTTCATTCAAAAACGTCCAAGAGGTCTCTTCCCTCAACATGGTCGTTCAGTTGAAGACTAGTGAATAGAAAGAATAACGGAGAATAAAAATGTTTTCTCTTATAAAAAATGATAGAAAGGGAGCTTCAGTGATAGGCGCCGTATGGTTCTTTGTACTGCTGCTTCTAATTGGAAACATCTTCTTTAAAGATGGTGACGCGCTCTTTGTAGGCTCTAATACCATCACTTTATTTGGCAAGTATCTTTGCTATGCCTTACTTGCCGTATCTTTAGATTTAATCTGGGGTTATTTAGGTATCCTCTCATTAGGTCATGCAGCTTTCTTTGCACTAGGTGGCTATGTCATGGGCATGTATCTGATGCGTCAAATCGGTACCCGTGGCGTGTATGGTAATGCAGAGCTTCCAGATTTCATGGTGTTTTTAAACTGGCATGAGCTTCCATGGTACTGGTATGGTGTAGGTCATTTTCCTATAGCATTACTTTTAATTATGGCAGTGCCAGGGATCTTAGCTTTTGTCTTTGGTTTTTTAGCCTTTAAATCAAGAGTAGGTGGTGTGTACTTATCAATCATCACTCAGTCATTAACCTTTGCTCTGTCTTTAGCTTTCTTTAGAAATGAAACCGGCTTTGGTGGTAACAATGGTTTAACAGACTTTAAAGATATTTTAGGCTGTACCATAAGTTCAGATCTGACTCGTGATTCATTACTCTTCTGTTCAGCTCTAGCTTTAACCATAGGTTACATCCTCTGTCGCTTTATTGTGTCATCACGACTTGGCAGAGTAATTGTGGCTATCCGTGATTCAGAGTCACGTGTGCGTTTTATAGGCTACAGAGTTGAATACTTCAAACTCTTTATCTTTGTGTTCGGTGCAATTCTAGCAGGTATTGCTGGCGCCTTATACGTACCACAGGTAGGCATCATCAACCCAGGTGAGTTTAGCCCAATTAACTCAATTGAGCTTGTGATCTGGGTAGCTGTAGGCGGTAGAGCTTCTTTATACGGAGCAATTATCGGTGCCATCTTAGTTAACTATGCAAAGACAGTCTTTACAGGTGTCTTCCCAGATGAATGGTTATATGCCTTAGGTTTGCTCTTTGTTTTAGTAACTTTATTCTTACCAAAAGGTGTTATCGGTGTAGCTGAGTTTTTAAAGTTAAAAAAGTCAAAGAAAAACGATAACTCTGATGGGGACAGTCAAAGTTCATCAGGTATCACATCAGCTGATACTAAGGTAGCAAAGGAGGCTTAAAAATGTACAAAGAGAGCATTGTAAATTTTAAGAATAAATATCTGTCTCCTAAATTGCCATTACGCAAGCATCGCACTGAGGCTCCTGTGGACAGCCACGGCATGATCCTCTATGTAGAAGGAGTTAATAAGAGCTTTGATGGCTTTAAAGCCATTAATGATTTAAATCTCTACATTGAAGAAGGTGAATTGCGCTGCATCATCGGTCCTAACGGTGCCGGTAAATCCACCATGATGGACATTATCACCGGTAAGACCCGTCCTGACAGTGGTACTGCCTGGTTTGGTCAGAACTGTAACTTACTTGAAATGGATGAACCTGCTATTGCTAAAGCTGGTATTGGCAGAAAGTTCCAAAAGCCTACAGTTTTTGAAAATTTAAGTGTAGACGAGAACTTAGAGCTTGCTATGAAAGCACCTAAGACTGTACTTACCACTCTTTTTGGCAAGATCAACTCAGAGCAGTCTGATATGCGTGATCATGTCTTGGAGCTTACAAACTTAATAGACTTAAGAAATCGTCCTGGCAGAGTTTTATCTCATGGTCAAAAGCAATGGCTAGAAATTGCCATGCTTTTGATGCAAAAACCAAAGCTGTTGCTAGTTGATGAACCAGTAACCGGTATGACCCGTCAGGAAATGGAAAAAACAGGTGAGCTTTTAGTCTCACTCTCTGGCAGTCACTCTGTAATTGTAGTTGAGCATGATATGGACTTTGTCCGTCAGATTGCAAGAAAAGTAACCGTGTTACATCAGGGGCATGTCTTATCAGAAGGCACTATGGATCAGGTGCAATCAGATCCTAAAGTTATTGAAGTTTATCTGGGAGCTGAATAATGCTGAAACTTACAAATTTAAATCAGTTTTACGGACAGTCCCATACTCTTTGGGATATCTCACTTGAAGTTCAAAAGGGTGAATGTCTGTGTGTGATGGGCAGAAACGGTGTAGGTAAAACTACTCTTATGGATACCATCATGGGACAGCATAGGATTGAGTCTGGCACCATTGAATTTGACGGAGAGGATATTACTAAACTCTCAGTTGAGGATAGAGCTTCTTTAGGTATTGGCTACGTGCCTCAGGGGCGACAGATCTTTCCTTTGTTAACCGTAGAAGAGAATTTAAAAATCGGTATTGGAGCAAGACGCGATGGTCTTAAGGCCGTGCCAAAGGCTATCTATGACATGTTTCCAGTACTCTACGATATGAGACATCGTCAGGGTGGAGACTTATCAGGTGGTCAGCAACAGCAGCTGGCTATTGGCAGAGCCTTAGTTATCGATCCTAAACTTATCATCTTTGATGAGCCTACAGAAGGTATTCAGCCAAACATTGTCTCAGAAATTGCTGAGATCATGCGCAGACTGAATAAAGAAATCGGTCTTACCGTACTTTTAGTTGAGCAGAAATTACCTTTTGCCAGAAAAATGGGTGATCGCTTCTATATCATTGATAGAGGTACTCATGTAGCCGATGGTCAGATGTCTTCCCTAGGAGAAGATCTCATCAAGAGGTATTTGACGGTTTAATCATGAGCTTCGGTATCTGGCAGGCTTCAATTAAGCTTGAGTTTAAAAAGGATAAAGACAAAACCATAATGGTGCGTAATCTGCATTACGGACCATTAGTGGTTCAAAAGCCTTTTTATTCTGAGGTCGCCTGTCATGTATATCTGTTGCACCCTCCTGGGGGAGTAGCCTCCTGCGATCACTTAAGCGTAGAAGCTAAAGCAAATGAGCACAGTCAGGTTTTAATCACTACACCTGGTGCTACCAAATTCTATAAAGGAGAGAACAACTGTTCTTTGTTTGAGCAGAACTTTTATGTAGAGGAGAACGCTTCTTTAGAGTATTTACCAGCTCAAAACATCTTTTATAAAGGTACTCATACAAAAGTAAAAACAACCTTTTATCTAAAGGACAATTCTCGCTTTGCTTTTCGTGATGTTTCTAAGTGTGGCATGAAAGATGAGGAAAGGCCTTTTGAGAACAGTTCCTTATTTAATACTGTCACCATTATAGAAAACGGCAAAGAAAAACTCATCGAGACAAGCTTTATCGATGGTCAGGATGATCTTGAGGCGTTATCTGGTAACTATGGTTGTGTCTATACCGGTACCTACATTACCAATAAAGTTTGTGAAGACACTTTAGAAAAGATAAGAGCGCTGTTAGATACCTGTCTTAGTTACGATAAAAGCTCTGATCCTTTGAAAGTTGACAGCACACTATCAGAGACAGACTCTAAAAAACAAACTCGTTTTTTTGCTGCAGCAGGTGTAGTTGATAACTATACCGTGGTGCGCTTTCTCTCCTCTAAAAATGAAGCTATTGAAAAAGCAATCGTAGAGATTTGGAAATTAACTCGCCAAGAGACTATAGGTCTTGCTCCATGTCTTCCTAGGATCTGGTCAACCTAGAAGGAATGCAATTATTTATTACGGACTAGTCAATTACAGACTAGATATTTACAGGCTTTATAAATACAAGTTACAAGAGGAGAAAAAATATGAATCTAACTCCACGCGAACAGGACAAATTACTGATTTTTACAGCATCATTAGTTGCTGAAAGACGTAAAGTTCGAGGCTTGAAATTAAATTACCCAGAAGCTGTAGCTTTAATTTCAGCTGCCATTTTAGAAGGTGCTCGTGATGGTAAGACTGTAGCTGAGCTTATGGATTATGGCAGAACCATTCTCTCAAGAGCTGATGTCATGGAAGGTGTACCAGAGATGGTAACTGAAGTTCAGGTAGAAGCTACTTTCCCTGATGGTACCAAACTTGTAACTGTGCACAATCCAATCATTTAGGAGCTTTATATGATCCCTGGTGAATTTTTTATTGATGATGGCGAAATCGAGTTAAATAAAGGTTTGGAAAAGACCTCTATTACTGTGAAAAATGAAGGAGACAGACCGGTTCAGGTAGGCTCTCACTATCACTTTTATGAGGTAAATCCTGCTTTAGTCTTTGATAGAGAAAAAGCTTTAGGTAAACACCTTGATGTCGCACCTGGTACTGCAATTAGATTTGAGCCGGGGCTTGAGAGAACCGTAACCTTAGTACCTTACCAAGGTGAGCGAAAAATCTTCGGATTCCGCCAAGAGATTATGGGTAAATTAGATTAGAGGTATAGGATGAGTACTATTTCTAAAAAAGCTTATGCTGATATGTTTGGCCCTACAGTTGGTGACAGAGTAAGACTTGCTGATACCTCATTAGTTCTTGAAGTTGAAAAGGATTATGCAACCTACGGCAATGAGGTTAAATTCGGTGGCGGTAAGGTTATCCGTGATGGCCAGGGACAAGGTCAAAAGTGCGATAAAGACACTGTAGATACTGTTATCACCAATGCCATTATTGTTGATTACACTGGTATTTACAAAGCTGATATCGGTATTAAGTACGGTCGTATTGCAGCTATTGGCAAAGCAGGTAACAGTGATGTGCAAAATGGTGTTGATTTTGAGATCGGTGCCGGCACTGAGGTAATTTCAGGTGAAGGTCTGATTGTAACTGCAGGTGGCATTGACTCACATGTTCACTTTATCTGCCCTCAGCAGGCAGAAGAAGCGATCTCATCAGGTGTTACTACGCTAATCGGCGGTGGTACTGGACCTGCTACAGGCACTAATGCTACTACCTGTACACCTGGTATCTGGAATATTGAAAAGTTCCTACAGTCATCTGAAGAGTTACCTGTAAACATCGGTATTTTAGGTAAGGGTAACGCCTCTTTACCAGAGGTGCTTGAAGAACAGGTAAAGGCAGGTGCCATGGGCTTAAAACTTCATGAAGACTGGGGATCAACTCCTGCTACTATTGATAACTGTTTGTCTGTTGCTGACAAGTATGATGTGCAGGTTGCTATTCATACAGATACTTTAAATGAAGCTGGCTTTGTTGAAAGCACTATCGGTGCTTTTAAAGGCAGAACCATTCATACCTACCACACAGAAGGCGCAGGTGGTGGTCATGCTCCTGATATCTTAAAAGCCTGTGGTTATGAGAATGTATTACCAAGCTCAACTAACCCTACAAGACCATATACTGTAAATACCATCGATGAGCATTTAGATATGCTCATGGTGTGTCACCATCTTGACCCTTCTATTCCTGAGGATATTGCCTTTGCTGAATCAAGAATTAGACGTGAGACAATCGCCGCTGAGGATATCTTACATGATATGGGCGCGCTCTCTATGATCTCATCAGATTCACAGGCTATGGGACGCGTAGGTGAGGTTATCACCAGATGCTGGCAGACAGCTCATAAGATGAAAGTTCAGCGTGGTCCATTACCAGAGGACAATGAGCGCAACGACAACTTTAGAATTCGTCGTTACATTGCAAAGTACACCATCAATCCTGCTATAGCTCATGGCGTATCTCATGAGATAGGCTCAATTGAAGTAGGTAAATTAGCTGACTTAGTCCTGTGGAAACCAGCTTTCTTTGGTGTAAAGCCTGATATGGTAATTAAAGGTGGCATGATTTCATATGCGCTGATGGGCGATATTAACGCTTCTATTCCAACTCCACAGCCAGTGCGCTACCGTCCAATGTTCGGAGGGTTTGGTAAAGCATTGCAGACAACTCGTATGACCTTTATGTCAAAAGCCTCAATCGAGGCTCAGATCCCTGAAAAGTTAGGTCTAATCAGTCTAATCGGTGAGGTTAAAAACTGCAGACACCTTACTAAGAAAGATATGAAACTGAATGACTACTTACCAAAGATTGAGGTTGATCCTCAGAATTATCAGGTACACGCTGATGGTAAGCTACTTTCATGTGAACCAGCAAAAGAGCTACCTCTAACACAGAGGTACTACCTGTTCTAAGGGGGGGACAAGATAAAATGAAAACATTCAATAAGATTATTTTAGATACAGACAAAAAGTTAAAAGATGATGAGATCCTTACAGTAGAGCTGTCTATTGATGACAGAATTAAAAGCAGAATTATTGCTACCACTAAAGATGGTCAAGAGGTAGGTATTTTAACTGCTCGAGGTACTACTTTACGTGATGGTACCTTACTTTCAAATGATGATTCTGAGTATTTAAAAGTGGTAGCAGCTTTAGAGAATGTAAGTTCGGTAAGAGCATCAACTCCAATTGCACTTACAGCTCTTGCCTATCATTTAGGTAATCGACATGTACCGCTACAGATTGATGAAAGCGGTTTTTTACGTTACCAAACTGATCATGTTCTAGATGACATGGTGGTAAAGTTAGGTGGTGTTCTAGTTCATGAACAGGCTAAATTTGAGCCTGTATCAGGAGCTTATTCACACCATTATCATGATCATGAGCATGAACATCATCATGAGTAATAAGCTATTAGCGCTAAGGCTGTAAGTTAGAACATGATTGCATCAGCTTTTTCTTTAGTCTCTCCAAATCTTCCCATAGGAGCTTTCTCCTATTCAGAAGCTTTAGAGGCTGCTGTTGAAAATAAAGTAGTTACAAACTGTGATTCTTTTTACAAATGGCTTTGTCACAATCTTAAAAGATCACTTGTCTATTTTGAGTTACCAGTATTAAGACACCTCTATGAGAGTAACAGCGTAGATGAGTTTTCTTTTTGGACACAAAGGGCAATTGCCATGCGTAATACCTTAGAGTTGAGAAAAGAAGAAGATGACAAAGGCAAAGCCTTTGTTCGTCTTATCTCTTCTCTTTCATTAACTGAGAAAAAAGATTTTTTAGATGAAGCCAGTCGCTCCTATCTGAGTGCTTTTTGTTTATATGCTAAAAGTGAAGAGCTGTCTTTAGAGATGATGCTTAACTGCTATCTGTTCTCTTATATAGAATCTCAGTGTATTGCAGCTGTAAAACTGGTGCCATTAGGTCAGACTGATGCCTGGAAATGCATTAAGAGAGCTAGTTTAATGTCAGACGAACTTATTAAAAAGTCACTTACTGTACAAAATGATGAGATTGGAGCAGGTTTAGTAAATCTCTCCATATTAAGTGTTAAACACGAAACACAATATTCAAGAATATTTAGAAGTTAATTATGAGTAAAAATGCTTTAAGAGTTGGTGTCGGTGGTCCTGTAGGCTGTGGTAAAACCGCTTTAATTGAAGTTTTATGTAAAGCCATGCGAGACAAATGGCAGATTGGTGTAGTTACCAACGATATTTACACTAAAGAGGATCAGAGAATCTTAACTGAGGCTGGTGCCTTAAATGCTGACAGAATCATTGGTGTTGAAACCGGTGGTTGCCCTCATACAGCTATCAGAGAAGATGCTTCTATGAACCTAGCTGCTATTGATGAGTTAAATCATAGATTCAATGATCTTGATTTAATCTTTATTGAAAGTGGTGGTGATAACTTATCTGCTACTTTCTCACCAGAATTAGCTGACATCACTATTTATGTAATCGATGTTTCAGAAGGCGAGAAGATCCCTAGAAAGGGCGGACCAGGTATTACTAAATCCAGTTTCTTTGTGATCAACAAGACTGATCTTGCACCATACGTGGGAGCAAGTTTAGAGGTTATGGAGCGCGATACCAAAAAAATGCGTCCTACCTTACCATGGACCTTTACTAATCTTAAGAAAAATGAAGGTGTGGATAAGGTTATTTCATTTATTGAGAAGTATTTAAATCTGTAAAGACGGCTTTCTTTACCTTGTCTTTATAGCAAAAGTGGTAGCCTCTGCTACCACTTTAAAAATCACTAGAGTTTACATTACTCTACAAGAAGTGCCTTTGTGCCGTCATTTGGTTCTTTTGCAGGATCTCCATCTGTAATGTCAAAATTACCAAATGCCTTTAAAGCACCATTTATGCCTTGGCAATAAATATTGCAGAATTTGAATTCCTTTTCTTTTACATCTGAATCTAAGTCAGATACTGCAACACCTTTTTCTTTTGCAACAGATTCTAAGTACTTGTCGTATGTTTCATCTTCAGTGTAAGAAACATCTGACTTTAGCTCTTCGTCTGTAAGCTCTCTTTGGGCCTCATTCCAAAAAGACATTCTGTGTTTTATGATGAAACTATAGCCATTGAAAGCGTAATCAATTACAACGTCATTATCATTAAATTTAAAGATAGCATTTTTGATTACATAAGGTGTCGCCTTTGAGCCAAAGCCAAATGTAAGCATATGCTTGGCAAAATTTTTGCCTTCGTTTGCCCAAGAGCTAGTTCTTAACATGAAACCTGCTACTTTCTTGTGATCATCTTTTGTCTTACCAATAACAAAAGGAGTACCTAACATTGCTCTTAAATCAGATAGTGTGGTCTGGTTCTTTGTCACGTTCTGCTCAATTTTTGTGATACTAACAGGCTTAGATTGAACTGTAGAGTTAACACATCCTGTTAATAATAAAGATGTGGCTCCCAGTAATAGTAGAAGAGACTTAAATTTCATTTCATACCTCAAAATGTTTAGACTTAATGTCTTAGTTATAAAAGAATAGTAGTTATAAAAGAATAGTAGTTATAAAAGAATAGTAGTTATAAAAGAATAGTAGTTATAAAAGAACAGTTGTTCTTTGCGCCTAGTATACGGGAAATGACGTATGATATCTTAAAAAAATCTTTAAAGTTCGTTTAGATTAAATAGCTTGTAGCTCCTTTCTACACTCAGCGCTTTTAGCTTTTGTTCTTACCATTTGACAAGGTAAGGTTTGAGCTGACTCTTTTTGACAGATGTAATTTCGACAGTTGTACTAATGTCTTCTTATTCTCATATCTATCGTGTTTTTCCTTCTGATATAGGCTATTTACAGTGCAGATGATTTTAATTTCCTATTCAGCGTTAAAAATGCGATAATAGTGGGTTATCTATAATTGTAATTTTTGGACATCAAGTCCTTTTAGATACTGGTATATATCGATGGACAAGTTAGAAGAAGCCAAGTTAAATGGCGTTGCAGCAGCAAATAACGCAAAAGATCTTCAAGAGTTAGATGCTGTTCGTGTTAATTTTTTAGGTAAAAAAGGCGAATTTGCTGCCTTTATGAGAGAGCTTGGCAAGCTTTCAGCTCAAGAGCGTCCTCAGCGCGGTGCTGTTATCAATGAAGCAAAGCAGGCTGTTGTTGAGGCTGTTGAAGCACGCAGAGCTCAGATTGAAAAAGCTGCTTTAGAAGAAAAACTATCTAAAGAGACTGTAGATATTTCACTTCCAGGTCGCAAGAGAGAGCTTGGTAATGAGCACCCAATTAGCCGTACTATTGAAAGAATTAAAGAGATCTTTGGTTCAATGGGCTTCTCTGTTGTAGGAGGTCCTGAGATTGAAGATGACTACCACAACTTTGATGCTTTAAATCTTCCACCAAATCACCCAGCTCGTTCTTCACAGGATACTTTCTCTGTAGAAAACGGTCTTCTGTTACGTTCTCAGACTTCATCAGTTCAGGTAAGAACTATGGAGACTCAGAAACCTCCTATCAGAATTATTGCTCCAGGTCGTGTATATCGTAATGACTACGATATGACTCACACCCCAATGTTCCACCAGGTTGAAGGTCTGTTAGTTGAAGAGCATACTTCATTTGCAGAGCTAAAAGGTGTTTTAAACGAGTTCTTATTAAAGTTCTTCGAAGAAGAGCTAGAGGTTCGTTTCCGTCCTTCATTCTTCCCATTCACAGAGCCTTCTGCAGAAGTTGATTTGCGCAGAAAAGGTGGCAAGTGGCTAGAAGTTTTAGGTTGCGGAATGGTTCATCCAAATGTACTTCGCAATGTAGGTATCGATACAGATAAGTATGTTGGTTATGCTTTTGGTATGGGTGTAGAGCGTTTGACTATGCTTCGTTATGGCGTAAATGACTTACGCGCATTCTTTGAAAATGATCTGCGTTTCTTAAAGCAGTTTGCCTAGTACATTAGCCTAATACAAGTTGGATAAAGAAAATGATTTTCAATAAACAATGGATTGATGAGTGGGTTGAGAACAACCTAAGTGCAGAACAGTTATCTGACATGATCACCATGGCAGGTTTAGAGGTTGATTCTATAAGCCCTGTTGCTGACAACTTCGATAAAGTTGTAGTAGGCAAAGTTTTAGAGTGTGTTCCACATCCTGATTCAGACCACATGCACGTAACTAAAGTTGATGTTGGTAATGGTCAGGTCTTCCAGATCGTATGTGGCGCTCACAACTGCCGTGAAGGTTTAAAAGTTTGCTGTTCTTTAATCGGTGCTCATGTAAATGGCATCACCATTAAGAAAGCTAAGCTTCGTGGTGTTGAGTCAAACGGTATGCTCTGCTCATACAAAGAGTTAGGTATGGCAGACGAGTCTGATGGTATCGTAGAGTTACCTAAAGATGCTCCATTAGGCATGGATATTCGTGAGTACTTCAAATTAAACGATAACGTAATTGATGTTGATTTAACTTCAAACCGTCCAGACTGCTTAGGCATCTGTGGTATTGCTCGTGAAGTTGCTGTACTTTTAGGTAAAGAGTTCAAGCATCCTGAGGTTAAGAGCGTAGCTCCTGAAATTCAGGATGTTTTCCCTGTTGAAGTTGAAGATAAAGATGCTTGCCCTCGTTATATCGACAGAGTAATTCGTGGTGTAAATCAGAAAGCTAAATCACCTCTGTGGATGGTTGAGAAACTACGTCGTTGTGGCATCCGTTCTGTATCTCCAATCGTTGACGTAACCAATTATGTAATGCTTGAGTACAGCCAGCCATTACACTCATTTGATTTAAACAAATTAAATGACAAGATTGTCGTACGTAAAGCTCACAAGGACGAGCCAATCACCGTTCTTTCAGGTGAAGAGATTAAGTTAAAGGATAACACTTTAATTATTGCTGATAACAAAGGCCCTGTAGCTTTAGCAGGTATCTTTGGAGGCTTAAACTCAGGTATTGATGAGAACACTACTGACGTTCTATTAGAGTCAGCATTCTTCTCTCCTGATGCTATTAAGGGTAGAGCTCGTCAGTACGGTTTAGATACTGATGCTTCTCACCGTTTCGAGCGCGGTGTTGATCATGACAATCAGCTACGTGCTATGGAAAGAGCAACTGCACTGTTAATTGAGATTGCAGGCGGTAAAGCAGGTCCTGTAAACGAAGTTGTAGCACAAGATAAGATCCCAGTTCATAAGCCAATTACTCTGCGCTTATCAAAGCTGTACAAGGTATTAGGTGAGACCATTGATGAGAACACCGTATATACCATCTTAAAGAATCTTGAGTTAAATCCTGTTAAGGTTGATGGCGGTTTCACCGCTGTAAGCCCAAGCTTCAGATTTGATATTGCTATTGAAGAGGACTTAATCGAAGAAATTGCTCGTATCTACGGTTATGACAACATTCCTAATGCAACCCCAGTAAGTGAGCTTTACATGGTTCACGAGAAAGAAGAAGTTGTATTAGACAGACAAATTAAGAAGGCATTAGTTGATGTAGGTTACAATGAGGCCATTACTTACTCATTTACCGATCCAAAAGTTTTATCAGAGTTCTCTGATATCAAACCTTTAATGCTGACAACACCTATTTCACCAGAATTATCTGCAATGCGTACAAGCTTATTAGCAGGTCTTTCAATTGTAGCTAAATACAATGCAAACCGTCAGCAGCGTAAAGTTCGTCTATTTGAGCAGGGCTTACGTTACATCATCGATAAAGATGCTGAGAACGGTGTTCGTCAGGAAGCTATGATTGCAGGTATCTCTGTAGGTGATATTGACGATGAGTCATGGACACAAAAGAGCAGAGCTGTAGATTTCTTCGATGTAAAGGGTGATGTTGAAGCTTTACTAGCTGTAACCGCTGATTCTGATTCATATACCTTTGCTCGCTCAAATGAAAAGTTCTTACACCCAGGTCAGAGTGCTGATATCTTTAAGAACGGCGTAAAGATAGGCTTCGTTGGTATGCTTCACCCATTAACAGCTAAAGCCTTAGGCTTCAAGCAGCATGTTGGCGTATTTGAGTTATTACGTTCAGCTGTTGAAAAGAGGGTTGTTCCTGTATATCACCCAATTTCTAAGTTCCCATCAGTACGTCGTGACTTTGCTTTTGTTATCGACAAGTCTGTACCAGTTGCTTCATTAACTGCTTTAATCAAGTCAGTAGGTGGCGCAATTGTTCAGGATGTTAAGATCTTCGACGTATTCGAAGATGAGTCTTTAGGCGATAAGCGTTCTGTAGCACTAGGTGTAATTGCTCAGGATGTTGAACACACCTTAGAGGATGCTCAGATTGATGAGTTATCTTCAAAGATTGTTGAAGAAGCAAAGAACAAGTTCGGCGCAGTACTTCGTTCATAGTGAGGATAAAAAATGGCTGCAAAACAGATGACATCTCTTGAAGAGCGTTTAAAACAACTTGAAGAGTTGACCTCCAAATTAGAGGAAGGTAATCTTTCGATTGATGAGGCTATATCTGTTTACAGTCAGGGTATGGATCTGGCGGTTTCATGCAAGAAATCGCTAGATTCTCTCTCACAAAAGATTACTGTTGCCCGTAAGAAGGCACAGCAATCTTTATCTGATGATGCATTGTCTGATGAATCACTACCAGATAGCGCATCTGATGATGCTTTAGATGAGCTTGAAGCTAAAAGCTCATCTAAATCAGAAGATTTACCTTTTTAAGTAAAAGAACCGCAACATCCTTTTTACTTAAAAGTAATACGTACTTGAACTTAAAATAAAACGTCTTTTAAAGAGAATAAATTGGATCTTAAAGAATTTGCAAAAGATGTGGCTTCTAGAATTAACTCATTCATGGAGTCATACATAAACAAGTTTGATGATGATGCTCCAGAGCTTAAAGAGTCCATGCGTTATGGTCTGCTTTTAGGTGGTAAAAGAGCACGTCCTTTACTTGTTTATGCTACAGGCCTAGCTTTAGGTCAGAGTATTGAAAAACTTGACTATGCAGCAGCTGCAATTGAATGTGTGCATGCATATTCTTTAATTCATGATGACATGCCTGAAATGGACAACGACAAATTACGTCGTGGTCATGATACAGTGCATGTAAAGTTTTCTCAGACTGTAGCTTTATTAGCAGGTGATGCTTTGCAGACACTTGCTTTTGAAATTTTATCTGATGAAAAATCAGGTCTTTCAGACAGAGCTGTAGCCCAATTAACAAGATTACTAGCTACAAAAGCTGGCTATCAGGGAATGTGTGGTGGTCAGGCAATTGATTTGGCATCAGAAGGTAAACACTTATCTTTTGATGAATTACGTCTATTACATTCAAAGAAAACAGGAGCTTTAATTAGAGCTGCTGTTCTAATGGGAGCAGCTTGCGCTGATAATGCAACAAAAACTCAAATTGAGAAACTAGATGAGTACGCAAAGTGGACTGGACTTGCTTTCCAAGTTTGGGACGATATCTTAGATGTAATTGGCGATACTGCTGTGATGGGAAAGACTCAGGGCTCAGATATTTCATTAGATAAGAGCACATATCCTGCACTATTAGGCATCGATAAGGCTAAAGCGTTCGCTCATGAATGTGCTCAAAAAGCTATAGCTTCATTAAAAGATCTGGCTATTGATACTTCCATTTTAGAGCAATTTGCCTTATTTGCAGTAAATAGAGATCATTAAATCCGTGACAGAAATTTCTACACCTCTATTAGATAAGATCCATTCACCAAAAGATTTGCGCAATCTCCCAGTTGAAGAGTTGCCAAATGTTTGCCAGGAGGTACGTTCTTATCTTGTGGATTCAGTAAGTAAGACAGCAGGTCATTTAGCATCAGGACTTGCTGTTGTTGAACTTACAACTGCGCTTCATTATGTATTTAACACCCCTGACGACAAAATCGTTTGGGATGTAGGTCATCAGTCATATCCTCATAAGATCTTAACCGGACACAAAGATCAGTTAAGAACCATCAGACAGAAAGGTGGTCTGCATGCTTTTATCTGGAGAGGGGAGACAGAGTATGATCTTATAAGCACTGGTCATGCCTCAACCTCTATAGGTTCAGCCTTAGGTTTAGCAGTTGCTCAAAAAGAACTGAATACTCACAATAAAGTAGTTGCTGTCATTGGTGATGGTGCACTCTCAGGTGGTGCTGCCTATGAAGCTTTAAACTGCGCAGGCTCTACTAAAGATCTTGATTTAATCGTTATCTTAAATGATAACGAGATGAGTATCTCTAAAAATGTTGGCTCAGTTGCTCAGTACTTAGCTTCAATTCTTGCAAACCCTTATTATGTAAAATTCGTAGAAGGTGGTAAGAAAGTATTACAAAGTCTGCCTGCAATTAAACAATTAGCAGAAAAAGCTCAGGAACACGTAAAAGGCATGATCATGCCAGGTACATTCTTTGAGGAGTTAGGCTTTAATTACATTGGACCTGTTGATGGTCATGATATTGCAGGTTTAGTTTCAATCCTGCAGAATGTAAGAAAGATTGGTGGATTGCAGTTAGTTCATGTTGTAACCAAAAAAGGTAAAGGTTATGAACCTGCTGAAAAAGATCCAACAAAGTACCATGGAGTTCCATCCTTTGATCCTGAATTAGGTATCACTGACAAGGACAAACATGGTCAAATCTCATTTTCTGAAGGCTTTGGCTCTTGGTTATGCGCAAGAGCTAAAAATGACAAGAAACTTATTGGTATAACTCCAGCTATGCCATTAGGATCAGGTATGCAAAAGTTCTCAGAGCAGTTTCCAGAGCAATTCTATGATGTAGGTATTGCAGAACAGCATGCTTTTGTCTTTGCTTCAGGTCTAGCTGCAGGTGGTTTGCATCCTGTAGTTTCTATCTACTCAACCTTCTTGCAAAGAGCCTATGATGGTCTAATCCATGATATGGCAGTTCAAGATCTGCCAATATTAGTGACTGTAGATAGAGGTGGTATTGTAGGTCCTGACGGTCCTACTCATCAGGGTATGTTTGATATAGCCTTCATGCGTTGCATACCAAATCTTGTGATTATGACTCCATCAGACTTAAAAGAGCAGTTCTTAATGCTCAACACAGGTTACAAGTTAAACAAGCCTTGTGTTGTAAGATATGAAAGAACCAGTGATAACTCAAGTGTAAGTGGTCTGTCATTAGATGACACAATTGAAATAGGTAAGGGCAGATTACTTTTAGAAGGTAAAAAGATTGCAATCTGTGCTTTTGGCTCAATTGCAAAGAGAGTTTACCCTGTAGCTCAAAAATACAACCTGACTTTAGCTGATATGCGTTTTGTAAAACCATTGGATGTTGAGCTTGTAAAGCAATTAGCTTCAACCCATGACGCTATTATTACCTTAGAAGAAGGTGTAGTTCACGGTGGTATTGGTCAGGAAATATTGGCGGTTGTTCAAAAGTTTAATGAAACACTGGACAGCTCTAAGACAAAATCTGAAGTTATTGTAAAAGGTTTTGCTGATCACTTCATACTTGAAGGCACAAGAGATGAGTTATTACATGACGAAACTCTTGATAATGAGAGTATTGAAAAATTAGTACAGACTATTCTCAAAGACGAATAGTATTCAAAGAGAATAGTTCATAAAGAATAGTACATTAAGAATAGTTCAAATAGAATAAAGGATAGTTATGCCATCATTTGACATTGTTTCTAAATTAAAAAAAGATGAAGTTCAAAACGCAGTTGATAATGCTAACCGTGAACTTCAGACACGCTATGACTTCAGAGGCGTTGAGGCTTCTTACAACTTCGATAAGACCAAAAACGAAGTAAAGCTTGAAGCTGATGAGGAATTCCAGATTCAGCAGATGGATGACATCTTAAGACAGAAGTTAATTAAGCGTAACATCGAAGCTACTGCAGCCGAGTTTAAAGAGATCACACGTTCAGGCAAGAAATCAATTCAGGTTGTGTCTTTTAAAGAAGGAATTGACAAAGAGCTTGCTAAAAAGATCATCAAGCAGATCAAAGATGCCAAGTTAAAAGTTGATGCAAAGATCAATGATGACATCATCAGAGTAACTGGCAAAAAGAGAGATGATCTGCAGGCTACTATCGCTCTAGTTAGAGGTTCTAAAATCGAACAGCCTCTACAGTACGAGAATTTCAGAGACTAACCAACAGTATGTCTTCTAGCAAGAATCAACTTTTAAAAGAGATCTTTTCTAAAAAGATGGCTTTATGCCTGTCTTTAGGTTTTGCTTCAGGAATGCCTCTTTTTGTAGTTTTAACCTTACTAGGAGCATATTTAAGAAAAGAGGGAGTAAACCTAAAAGAAATTGGTTTGTTCTCTCTAATTATGATCCCTTATACCTGGAAATTTGTGTGGTCTCCACTTGTTGACAGGTACAATCTTTTTCATTTAGGAAGACGTCGCAGTTGGATGTTAATCTCTCAGATTGCAGTCTTCTTTTCAATATTTTTATTAGGTCAGTTCTCTCCTAAAACCAGTCTGTCTGTAATTGCTGTAGTCTCTGTAATTTTGTCATTTGCATCAGCTACACAGGATATTGTAATTGATGCCTACAGACGAGAAATCTTAACTGACAGAGAGTTAGGTCTTGGAACATCTTTATTTATTACAGCTTCAAGAGCTTCAAGCTTAGTGCCTGGCGGTCTCTCTTTAGTGATTGCTCAGTTCTTATCTTGGTCTGATGTCTTTTTTATAACCGCAGCATTTATGTTGCCAGCTCTTGTAGTGACATTTTTTATAAAAGAGCCTGAGACCATCAATACTCCTAGAAATTTGCGTCAGGCGATAATTGAGCCTTTTCGTGAATTCAAGGACAGACGCGGTCTAAAGTCTATGTTTTTAATCATCCTGTTTGTGTTCTGCTACAAATTAGGTGATTCAATGGCTACAGCTTTAGCTACACCTTTTTATATCGATCTGCACTATGATCTTTTAACCATAGGTCTGGTAGCTAAAAACGCGGGACTGTGGTCAATGCTCATAGGTGGCATCCTAGGTGGTGTCATTATGCTAAAGACTGGTATTAACAAAGCTCTGTGGTACTTTGGCTTTGGTCAGTTAATTACAATCTTAGGTTTTGTAATTCTAGCCCACGAAGGTATTGGCTCTGATACAGCACCTTCTGTTTTCTTATTAGCATTTGTAATTATTGCTGAGTGTTTAGGTGCAGGTTTAGGTACCTCTGCTTTTGTTGCTTTCTTATCTGCTCAAACTAACAAGACCTATGCTGCAACTCAATTTGCGCTATTAACTTCACTAAGCGCTGTGCCTCGTACCTTCTGCAATGCAACCACAGGTTATATAGTAGAGTTCATGGGCTGGGAGAACTTCTTTATCTTTTGTACCGTTTTAGCAATCCCAGGCATGTTGCTTTTATTAAAAGTAGCTCCTTTTAAGGCACAAGAAAACTGTCCAATCTGACGTGAAAGTCAAATTTTATGCATATATGTCGCATTTGTGCAAACTTTTACTATTATACGTGTATAATACGTGAATTTTGATATTTATAATCCATAATTGTAAGAGTGATTATTTAAGAGGACTGAAAATGGCAAGACCAATTAAAGCAATTCCTACTTTAACAGGTGAAGCAGCATCTATCTTCTTAAAAAGAGCAGATGCCGCTGAGCGTCGTTATAAAGAAAGAAAAGAAGCTGGCACATTAAGAGATATAACTAAAGATCCTGGTTATATTTCTATGAAAAAAATATTAAAAAATCAAACGTATATTAAAAATTGATCCTCACAGTTTCCTCTGTCTAAATCATTAGAAATGCCTTAAATACTTTTGAGATGGAGTCTTAGGACTTTTTCAGAATATCCTCTTCTCGTTTTTGCTATAAGTTGAAAACGACCTAAAATGAAAATTTATAACGGTCTTTTTACTCAAAAATCCTTTCTTACAAACATTACAATTTTCGTCAATTCTTAACATTTCAGAATACAGGTGAAACTTTTGTAAACGTATTTACACAACTGATTTTCAATTTAAGATTTTTATCTAACATTTTAGATTTTGTTAAATTTTATTGTGTGCAAAAATTTCAATTAGCCCCTTTTAATGATAAAATTCATGCGTACACCTGTTTGTTTAGTAATTGTGACTTTTTTTGAAAAAAAGAAGTCAAATTGCTATGGCATTTGTCAGGTAGGTTATAGGAGATTAGCTCCTTAATTTTTTTATTGGAACCGTCTATGATTAACATCAAAAAAGGATTGGATCTGCCTATTGGCGGCAAGCCTGAGCAGGCGGTGAGCGACAGCCCTAGCGTTAAGCATGTAGCCTTAATCGGCTCTGACTACGTTGGTCTGCGTCCATCAATGTCTGTTGAAGCTGGTCAGAAAGTCAAGAAAGGTCAGGTTCTCTTTGAAGATAAGAAAAATCCTGGAACACGTTTTACAGCACCAGCAGCTGGTACTGTAGTCGCTATCAACAGAGGCGAGCGTCGTGCATTCCAGTCTTTAGTGATTGAAGTAGATCCTAACGGTGAGAGCGTAGAGTTTAAAAAGACTCCTGCTGACAAGTTGTTAGGCCTGTCCTCAAAAGAAGTTATTGATGAGTTAGTTGAATCAGGTATGTGGACTGCTTTCCGTACCCGCCCATTCGACAAAGTACCAACAATCGGTACCCTACCTCATTCAATTTTTGTAACAGCAATTGATACTAATCCTCTTGCTGCTGACCCTAAGGTTATCATTGATGCTGAAGCTGAAGCTTTTGCAAATGGTATCAAGGTGTTAAGCCGCATCGGCGATTTCAAAGTATACGTTTGCAAGGGAGCAGAATCATTACCTTCTGTTACCGCTCCTAACGTTCAGGAAGAGACTTTCGCAGGTCATCATCCAGCTGGCTTACCAGGCGTTCATATCCACCATCTTGATCCTGTTTCAGAGACCAAGACTGTATGGCACATTGGTTATCAGGACGTAATCGCAATTGGTCATCTGTTCGTAGAAGGTGAGTTCTACAATACTCGCGTTATTTCACTTGCAGGTCCACAGGCTAAGAAACCTCGTTTAGTTAAGACAATTATTGGTGCTTCTGTTGCAGAGTTAACAGAGGGTGAGATTGTTGCTTCTTCACAGGGTGTTCGTGTAATTTCTGGTACTGTTCTTTGGGGTAACACCGCTGTAGGTCCATATGCTTACTTAGGTCGTTATCATCAGGGCGTTGCACTGTTAGAAGAGGGCACCAAGAACGAGTTCTTCTTAAAGAACTGGATGGGATTAGGTATTCACCGCCATTCAGCTACAAGAGCTTTCTTAGCAAACTTTATTCATCCAAGCACATATACTTTCAACACTGCTCTAAACGGCGGTCCACGTTCAATCATGCCAATTGGTTGCTACGAGAAAGTATTAGCTCCATATGGTGTTGAAGCAACTATGCTTGTTCGCGCTATCGATATTAACGATACCGATCAGGCTAAGCTACTTGGTATCTTAGAATTTTCTGAAGAAGATATTGCATTGGCTACTTATGTTTGCCCTGGCAAGAACGACTTCGGTCCACTGCTTCGCAGAAGCTTAACTAAGATCGAAGTGGAGGGTTAATAAGTGTTATTAGACGTCTTAAAGAAGTTCTCTCTACTCTTTACAAAGGGTGGCCTATTATCATGGTTCTATCCTTTATATGAGGGTACTTTCACTTTCTTATACAGCTCAGGCCGTGTAACTACAGGTAAGACTCACGTACGTGACTTCGTTGACTTGAAGAGAGTTATGATCATCGTATGGTTAGCTGTTTTTCCTGCAATGTTCTGGGGCTGGTACAACATTGGAAATCAAACTGTTTTAGCAATTTCAACATTGCCAAACGTTGCTGATGTTGTTTCTCAGAACTACAGCCTATTCAGTGCTGACTGGCATTATGCAATTGCACAGATCTTAGGCGCAAGCTTAGGTACTGATGCTGGCATCTACTCAAAGATGGTAATTGGTGCAGTTTATTTCTTACCAATCTACATCGTAGTATTTGCTGTTGGTGCATTCTGGGAAGTTTTATTCTGCTTAATTCGTCACCACGAGATTAACGAAGGTTTCTTCGTAACCTCAATTGTGTTCGCATTAGTTGTTCCTCCAACCATGCCATTATGGCAGGCTGCTTTAGGTATTTCCTTCGGTGTTGTTATCGGTAAGGAAGTATTCGGTGGTACCGGCAGAAACTTTGTAAACCCTGCACTGTGCGGTCGTGCATTCTTGTTCTTCGCATACCCTGCATCAATCTCAGGTACCAACTGCTGGGTTCCAGTAGATGGTTTCTCAGGCGCTACACCTTTAGCTCAGTGGGCTCAGGGTGGTGAGGCTGCTCTAAAGGATGCTACTGGCAACGCAATCAACTGGGTGGACGCATTCATGGGTAACATCCCAGGTTCAATTGGTGAAGGCTCAACTATCATGATTTTAGTTGGTGCTGCAATTATCCTGGCTACCGGTGTTGCTTCATTCCGTATCATGGTTGGTATCTTAGTAGGTGCTTTCTTAACTGCTACTCTGTTCAATGCAATTGGTTCAACAACCAATGAAATGTTTAACATGCCATTTGAGTGGCACGCAGTTTTAGGTGGCTTTGCTTTTGGTACCGTATTTATGGCAACAGATCCTGTATCTAGCTCATTCACTAACAAAGGTAAGTGGGCATTCGGCGTTCTAATCGGCGTAATGGTAATTCTGATCCGTACCGTAAATCCTGCTTACCCAGAAGGCATGATGCTTGCAATTCTATTCGCTAACTGCTGGGCTCCTCTATTCGACTACCTAGCAACTCAGCGCAATATCAAGAGGAGACTAGCCCGTGTCAAAGCTTAATAAAGACTCCGCATTAGGTACTTTTGTCATCATTATTACCTTCTGCTTAGTTTGCTCTGTGTTAGTTTCATCTGCAGTAGTTGCTTTAAATCCATTTAAGGCTGCAGCAGTTGCTAACGATCGTCAGGTAAGTATCCTGAAAGTTTCTGGCTTTGAAGTTAAAGGCTCAGTTGCTGATACTTTCAACAAGCACATTGAATCACATCTAATCGATGTTGATACCGGTGCTTTGGCTGACGACAAAGTTAATAAAGACGAAATTGAAGGCTATAACTTTGCTTCATTAGCAAAGAAGCCTGAGACATCAGTATCTATTCCAAAGGATAAAGATGTTGCAGGTATCTTAACTCGTTCAAAGTTAATGCCAGTATATTTTGCAAAGAACGATGACGGTAAGGTTGAGCGTGTAATCCTACCATTCTATGGTCAGGCTCTATGGTCAACTGTTTATGGCTACGTAGCTATTTCACCTGCTGATGGCAACACTATCTTAGGTGTTACCTTCTACTCACACGGTGAAACTCCAGGCTTAGGTGGTGAGATTGACAATCCTCGTTGGCAAGCTCTATGGGTTAACAAGAAGTTAACTGATGAGAATGGCGACTACAAGTTCCATATCACCAAGCATGCACAGAACAAAGATTTTGATATCGATGCTCTGTCAGGTGCAACCTTAACCTCTAATGGTGTTGATCATCTGTCAGCTTACTGGCTAGGTGATGCTTACAAGCCATTCCTAGAGAAACTTAGCAAAGGGGAGATCGTTGTAAATGAGTAACAAGGGTCCTAGCTTAAAGGAAACATTCCTAACTCCTATCATTGCAAATAACCCTGTAATGATTCAGGTATTAGGTATCTGTTCTTCCTTAGCAGTTACCTCTAGCATGAAGACTGCTTTTGTTATGGGTATTTCAGTATCTTGCGTATGTGCTTTAGCTAACTTAGCTATTTCTATCGTACGTAACTACATCCCTAACTCAGTACGTATTATTGCTCAGATGACTGTTATTGCTTCATTGGTAATCATCGTAGACCAGATCTTAAGAGCATTTGCTTACGATCTGTCAAAGCAGTTATCAGTTTATGTTGGCTTGATTATCACCAACTGTATCGTTATGGGTAGAACTGAAGGTTTCGCCTTAAAGTCAAAACCTATTCCATCATTCTTAGATGGCTTGGGAAATGGTTTAGGTTATCTTCTGGTTCTATGTGTTGTCGCATCTATCCGTGAGATCTTCGGTTCAGGTACCTGGTTTGGTTTAACCGTATTTGAGACCGTAAACAACGGCGGTTGGTACGTACCATGCGGTTTACTTGTAATGCCTCCATGTGCATTCTTCATCTTAGGTTTACTAATCTGGGGTGTTAAGTCAATTCGCAAGGACTTACAGGAGCCTCTCGTATACGATACTCATAGGGAGGATTACTAATAATGTTAGAGCATTATATTTCTCTCTTCATTAAGAGTGTTTTTATTGAGAACATGGCTTTAGCCTTCTTCTTAGGTATGTGTACTTTCCTTGCAGTGTCAAAGAAAGTATCAACCTCAGCAGGTTTAGGCGCAGCTGTTATCATGGTTCAGGTTTTAGCTGTTCCTGTTAACAACTTAATCAACACCTACATCTTAAAACCAGATGCTTTAGCACCAGGTTTAGATCTGTCATTCTTAAGTTTCATTACTTATATTGGTGTGATTGCAGCTCTTGTTCAGATCTTGGAAGTATTCCTAGATAAATACGTGCCTTCACTGTACGCTGCTTTAGGTATTTTCCTTCCACTGATCACTGTTAACTGCGTTATCTTCGCTGGTGTTTCATTCATGGTTCAGCGTGAATACAACTTTGGCGAGTCAGTAGTTTATGCATTAGGTTCAGGCTCTTCATGGGCTTTAGCTATCGTTATCCTTGCAGCTATCAATGAGAAGCTCAAGTATGCAAATGCACCAGCTGGCTTACGCGGTTTACCTTTAACCTTTATCACTGCAGGTCTGATGGCTGTTGCCTTCATGTCCTTCTCTGGTATTCAGTTGTAAGGGGGAATAGATGGAAACTATTCTAGCCGGTGTTGCAATGTTCTGCGCTATCGTCGTAGTACTGGTAGCTCTGATCTTAATTGCTAGAAAATTCCTGGTTCAGTCAGGTGACATCAAGATTGGTGTTAACGGCGATCCAGATAAGACTTTAACCTGTCCTGCTGGCGGTAAGCTATTAAATGACTTATCAGAAAAGGGTATCTTCGTATCATCAGCTTGTGGTGGTCGTGGTGCTTGCGGTCAGTGTAAAGTTAAGGTAACAGAAGGCGGCGGTAACGTTCTACCAATCGAGTACTCTCACTTCACCAAGAAGGAGATTAAAGAAGGCTGGCGTTTAGCTTGTCAGGTTACTGTAAAGAACGACTGTCAGATTGAATTACCTGCATCAGTATTCGGTGTTAAGAAGTGGGAATGTGAGGTTATTTCTAACCACAACGTTGCTACCTTCATTAAAGAGTTACGTCTGCGTATTCCAGAGGGCGAGGAAGTTCCATTCCGCGCTGGTGGTTATATTCAGATTGAGGCTCCTGCACATACTGTTAAGTACGCAGATTTCGATATCGAACCACAGTACATGGGCGCATTCAAGCACTTTGGTTTTGATAAGTTAGTATCAAAAGTTGATACTCCAACTATCAGAGCTTACTCAATGGCAAACTACCCAGGTGAGAAAGGCTTGATCATGTTAAATGTTCGTATTGCTACCCCTCCATTTTGCAATCCATCAGCTCCTCCAGGAATTATGTCTTCATATATTTGGAGCTTAAAGCCTGGTGACAAGGTTACTATTTCAGGTCCTTTCGGCGAGTTCTTTGCTCGTGATACCGACAATGAAATGGTATTCATCGGTGGTGGTGCTGGTATGGCTCCAATGCGTTCACACATCTTCGATCAGTTAAAGAGACTTAACTCTAAGCGTAAGATTTCTTTCTGGTACGGTGCTCGTTCATTACAGGAAGTTTTCTATGCTGATGAGTTCGATCAGTTAGCTAAGGAACATCCAAACTTTACTTGGCACTTAGCTCTGTCAGATCCTCAGCCAGAAGATCACTGGACTGGTTTAACAGGCTTTATTGCTAATGTTCTATATGAGCAGTACTTAAGAGATCATAAGAACCCAGAGGATGTTGAGTACTACATGTGCGGACCTCCTATGATGTCTAAGTCAGCTGTTGATATGCTGCACTCATTAGGCGTTGAAGATGAGAATATCTTATTCGATAACTTCGGTGGCTAGTAAGTAATTAAGCTATCTAATAGCAAATCAAGGCCTGCTTTTAGCAGGCCTTGTTGTAACTGCAAATAAATTTCGCTTCTTTATCTTTTCTATATAATCCTAAACTTGAACATTTATCATCCTATATACATTAAAAGAATTTAACTCATTTATAAATGCTATCTAGTCATTCCTAGTTATTGTGCAGTTTTACTTTTTTTCTGAAAATAAGTAACAATTTTTGTAATTAGATATATACTATCGAAAAAAAAGTACTACAAAAAACTTACTATTATGATGAGGTCACTTTCTTATTTATTTGTACTTATAGCTCTTACTTACAGTACAAATTCAAATGCAGCAATGTGGGCGGCAGGAGATCTTACCTATGCAAATGGTGAGACTGAAGTTTCTGCTTTTGTAAACTCTCCTGGAGATACACAGCTTCAAGCAGTGCTGTGCTCAAAAAATTCTCAAAACAACTATCGTTTTACTTTACTGTTACCAAAGAAATTAGATTCTGATTCTGTAATTAAGGTAAATGTAAAAACAGATGAGTTGAATGTTGAAGAGTATGGTGAGGTTTCAGGCAATTCTTTAGACTTGCAGATAGATGAGAATCTTCTATTAGCTATTCCAGATTCAACTAAGCTTGCCTTAGTTTTTGATAAAGAGGATGCTGAATATTTAGGTATTCCTGCTACTATCGATGTTTCCATGTCAGGCGCTGACATGACTTTAAGAAATGTTGCCTCAGAGTGTACTGCTTTGTGCATTGGCAATGATTTTAAATGTAATTTTCCATTGTTGTCCTCTCTACTTTGGCCCCAAGACAGATACGAAAAGTCCAATATAGACAATATTGATGATCTTTGTACAGCACAGTTGCGTCCAAATCTCTATAAATTCAATTACACCGATTCCTGTAAGTTAGCATTAGACCGTTTTTATAAAAAAGATGGTATAGGACCTCTCTCATATATCTATAAGCTCTTTAATGACAAGAACTCTGTCTTTAGTAAATACAATGAAAGCTGGAATAAGGTTATATCTTTAAGCTCAGCTTCAGCTTTAAATTTACCAATAAAAGCTGATGGCCGAGAGTGGTATTTAGCTTTGTACTCTTTAGTTGGAAAGAGACATATTAAAGAGTTCCCAGGAAGCTTTTATACCATTAAATCATTGCACGGTGATCCTACGACTGTTGTCTATGATACCGATAATCGCTATGAAATGGAACTTTTAAAGTATTCATCAGTTTTATACAGAAGGGTAAAAGGTTCTGTTTCAGCAGTAAATGCTGTAGAGCAGTCTTTAAAACTCTGGTCTGATTTTTACAGGCAATTATCAGGTGCTTTACCAAATATTCAGCAGGCTCAGGCTATAAGACCTATTATTTACAGAACCATGCTGATGAGAATTTGGAATCTAGCTGGTAAACCACAAGGCATTAGACTATTACCTGAAAATGCATTTAAGCAGGGAACTGGTGGTAAGACCGTAACTGGTGAAACATTAGAGTCCCAGTGTTCATTCTTTGAAGGAGCTAATGGAGAACAGTTCTACTTTGCTTCAGACAGCTGTATTAACGGTATTGAAGACTATATGAGGATCTCCCCATTAAATACTGATAAGTACAGCAAAGTTGTATCTAAGTGGGATGCTTTTGCAAATGCTTGGTCTCATTCACAGTTCTACAACGACAGTATTGATGATGCAGTAGGTGAGCATCCTCGAGCAAATTTAGGCTTAGTGATCTTATCTATGTTCAAACTCTATGGTTTTGGTGATTATTTCTTATTAAGAGAGTGTATCTCAAGCCGTGATATGGATATCTGTGGCTATGAGGCTCATAAGGCCTATTACACCTATTCAAAAGAGTATAAGTATCGACTAGAGTCCATAACTAATGTTTCAGATGAGGATGGTAAGAATCTAAATGATTTAAATGAGTTATGGCTTGATTACTACCATACTCTAGATGACTACTTAGATGAATTAGTAGATAAAGGTTATCTTCCACAATGGAGAGCAAGCTTTGTCAAAGGACTTGCCTGCATCATTCAAACTACGGCATTACTAAACTTCCCATACGACAGGGCAGAGCTTCCAGATGTATCTTTAAAGAATGATACTAATATGGATGGTGATGTGATTGATGAAAAGGGCAATAAGATGACCATCGAACAGGATAAGTATCAGGACTACCAGGAAGATGATGATTACGATCCTGACGCTGATGTTGATGATGACATCATTGTGCCTTATTAACAAGTAAGACTTTATAAAATCTAACCCTTCAAACAATAAAAATGCCAGCATAAGCTGGCATTTTTATCAAAACTTACTAAGAAGATCTTAACCGTGAACTTCTTCTTGAGCCTGACGTAATAACTCGTTTAGGCCAACCTTTGATAAGGTCCTCTCATCAACGCGCTTAACGATGATAGCAGCATACAGTGAGTACTTACCATCCTTTGAAGGTAAGTTACCTGCAACTACTACTGAATGAGGAGGAATTCTACCGTATGAAATCTCACCTGTGGTTCTGTCATAAATTCTTGTAGATTTACCTAAGAATACGCCCATTGAAATAACTGAGCCTTCACCTACGATAACACCTTCTACAACCTCAGATCTTGCACCGATAAAGCAGTTATCCTCGATAATGGTAGGACCTGCCTGAACTGGCTCTAGAACGCCTCCGATACCAGCACCGCCTGCGATATGAACATTTTTGCCTACCTGAGCGCATGAACCTACAGTAGCCCATGTATCAACCATGGTGCCAGAACCTACGTGAGCGCCGATGTTAACGAATGATGGTAATAAAATGGTATTTGGCTCAAGATAAGCACCACGACGAACCACACAACCTGGAACTGCACGAATGCCTTCCTTGGCAAAACGCTCTGCTGTGTAACCTTCAAACTTTAAGTGAACCTTATCGTAGAAAGCGCCACCAGGAACTTCAGTTAAGAAATTGTCTTCAATTCTAAAAGAAAGTAAAACAGCTTTTTTAATCCACTGATTTGTAACCCAGTCACCGTCTTTCTTTTCAGCTACGCGAATTACACCAGCATCTAGAGCTGCAATAACCTCGTCGATAGCTTTTCTTAACTGTGGTGTAACGGTCTTTGAATTGATTGAAGCACGGTTTTCAAAAGCCTCTTCAATAACTGGTTGTAAGTCTAAAACAGACATTTAAATCTCCTATTGGCATTTTCTGCATTTAAGATTCATCAAGAGCTGCTTTTAATGCTGTGGTCAGTTCTTCTTTTCTGATTGAATCTAAAGGTAATCCGTTTTCATCGGTAATTGCAAAATAATCATCAGCACGCTCACCTGTGGTGGTGATTCTAGCTGCACTGATTAGACAACCTAAATTACCAAGTGTTATGCCGATTTTAGCCAATAGACCTTGCCTGTCAAGCGTAGAGATTTCAAGCTTAGTCTGCTTTTCAGAGCCAGAATCTAAGAAAGAAATTGTAGTTGGAAGATCGAAAATTTTACGTCCTGAATTAGATAAAATAAGGCTTTGTGACTTGTCATCAAGACCTGACAAAATTGCTTTTCTCAGACCATTCAGACGGTCATGATCAAGGGGTAGACCTTTTTTGTTTTGGAACATAATTGTGCATAATGCATGGAAATTGTGCGTTAAAAATATCTGTGCACTAAAAACGTTCAACTGCTTTATCGCCATGGTTTTTACAAGGTTTCCAAAGAATTTTGGAGAGTTGCTTTGATAGTAAACCAAAAGCTCAGTCCCCACGTTTGGTGTCTGTGAGAACAGAATTAGAGGCTTATCTGTATGCGAATACCTTAAGATATTACGAGCATGCCAGCTGATGTCCTCGGGCTGATAGTGGATAAAGTACTCGATAGGGAACTGTCTTATATACTTTAGAATATCATCTTTCTTGCAGTCTTTTGTAAGCTCTATTACCTTTTCTTTACGTTCTAAAGCCTGTTGCTGCATATTAGTCTCAAGGTCTGTCTCTCCTTGAGAAATTGCAATCTTAGTAGACTGATATAGTTGCTTGAAGATATTGTCTTTCCATGAGTTCCAAACGTTATCATTAGTTGCACTAATATCGGCAACAGTTAAGCAGTACAATAAATTTAGATGCTCTTCATCGCCGACAAAGTCAGCAAAATTGTTGATCACCTCAAGATCGGTAATGTCACGTCTTGTGGCAGTAGTACTAAACTGCAGGTGAGAGGCTACAAGCCAGCTTATGATACCTGTCTGGTAATCATTAAAGCCATGCAATTTACAGAATAATTCGGCTTCTTTTGAACCTTTTTGAGCATGATTGCCACCACGACCTTTGGCAATATCATGTAGGAGAGCTGCTGTGATTAAAAGTTCAGGCTCAGAGAGCTTTTTAGAGACGATCTTAAAAAGCTGGTAGATTGGATCTTTAGATAAAGCTAAATCGTGAATGTTTTTAATTACTCTAATAGAGTGCTCATCGACACTAAATAGATGGAATCTGTCAAACTGAGCCAAACCTTCAATTCTTGCCCACTGAGGCATATAGCTTGAGAGCACACGAGTTTCATGCATTAAAGAGAACAAAAGAGGAGCACTCTCAGTTTTTTGCAGTAATTGTCTGAACTTCTCTCTGCAAACAGGATCGGTAATTAAGTAATCTTTTAAAACTCTGCGACCTTCACGAAGAGCACGCAAGCAGTTAACGTGAATGTTATGGATAATTGGGCGAGAATCGATAGCTAAGAACAAATCTAAGATTTTTCTAGGATCATTTTTGAAAAGTTCATGATCTAAAACATCAATGAAAGTTCCTTTTTGTACAAAAGAGCTGTCGATAAAGACAGGATCAGAGAACTCTTTGCCTACATAACCTTTTACTTTAATTGAAGCTTGCTGAACTAAAATATAGTTTAATTCACGCACTCTGTGGAAGATACGGAAAAGATCACGCATCATTGCTTCAACAGGTGCATTACCCTCATCACCGTAACCTAAGATAGAGGCGACAGTCTTTTGAAAATCTAATCTTAAGATATTAGAGTTAGAGTTGCAGTGAATAGCATAGCGTACATCCCATAAGAATGACTGGCAGGCAAGGTATTCATCGTATTCTGATTTTGTAAGTAATCCTACGGAGCACAAATCGTCATCTTTTGTGGCATGGAAATTTTTAATTGCAAGCCACTGCATGATGTGAAGATCACGCAGACCACCAGGATTGTTTTTAACATCAGGCTCTAGTGAATAAACTGTATCTCTAAAGCTGTGGTAGCGTTGCATCTGCTCAGAAATTTTTGCTTCAAAGAATCTCTCATCATCCCAAAATTCGTCGTTATGCAGGGCTGTTAAAAGATGGTCATATACATCTTTATTGCCTGCTATAAAGTGAGTTTCTAATAGATTTGTGATAATCGTGATGTCTTCGCGAGAGGCTAAAACAGTTTCTTTTATGGTTCTAACCGAAGTGCCTAGATCAAGTTTTAGATCCCATAAAAAAGAAACCAGCTTTTCAATAGCATCTCTTGCATTATCAGGAATTGGATCAAGATTAGACACAATTAAAAGATCAATGTCAGATTCAATGAATTGTTCAGCTCTACCGTAACCACCAACAGCGACGAGGGTAAGGTAATCAAATTTGTTACCTAAGAAGTGTTCCCAGATCTTTTTTAAAAAGTTATCCAAACTTTGAGTTTCACATTTTAAAAGATTAGCTACTTTAAAACCTTTTAAGAAACACTCTTTATGGTATTCCTTATAGAGTTTTACAAGTTCTCTTCCTTGTTTGATGTCATAGACATCAAGAGCCGGAGCTTTAAATGGAAAAGCTTCATTTACATCAGCGTTGTTTACCTTTCTTGGAATGGAAATAGACTCAAACATGATGGGTAACTCTTTTTAGATCGTACATTAAGATCTTTTACTAGGTTAAATTAAGCTCAAATTCTTTGAAGTTTTTATTTTAAGCTTAATGGTCATGCTGTAAATAAGACCTGCCAAAGAATATGGCAGGTGTCTCATTACTGTACTAGGTAACTCTTCTTTGAACCATTTATGCATGGAAAAAATACATGTATAGCTCAAAGAAATTAGCCTAAATTAGTGAGTAATGATGCGAGGAAAGTCTTCATCATTACGTAAGGTCAAGACCTCAACTCCGTTAGGAATTACTAATAGAGTATGCTCATACTGAGCTGAAGGCTGCTTGTCAGCTGTAGTTACAGTCCAGCCATCTTTTCTATTAGTTCTGCACTTATAAGTACCAGCATTGATCATAGGCTCAATGGTAAAGCACATGCCTTCTTGTAAGATTAAGTTTTCATTGTTTCTGTAATGCAATACAGAAGGCTCCTCGTGGAAACCGATACCGATACCGTGACCGCAGTAATCTCTTACTATTGAAAAGCCTGCTTTATCGGCTACTTTCTGAATAGCGTCGCCGATATCAGCTAAATTAGAACCAGGTCTTACAGTTTTAATTGCCTCATACATTGATTCCTGAGCGCATTTACATAATTGCTCATTTCTAGGAGAGGTATGATTTCCAACAATGTACATTCTTGAGCTGTCACCGTGGAACTTGTCTTTTAGTACGGTAACGTCAATATTAACAATGTCGCCTTCTTTTAGCTTGTGGGGACCTGGAATACCGTGGCATACAACCTCATTGATACTGATACAGGTAGCCTTTGGATAGCCCTGGTAACCTAAATCAGCACTTTTGGCATTTTCAACATTAACAATGTAATCATTCATAATGTTGTCAAGTTCTTCAGTGGTAACACCTGGAACTACATAAGGCTCGATCATTTCGAGTACTCTTGCAGTAGCAGCGCCTGCAATACGCATTTTTTCAATTTCGCTTGGTGATTTTAAAGTAATGTCCATAAAGTTCATCCTTAGTTAACTAAGGCTTATTATAATGATTTTTTGTAAGTTTCTGACAAATGATGACAGTAATGGCGATTTTTTTTATTGTTAAGGCAAAATTTTTAAAATAATCCATGTTAGAATAACCTGCCTTTGTGTAGGTGCACAGGGGTATTGTGTCTGTCTGATTTAGCATGACGGCACAAAATTTTGTTTTTAAGAAAACGCACACTGTTTAATAACGTTTTGTACTGGGTGCTGGGTTTTAAAGCTAAAACTTGGTTGTACAAGCGAAACAGTGGAGGCACAACCCTAATTTTTGAGGATATTATTTATGTCTACCATCACTATGCGCGACATGCTACAGGCTGGCGTTCACTTCGGTCATCAGACTCGTTACTGGAATCCTAAGATGAAACAGTACATCTTCGGTGCTCGTAACGGTATTCATATCATCAACTTAGAGAAGACTGTTGAGTGCTATGATGCAGCATTAAACTTCCTAAGCAGCACTGTTGCTCACAAGGGCAAGGTTCTGTTCGTAGGTACCAAGCGCGCAGCTGCTGATAAAGTAGGTCCTGCTGCTACTGCATGTGGTCAGTTCTACGTTGATCACCGTTGGTTAGGCGGTATGTTAACAAACTGGAAGACTGTTCGTCAGTCAATCAAGCGCTTAAAGGAGCTTGAAACTCAGACTCAGGACGGTACTTTAGAGAAGTTAACTAAGAAAGAAGCTTTATTACGTACCCGTGAACTTGAGAAGTTAAACCGTTCATTAGGCGGTATCAAGGATATGGGTGGTCTACCAGATGCATTATTCGTAATCGATGCTGAAGTAGAGCACATCGCTATCAAAGAAGCTAACAATTTAGGTATTCCTGTTGTAGCAATCGTTGATACAAACTCAAATCCAGATGGCGTTAACTACGTTGTTCCTGGTAACGATGATGCTATCCGTGCTGTTGATCTATATCTAAAGGGTGCAGTTGATACTATCAACGCAGCACGTGCTGATGTAGTTCGTCAGGAGAAAGAGGCTAAGGCTGCTGCTGAAGCTAAAGCTGACGACGCTCAGAAGGCTGAGTAAGTTTTCGTTCTAGGATCGTAAGATCCTAATCCTGTGTTTACACAGAACTTTAGAAAATTTCTAAGGCCGGTTCTTCCGGCCTTTTACAGATTAAGAGGAAATAAAACATGGCTAACGTAACCGCTGCTATGGTTAAAGAACTACGTGACGCTACTGGCGCAGGTATGATGGACTGTAAGAAGGCTCTAGTTGCAGCTGATGGCGATATGCAGAAAGCTATCGATGCAATGCGTAAGAGCGGTGCTGCTAAGGCTGCTAAGAAAGCAGGCCGTACTGCAGCTGAAGGTATCATTGCTGTTGCACAGAATGGTTCAAAAGTTGCTTTAGTTGAAGTTAACTCAGAGACTGACTTCTGCGCAAAGAACGCTGAGTTCGTTGCTTTTGCTCAGAAAGTTGCTGATTTAGCATTAGCAAACAACATTTCTGACGTTGAAGTATTAAAGAATACTACTTTAGACGGTCAGACTGTTGCTGAAGGCTTAACCGCTTTAGTTGCTAAGATTGGTGAGAACTTACAGGTTCGCCGTGTAGCAATCGTTGAAGCTCAGGAAGGTCAGACTGTAGGTCTATACGTTCACTCAAACAAGCGTATCGGTGTTGCAGTAATCCTAAAGGGCGGTGACGCAGAGTTAGCTAAGCACATTGCTATGCACGTATGCGCTTCAAAGCCAGAATTCGTACACCCAGAAGACGTATCAGCTGAAGTTGTAGCTCACGAGCGTCAGGTTCAGATCGACATCGCTATGAAGTCAGGCAAGCCACAGAACATCGCTGAGAAGATGGTTGAAGGCCGTATGAAGAAGTTCACCGGTGAAGTTTCTTTAACTGGTCAGGCATTCGTTATGAACCCAGAGCAGTCTGTAGGCCAGTACTTAAAGGAGCACAATGCTGATGCTGTTTCATTCGTACGATACGAAGTAGGCGAGGGCATTGAGAAGCAGGTTGTAGACTTTGCCGCTGAAGTTCAGGCTCAGGTTGAAGCTGCTAAGAAATAATAGCGGAGTTTAATAATGTCTTCGGAGCAGAAAAGTCAAGTAAGGCGCATCCTACTTAAAATCTCAGGTGAGGCTTTAAGTGGTGATACAGGTTTTGGAATTGATCCTCATGTTTTATCACAGACAGCAAAATCTATCCGTGATGTTCAAAAACAGGGAGTTCAGACTGTACTTGTAATCGGTGGTGGTAACATCTTCCGTGGTGCAGCTCTGCAAAAGGCTGGCTTTGATAGAGTAACAGGTGACCAAATGGGTATGCTTGCTACTATTATGAATGGTCTAGCTATGAGAGAAGAACTCAAGGCTCAAGGTGGAGAATGTGTATTGATGAGTGCTTATGGTATTCCATCAATTACTACTCAGTACAGTGCAACTGAAGGTAGAGAACTTTTAAAGAAAGGTTCTAGCTTAATTGTTGCAGGCGGTACAGGTTCACCATTCTTTACAACCGATACCGGAGCTGTACTTCGCGCAATTGAACTTCAATGCTCTGAAGTCTTAAAAGCCACAAAGGTTGACGGTATTTATACTGCTGATCCTGTAAAAGATAAGACTGCAACTAAGTTTGACAGCCTTACCTTTGATGAGGTTATTGCTAAGCAGTTACAGGTGATGGATCTAACAGCTTTTGCACTTGCACGTGAACATCACATGCCAATTAGAGTATTCTCTATGAATAAACCTGGTGCTTTTGATAGAGCCGCAAAGGGCGAAGCAGAAGGCACAGTGGTAAGCGATTAAGGAGTCAGATTATGTTGAAAGACGTTCAAAATAAAGCAGAAACACGCATGAATAAAGCTTTAGAAGCTTTAGATGGTCGCCTTTGCAAGATCCGTACAGGTCGTGCTCAGCCTGCTCTTTTAGACGGTATTATGGTTGACTACTATGGTAGCCCAACCCCATTACGCCAGGTTGCACAGGTTAATGTTGAAGATGCTCGTACCTTAAAGTTAAGCGTATTCGATAGAAACGCAATTAAGGCAGTAGAAAAGGCTATTCAGCAGTCAGAATTAGGTTTAAACCCAGTAGTTGCTGGTGTTGAAATCCGTGTTCCTCTTCCACCTTTAACCGAAGAGCGCCGTAAGGAGCTAGTTAAGGTTGTAAAGGCTGAAGTTGAGCAGACCAAAGTTGAGATCCGTAACATTCGTCGTGACGCAAATGCTGAAATCAAAGATCTTCAGAAGAACAAAGAGATCTCTGAGGATGAGCAGCGTTCAGGTGAAGAAAAGATCCAGAAAGCAACTGATGCTTCAATCAAGAAATCTGACGATCTGTTAGCTGCAAAGCAGAAAGAGTTAATGGAAATTTAATTAGCTCTTATGTCAGATATTTGTGATATTCCGGGGAGCATTACTGCTCCTCGTCATCTCGCCATTATCATGGATGGCAATGGTAGGTGGGCACTAACTCGCGGAAAGCAGCGTGTCAGTGGACACAGAGAAGGTGCTAACGCCGTCAGAAGAGTTATAAGTTTATCTGCGCAATTAGGTGTAAAAGAACTTACACTTTTTGCTTTTTCCAGTGAAAACTGGAAACGTCCTGCCTTAGAAGTTAATGCGCTGATGACATTGTTCGTTCAAGCCATTAAGAAAGAAAGCAAGTCATTAAAAGAAAACGGAATTAAAACCTGCATCGTAGGAGATAAGTCTCGTTTTCCTTCCATTCTTCAAGAACAGATTAAGAAGGTTGAAGAGCTTACAAAAGACTGCTCGTTGATGAAATTAAACATTGCTGCTAATTACGGTGGCAGGTGGGACATTCTTCAGGCTACACAAAAAATTGTTAAAAAGTGCCTAGAAGAAAATCAAAATTTTAATGAACTTAACGAGGACACAATCAGTCAAAACTTAAGTGTTCCAACTGATGTGGATTTGTTAATTAGAACTGGTGGTGAAAAGCGTATCAGCAACTTTTTAATGTGGCAGTCTGCATATGCTGAGCTATTTTTTACCGATACCTTATGGCCTGATTTTGATAAAAAAGACTTGATAGAAGCTTTTACCTTCTTCAATTCAAGAGAGCGCCGTTTTGGTATGACCTCAGCTCAAGTTCAAAATAAGGAAAAGGATAATGCTGACTAGAATTATTACAGCAGTTGTTCTAATTGCAGCTGTGCTGGCATGGCTTTTTAAAGCAAATTTTGAAGTCTTTTCAATGGGGGCACTTTTTATTTATGCTGTAAGCGCTTATGAGATGGGCCCATTATTGGGCTATAAGTCTAGGATCCCATTTATTTTAATTGCGATTGTTGCAGCAACAATTGCGTTCTTTGTTGCAAACCCTGGTTTGTATGTAAGTGCCGGCATTCCTAAATTTAGTCAATACGTTGTAGCTTCAGGTCTCATTGTTTGGTTTGTATCTATTCCATTACTATTAAAATTTCCAAATGATACTGCCTGGCACAAGAATGTTATCTTAAACACAGTAATTGCATTGCTGATGTTACTGCCATTCTTAGAAGGTATCTTAATTTTACGTTCTTGTGATTATGCTCTTGACTACAACTCAGGTGCTTGTCTTGTATTAGCTGTAATGGCATTAGTATGGTGTGCTGACTCTGGCGCTTACTTTGCAGGCAGATTCTTAGGTAAACACAAAATGTTACCTAACGTAAGTCCTAAAAAGACTGTTGAAGGTTTAGCTGGTGGCATCATCACTGCTTTAATCGGTTTATATATCTTTGATAAATTAGGCTGGTTCGGCCAGTACTCTCAAAAGCAGGGAGTTTTAGTTATTGCTTCTGTAATCACCATTATCTTCTCAGTAATAGGTGATCTTGTAGAGAGTATGTTCAAGCGTTTAGCTAGTATTAAGGATTCAGGAAAAATCTTCCCAGGCCATGGCGGTATGTTAGACAGAATTGATTCACAGCTAGCAGCAGTCCCTGTATTTTTGACTATGGTTTGGTTATTTAGCGGAGAGCTTTTCTAATTATGCGTAATGTTACCTTATTAGGTGCCACAGGCTCTATTGGAACTTCAACTTTAGATGTGTTAAGACGTCATAAGGATGAATTTAAACTTCATGCAGTAGCTGCGTCTTCATCTGTGGATAAAATGGTAGCAATTGTTCAGGAATTTAAACCTGAACGTGTAGCCATGCATAATGAAAAAAGCGCTCAAGAGCTGTCTAAAAGGTTAAAAGATTCAGGCTTATATGCTGAGGTTTTAGCAGGAGCACAAGGTGTTGAAGAGGTAGCAGGTGACGGTGCTTCTGATGTGGTTGTAGGAGCTATCGTAGGTGCTGCTGGTCTAAAACCAGTTATTGCAGCTGTGAGAACAGGTTGTGTAATTGCCTTAGCAAACAAGGAAGCTTTGGTCATGTCAGGCCAGATCTTCTTTGAAGCTGTTAAAAAGTACGGTGCAAAAGTTCTACCTGTCGACAGTGAGCATAGTGCCATCTTTCAATGTCTACCTTATGAAGCTCAAACTAATCTAGGTTACTGTGATTTAAAACAGGCTAATGTTAATAAGATTTTATTAACAGGCTCAGGAGGGCCTTTTAGGGATTCTCCTTTGGAGTCATTAAAGACAGTAACTGCAGCTCAGGCTACAGCTCATCCTGTATGGTCAATGGGACCTAAGATTTCTGTAGACTCAGCTACTATGATGAATAAAGGCTTGGAGTTTATTGAAGCTAGATATCTATTTAATGCAACTGACGATGACATCAAAGTTGTAATTCACCCACAATCTGTTATTCACTCAATGGTATCTTTTACAGATGGCGCTATCTTAGCTCAATTAGGTCAGCCTGATATGAGAACTCCTATTGCCGTAGCATTAGGTTTTCCTCAGCGCATAACTTCAGGCGTTGATATGCTAGATTTTGAAAAATTGTCTGAGCTTACTTTTAGAACTCCTGATTTTGTACGTTACCCTTGCTTAAAACTAGCAATGCAAGCAAGTAAATCAGGTCAGGGAGCTACTACCTGTCTAAATGCAGCTAACGAAGTTGCTGTAGATGCATTCTTGCACTGTAAGATTGGTTATCTGGATATCGCAACGGTGGTTGATGGGGTATTACAGAAAGTTAATGTAGGTTCTTTATCTAGCATCGATGAAGTTTTAGATACAGACAGACAGGCAAGAGAAATAGCAAAATCAATCGTAGGAGCTCTTTAATGTTAGGTATTCTAGGTGGTCTCTTTTATTTTTTGATTGCTTTGGGAATACTTGTAACTATTCACGAGTTAGGCCATTTTTTAGCAGCTAAAGCTTGTGGAGTAAAAGTTCTTAGATTTTCATTAGGTTTTGGCCCTGTTCTCTTTAAGAAAAAGGGTAAAGATAACTGCGAGTATGCAGTGAGCGCTATCCCATTAGGCGGATATGTAAAAATGGAGGGGGAAAACACTCCTATTGAAGATAGGAGTTCTCTACCTAAAGGTTCATACAAATCTAAAAAAGTATGGCAAAGAGCTATCATTATCTTTGCAGGCCCTTTCTTTAACCTTGTACTAGCAGTTTTTCTGTTCTCCTACATCAATATGTCAGGTATTACTCAGCTTTTACCAGTTGTAGGCGATGTTAAACCTGAATCAATTGCTCAAACTTCAGGCTTTAAAGATTACGATTTAATTGAAAGTATCAACGGCAAAAATATCACCTCTTGGAAAGATGTGATGTATGAGCTAGTTGAAGTTGTAGGTTCTACCACACCAGCCTCTGTTACAGTTTCATCTGATTTAGGTAATGGGCAGAAGAGAGTTTTATCTCTTGATGCAAGTAATATTGTCTTAAACAGAAATGAATCACCTATTAAAAAAGTTGGTCTTGAGCCATGTCTTGGTCGTATCGGTACCACTTTAGCTATGGTAGAAAAAGGTTCACCTGCTCAAAAGGCATCTTTAAAGCTGGGCGATGAAATTGTGAAGATTAATGGTATAGAGATGAGTTCCTGGTACAGAATTGTGGATATGATCCATGATTCAAATGGAGCTCCACTAAATCTAGTGGTAAAAAGAGATGGATCTTTATATCAGACAACTGTAGTCCCTGAGAATAAGTACTCTGAGAAGACTAAGATGACTGTACCTTATGTTGGTATTGCCCCAGAGTTCAAGCCAATAGATGGACTTAGAAAGACTACTCGATATGGTCTTGTAGATGCCTTGATTAAGGCTGTCTCTGATTCTGCTTCCATGGCTAAGCTAGTGTTAGTTTCAACTTATAAGCTAGCAAATGGCACAATTTCAGCAGACAATATCTCAGGTCCTATTGCTATAGCACAGGGCGCAAAAGAGAGCGCAAGTTTCGGTTTTAAGATCTTTATAAGTTTTTTGGCTGCTATTAGTGTAAACTTAGGTATTCTCAATTTAATGCCAATTCCAGTTTTAGATGGCGGTCAGCTATTATTTTTGGCTTATGAAGCAGTAATGCGTAAAGAGCCTAGTGCAAGAACTCAGATGATTCTTACATCTTTTGGCGCAGCAATACTGCTTACAATGATGATTTTTGCAGTATTTAACGATATCAAAGGTTTTTAAAGAGCTAAATTTCATCGATTCTTAAAAAACAGACTTAGAATGCTGTTTTTTTGAGAGTTTTTTGTTATTTTAGCAGTGCAAGGTTCAAAATCACTTAAACAAACAGTTTGGTTTTACAATGAAAAGAAGAACTTTTATTAAGACAGCAGCCTTAAGTGCAGCCGTTGCAGCGGCAATTGCAACTCCTCAGGTAGTAAGCGCTGCAGGTGATCCTGTTATTTCTAATATTCAGATCAGAGGTCTGAATCGTGTATCAAAAGGTGCAGTCTTATTAGCATTGCCTGTAAAAGAAGGCGATGTAATGACTCCTCAAAATACAGCTTTAGCAATGCAACAATTGTATGCAACAGGTGATTTTGATGATGTTAAGTTGTCACGTGATGGTGATACCTTCATTGTTACAGTAAAGGAAAGACCTACTATTGGTGCTGTTGATTTTTCTGGTAATAACAATATCAAAAAAGAAGATCTTGAAAAAATCATCAATCAGCAGGGAATTCGTGTAGGTGAAGCTTTAAATACTCAGTCTTTAAATCAGATCCAAAAATCTTTAGAAGATTTCTACCATTCATCAGGTATGTATCAGGCTAAGGTAAATACCGTTATCACTCATTTACCTAGAAACCGTGTTGATATAAAAATTGAAATTACCGAAGGTAAAGCTGCTGAAATTCAGCAGATAAACATTGTTGGTAACAAGTCTTTTGATGAAGATGTTCTGTTAGCTCAGATGCAGTTACGTGATGATGTTCCATGGTGGAACTTCATGGCTAACCAAAAATTTAATGGTCAGAAATTCCGTGCAGACTTGGAAGCATTAAAGACCTTCTATATGGATAGAGGTTTTGTGAACTTCAAAGTTGATTCAACCTCAGTTGAACTTACACCTGATAGAAAAGGTATTTATCTAACCATCGCCATTGATGAAGGTGAGCGTTATAAGGTTCATTCATTCTCAGTTCGTGGTGATACCTTAAAGTATGGCGCTGAATTAAATGAAGCTATTACCTTACAAGAAGGTGAGATTTACAATCAGCGTCGTGTAACTGAAAACGAAAAGACCTTAGCTTCTATCTTAGGTAAATATGGCTATGCAAACTCAGAGGTTAAGGCATTCCCAATTTACAATGATAAAGAGAAGACAGTTGATTTAAACTTCCACGTAAATCCTGGTTCTCGTGTTCACGTTTCTCAGGTTTTAATTACTGGTAATGATTCAACTGATGATACCGTAATTAGACGTGAATTAAGACAGATGGATGGTTCTTGGTTATCATCAGAGGCTATTGAAGTATCAAAGACAAGATTAAACCGTACAGGTTACTTTGAGACTGTAGATGTAACCACTGAAAACGTAGGCGCAACTGACGATACTGTAAGCGTAAATACAAAAGTTAAAGAGCGTCCTACAGGTTCTATCTCTGGTGGTATCGGTATCGGTACTGACTCTGGTTTGACCATTCAGGCAAGTATTTCTCAGAATAACCTCTTTGGTTGGGGTACAAGAGCAAATATTACCTCTTATGAGAATGACTACAGAAAGCATATGGAAATTGGTTATACTGATCCATACTTTACTGTAGATAATGTAAGCTTAGGTGGCAGATTATACTTAGATAAGTATGATGGTGACGATGACGAAGATGTTGTGGATTATACCAACCATACTTGTGGTGCTACCTTCAATTTAGGTTACCCAATTTCTGAAACCTGGTTTGTTAATTACAACCTAGGTATTGAGAAGTCTAAGATTAAGAACAATGGTACTCGATTCGAGCAGTCTGATGTGTTCTTTAACATGTACTCAAAAGACCCAACCCGTTCTGTTAACTTCTTAGATTACAAGCTAGGCTTTGACATAACACATAACAGCTTGGATAAAGGTGTGTTTCCTACTTCAGGTAATAAGCAGACAGTATCATTAACTGCCACAACACCTAATTCAGATATGCATTATTACAAGGCTACAGCTGAAACTTACCACTATTTCCCAATTGATATGTACCATGAGTATGTATTCACCGTTCGTGGCAGAATTGGTTATGGTAATGGTTACAGATCAAAGAATGGCGTAAGAGAAATTCTTCCATTCTTCGATAACTTCTCATTAGGTGGTTCAGAGTGGATGAGAGGCTTTAGCCGTAACTCAATTGGTCCTCGTGCGTTGTATAAGTATCCTATAATTGATGCTTATTATGAGTCATCAACCTCAGTTGGTGGTAACGCATTCTGGACAGCTACAGCTGAATTTGTAATTCCAACCCCATTAGTAGCAGAGGCTTATAAGAGCAGCGTAAGATCAGCTGTATTCTTCGATGCTGGCGCTCTATGGGATACCCGTTCAAAGATGTACACTGTTGATTATTCAGATCCTGGTAAATACCGTACTTCTGTAGGTTTTGCTTTGACTTGGATGTCTCCTATGGGACCTCTATCATTCAACATAGCTAAAGCAATTAAGAAGTATGATGGTGATGATACCCAGCAGTTCAATTTCAACATCGGAAGCAGTTTCTAAAAGTAGGAGTATAAAATGTTAAAAAAATTATTATTAGCATCTGCAATTTCAATGGCTTTAATTTCAACCTCAACATATGCAGCAGACGCTGCAGCTGCAGGTAAGACTGAGCAGGCTGCTAAAAAGTCAGCAACTAATATTGCAGTTGTAAATCTCCGTTTAATTATGGCAGAGCTTCCACAGGCAAAAGCAGAGTCTGAGGCTATGCAGAAAGAATTTGGTCCTCGTTCTGAAGAGTTACAGAAGATCCAGCAGGAAGGCGCCAAGCTAGAAGCTGAATTGCAGAAGTCTCAGGGCGACAAGGCAACCGAGCTTCAGCGTAAATTAGCAAAGTTAAAGGCTGACTACGATTTAAAGGGCCAGGCTTTACAGGAAGACTCTCAGAAGAGACAGCGTGAAGCAGAGATGAAACTAGGCAAGTTAATTCAGACTGCAATTGACAGAATCGCTAAAGAGCGTGGCATTGAGTTAGTAGTTCGTGGTGAGTCTGTTGTATTTGCATCAGATGCTGTTGATATTTCTGAAGAAGTTATTGCAAGAGCATCAAAGCTAAAGCCTGCTAAGAAAGAAAACAAAGATAGCAAGAAATAATTAACTGAAAATTCATTAACAGGAATTTATCTATGCTGTTAAAAGATATTGCAGAGAAACTTGGTGCAAAGCTAATAGGCAATGGTGATCTTGAGATTACCCATGTTGCTAATTTGAAAACTGCTAAAGAAACTGAAATTAGTTTTTTATCAGATCCTAAATACAGATCTGTATTAAGTGAGTCTCGTGCTGGTGCAGTGATCTTAAAAGAAGAGGACGTACCACATGCAAAGAGCGCTGTATTAGTAATGAAGGATCCTTATGTAGGCTTTGCTAAGGTTGCTCAGTTATTAGATACAACTCCAGCTATAGCTCAGGGTGTAGACTGCTCCGCTGTAATTTCTCCTGAAGCTACGATTGGTAAAAACGTATCTATCGGACCTAATGTCAACATTCAGGCTGGTGCAGTAATTGGTGACAACGTACAGTTAGGCGCTAATGTTGTAATTGGTCATAAGGCAAAAGTTGGCAACAACACCAAGCTGTATCCAAATGTTAGTTTGTACCACGATTGTGTAATAGGTGACAACTGCCTAGTTCAGTCTGGTACTGTAATTGGCGGTGACGGTTTTGGTTATGCTAATGAGCGTGGTGAGTGGATTAAGATCCCTCAGACCGGTCGAGTAGTAATTGGCTCTAGAGTTGAGATTGGAGCTTGTACCTGTATTGACCGTGGTGCTATTGATGATACTGTTATAGAAGATAACGTAATTATTGATAATCTCTGCCAAATAGCTCATAACGTTCATATTGGCTATGGAACAGCTGTTGCTGGTGGTACTACTTTTGCAGGTTCTGTAACCATCGGAAAATACTGTATAATTGGCGGCACTTCTGTATTTAATGGTCATATTAGCATCTGTGATGGTGTAACCATCAGCGGTATGTGTATGGTAATGCGTTCAATTGACAAACCAGGTATCTATTCATCAGGTATTCCTGCTCAGACCAATAAGGAATGGCGTATTACTGCAGCAAGAACTCTACATATTAACGAAATGTATCATCGTTTATCGTCTCTTGAAGAGCAGGTAGAGTCTTTGACCAAGCAATTAAAGCAATAAAATAGAAAAGGTGATTAAATGACTGATACTGTAGAAAATAAACATACATTAGATGTTGAGCAGATCATGGCTCTGTTACCACACAGATATCCATTTTTAATGATCGACCGAGTTGTAGACTATTCAATTACCGAAGAGCACAAGACCTTAAGAGCTATTAAGAACATTACTTTTAATGAGCCTTTCTTCCAGGGGCACTTCCCTGGCAAGCCAATTTTACCTGGCGTGCTAATTTTAGAAGCTATGGCTCAGGCTACCGGCATCTTAGCTTTTACCATGGTTGGCAAGCCAAATGACGGTGAGTTATATTATTTTGCTGCAATCGATCATGCACGTTTCAAGAGACCAGTTGTACCTGGTGATCAGTTAGTTCTTGATGTTGAATACTTCAAAGAGAAGCGTGGCATTGCATCATTTAGCGGTGTTGCAAGTGTTGACGGTAAAGTAGTTTGCACAGCTGATTTAATGTGCGCTAAACACTAATCAATCATCAAAAGGGTAAAAGACATTGACTCAAGCTACAGGAATTATTGATCCAAGCGCAAAGATTGGACCAGACGTAAAGTTAGGTAAGAATGTTACCATTCGTGAGAATGTAATCATTGAGGGTGATGTTACTGTAGGTGATGACTGCATATTTGAACCTTTTTGTGTAGTACGTGGTCCAACCACAATTGGTAAAGGTAATCACTTTTACCAGTTTTGCTCAATAGGTGAAGGTTGTCAGGATCTTAAGTATGCTGGCGAGCCTACAACATTAACTATTGGCGATTACAACGTTATTCGTGAGCATTGCTCAATGCACAGAGGTACTGTTCAGGGCAGAGGAACTACAACTGTAGGTTCCCATAACCTGTTCATGATTAATACTCACGTTGCACACGACTGTTTAATTGGTGATCATTGCATCTTCTCTAACAATGCAACTTTAGCAGGTCATGTAACTATTGATGACTACGTTGTATTTGGCGGTTTAGCTGCAATTCATCAGTTTGGTCGCGTAGGTTGTCATGCTATGGTTGGTGGTATGGCTGCTTTAAATATGGATGTTCCTCCATATGTTATGGCAGCAGGTCACTATGCAAAACCTTTTGGTATTAACAAGGTTGGACTGCAGCGCCGTGGTTTCTCAAAAGAAGCTATTTCAGCTATCTTCCAGGCTTATATGTTCTTATACAAGAAGAGCCTGACTTTAGAAGAGGCTTTAGTTGAAATTGAGAAATTAGCTAAAGATCACAGTGAAGTTCAACCATTAGTTGACTTCTTAAAGCAGGACGGTAGAGGAATCATTCGCTAATGCTAGCTAATGCAAATCCACATCTTTATGCTTTAATTGCAGGTGAACCTTCAGGTGATACTTTAGGTTCTGGTCTTATTATGGCCATTAAACGCCGTGATCCTTTAGCTCAATTCATCGGAATTGGTGGCCCTAAGATGATCCATCAGGGCCTCCGTTCATCTGCAAATATGGAAGATTTAGCTGTAATGGGACTTACTGAAGTCCTGCTAAAGCTTCCTAAGATCTTAAAAATCAGATCAAAAGCAGTAAAGAATATCATTGAAGCTAAGCCTTGCGTATTTATTGGCATTGATTTACCAGATTTTAACTTATTTGTTGAAGAAAAAGTAAAGGAAGCTGGTATTCCTACTGTTCACTATGTAAGCCCATCAGTTTGGGCTTGGAGAGAGAATCGCGTCAAACGCATTAAAAATGCTTGTGATGAGATTTTAGCCCTACTCCCTTTTGAAAAGGATTGGTATGCAAAAAGAGGTATTCATTGTACCTATGTAGGTCATACCCTTGCTAATTCTATCCCTCTTACAGTTTCTCAAACTCAATGCAGAGAGAGAATTAACCTTTTAAAGACAAGCGTGGAGCCTGTTAAAGGGAAAGTAATGGGGATTCTTCCTGGTTCTAGAAAAGGCATTATTACAAAAATGTTGCCTATCTATGCCCATGCGGCAAGAATTATCAAGAAAAAACTACCCGACACTGTCTTCATCTGTACAGTTCCAAGCTACAAGAAGGCAACATTAATTAAAGATCTTTGGCTTGAAGTTGCTCCAGATTTGTCTATAACAGTCTTTGTTGGTAACACTCAGGATGTGATTGCATCATCTGATGCAGTGCTTTTAACTTGTGGCACTATCGCTCTTGAAACCATGCTTTTGAAGACTCCATTTGCAGTAGCTTACAAAGTAAGCCCATTATCAGCATTTATCGCAAGACGCTTACTAAAAGTAGATACATACTCTTTGCCAAACTTAATCGCAGGCAGAAAGATCGTCAAAGAATTTATTCAAGAAGATTGTACAAGCTCAGCTTTAGCTGACGAAATGCATAAGCTCCTTATCTACGATAACATCCTCATGAAAAAGGAATTTGAGGATATCCATAAGAGTATGCGTTGCAATTCTGACGAGTTAGCTTGTGAAGCTGTGTTTAAAGTAATTCACAGAAGTTGTGAGGATAACTCGACCTTAGAAAGTACAGCACAAATTGAAAGTGCTGAACTTGAGCCTCCAGATGATTGCAATCAATCTCTTGAGACTCAAAACACAAAAGAAGCTGTTGGCGATACTTTAAAAGCTAATCAAGACACAACTGAGTCTCCAAAAGACAATTAGTAAGTAGTTATATTTTTTCTCTGAAAATAAAATGGCTAAAAAAATAGTCTTTGAACCTTTTGTTTACCCAATCGATCCTGTTACATTTAAGGTTTGCGGTGCCGATGAGGCAGGTCGCGGCCCTTTAATGGGCAATGTGGTTGCAGCCTGTGTGATTTTAGATCCAAACAATCCTATTGCAGGATTAAATGATTCAAAGCAATTGTCTGAAAAGAAAAGAGATGCTCTAGAGCCTCTAATTAAAGAGAAAGCTTTAGCCTATGGTATAGGTCAGTGCACACCTCAAGAAATTGATAAGATGAATATCTTAAATGCATCGTTAGAGGCAATGAAACGTGCCTATGAAAACATGTCTTTAAAGTGTGACTTAATCTTGGTGGATGGTAACAAAACCATAAAGAATATCGAAATTCAATGTCAGGCAGTTGTTAAAGGCGATGCTCGTGTAGCTGAAATTGCAGCTGCTTCAATCTTAGCTAAGGTGGAGCGTGACAGGCAGATGTATGAGCTTGATAAGCAATACCCTGAGTATCAGTTTGCAAAGCATAAGGGCTATCCTACAAAGTTACATTTAGACCTGTTAAATGAGTTGCCGATTTTACCTTGTTATAGAAAAACTTATGGTCCTGTAAGAAAGGTGTTAGAATCAAAAAACATAGAACAATTAAATTCAACTGACTCAATTGAGTCATTACTGTAGAACTTTTGTCTAAATTCAGCTTTTGTAGTAAAATTGAACGATTGACTAATAGGAAAACCTGTGAGGTTAAATCCAACGTGATGAATATCAATTATCTAGAATTCGAGCAGCCAATTGCAGATCTGCTAGCTCATATTGAAGAATTAAAAAGACTTAGCGCTGATTCAAACTCAGGAGTTGATCTAACTTCAGAATTAAATCAGTTGGAGAAGAAGAATCTTGAGCTTACAAAAAAGATTTTCTCTTCATTAAGCGATTGGCAGATTTCTCAGCTGTCAAGACATCCAATGCGTCCTTACACCTTAGATTATGTTCAGAGAATTTTTACAGATTTTCATGAGTTAGCAGGTGACAGAGCATTTGCCGATGATAAAGCTATCGTTGGTGGTTTAGCACGTTTAAATGGCAGACCTGTTATGGTTATTGGTCACCAGAAAGGTCGTGATACTAAAGAACGTACCTTAAGAAACTTCGGTATGCCACGCCCTGAGGGTTATCGTAAAGCAATGCGTTTAATGAAGCTTGCTGAGAGATTCGGTATGCCAGTAATCACTTTCATTGACACCCCAGGTGCATACCCAGGTGTTGGTGCTGAAGAGCGTTCACAGGCAGGAGCTATTGCTGAGAGCTTAAAGTTAATGTCTGATCTTACAGTTCCTGTAGTTTGTACTGTAATCGGTGAAGGTGGTTCTGGCGGTGCACTAGCTATCGGTGTAGGTGACAGAGTTAATATGCTTGAGTATTCAACCTACTCAGTAATTTCTCCTGAAGGCTGTGCTTCTATTCTTTGGAAATCAGCTGATAAGGCACCACTAGCAGCTGAAGCTATGAATATTACAGCTCACCGCATCAAGGATTTAGGTTTAATTGATAACGTTGTAAAAGAGCCTCTAGGTGGTGCACATCGTAATTACGATGAGATGGCGGAAAATCTCAAGCAGCGTATTGAAACCGATTTAGCTGAGCTATCAGGTATCTCTGCTGACAGAATCGTTGAACAGCGTTATTCTCGTTTAATGAAGTACGGATATTGCTAAAAGAAAAAGCTCTGCAAGTTGTAAATGAACTTGCAGATAAAATCATTCATACTGTGGCACCATGCAGATTAGTCGTAGGCTTATCTGGTGGTGCCGATTCAACTTTAGCTTTAATAGTTGGTAAAACGGTTACAGTTAAAGATCCTCGCTACACTCTTCTTGCTGTTCACTGTATTCACGGACTTGATGCAGATGATCCAATTTGGCTTGCTCACTGTCAGAAACTCTGTAAAAAGGTAGATGCTCAACTTGTAACTCCTAAGTTACACATTGTCTATGGCAATGGCAGATCTCCGGAGGAAGTCTCAAGAGCTGAAAGATACAATGCTTTATTTTCAAATGCCAAAGATAATGGTGTTTTACTTTTAGGTCATCAGGCAGATGATCAGGTAGAAAACTTTTTATTGGCTTTAAAAAGAGGTTCAGGTCCTTACGGCTTATCCGGAATGAGTTTCTATATTGAGGATAACCGCGGTAGGATCTTAAGACCATTACTGGAATATTCAAAACAAGAAATTATCAACACCATCGAAGCCTTAGGCTACGATCATGTTTTTGATATTTCTAATACCTATCTAAAATTTGAAAGAAATTTCATGAGATTAAAAGTGTTACCTCTGCTTAGAGAACGCTTTAATGGTATTGATGGTTCGATTTTAAGAAGTGGTAAGCTCTGTTCTTACGAGCATGATCTTGCAATGAGATATGCTAAAGATAAGTATGATTTAGCCATCGACAGAGACAAGTGTCGACTTGATATTAGTAAGTTTGACGTAAATGATACAGCTTTAGTTACCTGTATCATTAGACTTTTCCTAAATGAAAAGACTTTAATGCCACCAGAATTTAACCAGGTTCAAGAAACGATAAGACTGTGCCAAAGTTCTACAGATCAGCATGGAGATATTCTTTTAGGGGAATACTCTGTAAAGCGTTTTAAAAACTACTTATACCTTGTAACGAAAATGACTTTACCTGAAAAGAAATGTTATTTTTTAAAGAAAGGGGAAAAGTTAAAGCTAGGTAGCTTTGAATATGTCTTAAGAGATGACTTTGTAAAAGATGAAGTTATTCTTGACTTTAACTATAAAGGCAGCCTGAAATTAAAGCCTAAAACACGTGCACATAGCCGAGAAATTAAAAAACTCTTTGGTGAATATGAAGTTCCTGTATGGCTTCGTGGCACTCACTGTCTAGTAAAAGATCGTGATACAGGCGCAGTAATTGCGTTTGGTTCACTCTTTATTACAGTTGACTATCCAACTAAAGCAAAATCCTCTCCATTGATAATTATTCAAAGACAAGAGTAACTTTTAAGATAAGACTTTTACATAAATATATAAAAAAAGAGCCTGATGAACATCTTGTCATCAGGCCTTTTACGGAAATAAATTATGAAAAAAGTCACCAGCTTAAAGAAATCCTAACTGATATACCTCTTAGAGCGCCCAATTTTAAATAAGTTCAATTTATTTTTAATTTTTTTTAAGAAAGTTTTCTGTTGTTAATCTTGTTTGTTTTCTCACTAATATGACTTAAGACTACGAAAATGAAAAAAAAGAGCCCGATAAACATTTCGTTATCGGGCCTTTTGAGGAAAATTTATAATGAAAAAAGTCACCAGCATTGATGAAATCTTAACTGATATACTTCTTAGAGTGTATTAATCTAAAAAAGTTCTAAATATTTTTAATTTTTTTTAATTGACTGCAATGCCTTGTTTGACGCTGATTTTAAATCGTTTTAAATGAAGACTGCAGATTAAATGAAGGTGACAGATAAAAAAAGAGCCCAATAACTTTTTATTGGGCCTTTTGAGGAAAATATATAATGAAAAAAGTCACCAGCTTGATGAAATCTTAACTGATATACTTCTTAGAGAGCCGAATTTTCAAAAAGTTCAAACTATTAATAGATTTTTTTATTTTTATTTAAAGTGACTCTCAATTTTAATTGCAAAAAATTGTAATTAGATTGATTTATAAGCATTTATTTTTAAGTGTCATACAATGCTTGCCAGTTGTTGAGCATTTGTTAAATATAAAATTACCATCATCACTGATCAAAGATCACATTTTCTTAACAATAATTATTCCTTTTAGAAAAATATTGCTTATGACATTATTTTTTTTCAGTTTTTACTGTGACTGTATTTGCAGATGTAGCTATTTGACAATAACTGTTGAGAATAATCGCTTAAACTTATTAAGTATTTGAGCCTTCGTATAAATACACCACGTTTTTAATCTAAGTTAGTTAACGTAAGTAGGAAGTTTAATGAACCGTTTTTGCATGAATTTAATAAAAGCTTTTTCAGTTTCTTTAGGGATCTACAGCACATCAAGCTATGCAATATCTAACATTAACGTCTACTACTATAATGGAAATGATAACTTCATCAACTTATATACGAAGTTTTTAGGAAAGCTTTCAGAAAGATCACCTATTAACTTTAAATTTCATGATGCGCAAAATCACCCAAAAGAGCAGGTAGAAAGCATAATTACAGGCCTTTACTCAGGTTCTCCTGCTATTGTGAATCTTGTGGATGTAAATGATGCAGATAAAATAATGGAAACAGCTAAAGATTCTGGCAGTAAAGTTGTGTTCTTCAATAGACTACCAAGTGACTCAGCTTTATCAAGTTATGATGACTGTTGGTATGTAGGTGCAAATTCTGAACAATCCGGATTTTATATTGCTGAAGTAATCGACGATTATTTTAATTCAGTAGGTCATTTTGACAAGAATAAGAATGGTCAATTGGATATGGTGATCCTGCAAGGGGAGAAATTCCATCATGACACCTTTAACCGAACTTTAATGACGGTTACCAATTTAAAGGAAAAAGGTTATCATCTTAATGTAGTTTCCAAGAACTATGATAATTGGGATCGCTTTAGTGCTAAACGCGATCTTTTAAAACAGTTTGAACTCATCGGTATAAAAAACATAGAAATCGTGGTGGCAAACAATGATGCTATGGCTTTAGGAGCATTAGATGCTCTAAAGAGCCGTGGGTATAACACTGACGTAAAGGACAAGGATCACTTTATACCTGTATTTGGAGTTGACGGTTTACCTGAAATGTTAAAAGAAGTAGATCTTGGTAACGCAACCGGTACTCTAATTGCAGATTATTCAGCTCTAGCAAAAGTATGCTACGAAATTGCTACATCTGAAGCTCAAAACGATGAAGAGGTAACTCAATTAGTTTGGTACAAGACAGAAAAACATAAAACCCTGATCCCATACATCAAGTACGCCTCATTTAAAAATTACATGAAGAAAAAATATGTCCTTCCAAACTATCAGAACTATTCATCTTTGTAAAACAAATCGCAGAAAACAAAAAAAAACCTAGCAAAACTAGGTTTATTATGGGATGTAAAATTATATGTGGTTAACCACTTATATCTCTTAGAGGGATCATTTCGAAAAAAGTTCAAAAATTTTTCTATAAAAAATTTATTTAAAAAAATCCAAAAAAAGATCTGGATTAATAGCAAATTTTAGGTTAGCATAGACTAACACGAGTTAACCAAAACTAATTACGTTAGTTAGGCAAGCAAATGACTCGTTTGCATGTGTTCTAAAAAGGTGGTACGCCTTTTCTTTTGCGGTTTTGAGAAATGCGCTCAAGACCGCTTTCTTTTTATAAGTAAACTAGATTTCGTAAAAGTGCTAATGGAGTTAGAACGTCTTTGGCAAGAAGGGATGATAGAGAATTTTAGGTATAAAAAAACCTCGCTAAGCGAGGCTTTTTTATCAGCGCTTGAAGACTAGTTCATAGCCTTGATTGAAGCTGCTAACATGCTCTTATGACGAGCAACTTTGTTCTTGTGAACAAGACCCTTGCATGCAGCACGGTCTAAAACTGGCTCAGCAACTGCAAATGCATTCTTTGCAGCTTCTTTGTCACCAGACTCAACAGCTTTTAAAACATTCTTGATTAAAGTGCGCATCTTTGAACGTGCAGCTACGTTATGCTGACGTGCTTTCTCGGAAATAACAACGCGCTTCTTTGCAGACTTAATATTAGGCACAAATAGCTCCTGAATTCTTAAACAATTGCCACTTTCCGTCATGATGTGGCACATAATCGCTGTATTCTAACAATTTTTTTTACAAAATTAAAGTAGAACACCATAATTTGCGCGTTATTTTACATCACTTTTATAAAACAACAACACAAAAGTACGGCAAAGTTTTATATCTTTTTGTTTTTTAAGTATTTTATTCATTCAAATTAAAACTGTTAAGACAGGTGCTTTTACGCTATAATTATTCATTCTATGGGCTTTTGAAGCTATTTGTTTTAGAAAATTGATTAAGTTTTATTTTAGGGATCTTCAATGCGTTTAATCCGTTGTTTGTCAGATTTTAAAGGCACACCAAATGGTGTCGCTTTAGCTATCGGCAATTTTGACGGATTTCACAAAGGTCATCAGGCTGTAATTGAATGCATGAAAGAGAAAGCTAGAAAGCTTGATCTTGTGCCTGCTGTCATGATCTTTGAACCACAACCATTAGAATTCTTTTCTAAAGATAAATCTCCAGCTCGTTTATATTCTTTAAGAGATAAACTTCAAGCTCTTGAAGTAGCTGGTGTAAAGATCGTTTTTTGTATGAAGTTTAATGCTGCTTTTGCAGCATTATCTGCAAGAGAATATGTAATCGATCTTTTATACAAAAAGCTCCAGGTTAAGAGTGTAACTGTAGGCTCTCTGTTTAATTTTGGAGAGGGGGGAAAGTACACTATTGATGATCTTAAAAAGTTAGGTTCAGAAGTAGGAATGGAAGCAAGTGCTATAGACGGCGTATTGCTCAATCACGAGCGAATCTCTAGCACTAAGATACGAGAATATCTGTTTCATGGTCAGCTTGATCTAGCTAAAGAAGCTTTAGGTAGATACTATTCCATGTCAGGAATTGTCGTTCATGGAAATCAAATTGGACGAAATTTAGGTTTCCCTACAGCTAATGTGAATATTAACCGTAGAATTTCACCTCTAAGAGGTGTTTACGCTGTAAAAGTTCTGTCAAAAGTATCTCTTTATGATGGAATGGCAAACGTAGGTTACAGACCTACTGTAGTAGCAGGGCAGAACAAGGCTCTGCTTGAGGTAAATTTATTCAATTTCAAACAGGATCTGTACGGAGAGAGTATTAGAGTTTTCTTTATCAGTAAGATCCGCGATGAAGTAAAGTTTTCAAATATTGAAGTTTTGCAAGAACAGCTTTTAGCTGACAAAAAAAAGGTAAAAGAGATCCTTGCAAAACATAGTAACTACGAATTTTAAATTATTGTTTTTGGTAGATTGGAAAAATGGCTGATTACAAAAGTACTTTAAACCTTCCTAATACCGCATTTCCAATGCGAGGTAATTTAGCTCAGCGTGAGCCTGGTATGTTACAGGACTGGGAGAAGCGTTGTCTTTATAAGAAGATCCGCTCTGCAAGAGCAGGTGCAAATATGTTTATTCTGCATGATGGTCCTCCATATGCAAACGGCAATATTCATATTGGTCATTCAATTAACAAGGTTTTAAAGGACATTATTGTAAAGTCAAAGACATTATCTGGCTTTGATTCTCCATATGTTCCAGGTTGGGACTGTCATGGTCTTCCTATTGAAGTTAAAGTTGAAAGCTTAATTGGTAAGCCTGGTGTTAAGGTTGATGCTGCAACCTTCAGAAAAGAGTGCCGTAAGTATGCACAGAGTCAGGTTGACGGTCAGAGAAAAGATTTCAAACGTCTAGGTGTTTTGGGTGATTGGGATAACCCATATCTAACTATGAACTACAAGACCGAAGCTGATACCTTAAGAGGTTTAGGTAAGGTTATCGCAAATGGTCACTTCGTACGTGGCCTAAAACCTGTTTACTGGTGCATGGACTGTCAGTCAGCATTAGCAGAAGCTGAAGTTGAGTATGCTGATGTTAAATCAGATTCTATCTATGTTCGCTTTGCAAGCACTGATGATGACAAGGTATTAGCTACCTTTAATGCACAGGGCAAAGGTGAAGGTCCTATCTCATGCGTAATTTGGACTACTACTCCATGGACTTTACCTGCTAACAGAGCAATCTGTATGAATGAGCAGTTAAAGTATGTTTTAGTTCAGGTTAAGACAGAAAAGGGCACAGAACGTTTCATCATGGCAGCAGATCTTGTTGAGACCGTGATGAAAGAGTGTGGTATAGAAGAATACTCAATTTTAGGTGACGAGGTTTCTGGCAAGGCTTTAGAGTTACAGAAATTCCACCATCCATTCTTAAACTTTGATGTTCCTGTGATCTTAGGTGCTCACGTAACTCTAGAAGCTGGTACTGGCTGTGTTCATACAGCTGGTGGTCATGGTCTAGATGACTATAACGTATCAGTAAAATATGGATTAGAGATTTACAATCCAGTAGGACCTGATGGTTGCTTTAAGGATGATGTTGAGTACTTTGCTGGTCTTAACGTATTAAAGGCAAATCCTAATGTAATTGAAGTTCTGAAAGAAAAGGGCGCTTTAGTAAAACTAAAGGTAATCTCTCACAGCTACCCACACTGCTGGCGTCATAAGACTCCTGTAATCTTCAGAGCAACTCCTCAGTGGTTCATCTCAATGGATGCTAAGGGCCTGCGTGCTAGAGCATTAGAAGAGATTAAGAAGACCAAGTGGATCCCTGCTTGGGGGCAGAACCGTATTGAGGCAATGGTAAAACAGCGTACTGACTGGTGTATTTCTCGTCAGAGAACCTGGGGTATGCCATGTGCCGTTCTAATCAACAATGAGACTAATGAGATCCATCCTGATACTCCTGCAATCATCGAGAAGGTTGCAAAGGCTGTTGAAAAAGATGGTATTCAGGCATGGTGGGATCTTAAGGTTGAAGATCTGATTGGTCCTGAAGAGGCAAAACACTATCACAAAGATCCAAATACTCTAGACGTTTGGTTTGATTCTGGTTCAACTCACTTCTCAGTAGTTGATCAGCGTCCTGAGTTTAATCATCACAGCGCTGACTTATACCTAGAAGGTTCAGATCAGCATCGTGGCTGGTTCATGTCTTCATTGATGCTGTCAGTTGCAACTAAAGATAAGGCACCATACAAGCAGGTTCTAACCCACGGCTTTACCGTTGATGGTCAGGGACGCAAGATGTCTAAGTCATTAGGTAACGTTATTGCTCCACAGGAGATCATCGACAAGTTAGGTGCTGATGTTTTACGTCTATGGATTGCATCAAATGACTACACCGGTGATATGGCTGTATCACACGAAATCTTTAAGCGTTCTTCAGATGCTTATCGTCGTGTACGTAACACTGTAAGATTCTTGCTTGCAAACTTAAATGGCTTCAATCCTGAGACTGATAAGGTTGCATTTAATGATATGGTTGAGTTAGATAAGTGGGCAGTATCTCTGACCTCAAAGACTCAGAAAGAATTATTAAAGTGCTATGAAGAGTATGACTTCCACAAGGTTGTTCAGATCTTAATGAACTTCTGTTCAATTGAGTTAGGTTCATTCTACTTAGACATCATCAAGGATCGTCAGTACACAGCTAAGGCTGACAGTGCTGCTCGCCGTTCATGTCAGAGCGCTTTATATATTATTGCTGAAGCTTTAATCCGTTGGATTGCTCCTATCCTGTCATTTACTGCTCAGGAAGCATGGGAGGCAATGCCTGGCAAGAGAGATGAATTCGTATTTACCTCAACTTGGTATGACGATTTACATGAGATTGATGAGTCTTCAGAGTTCAATTCTGAGTACTGGGCTAGAATGTTAAACTTCAGAAATGAAGCTAACAAGGCAATCGAAACTGCACGTAACAACGGCGTAATTGGTGGTTCACTAGAAGCTGAGCTTAAGATTTACGCAAAGGGCCAGTTATTAGAAGACTTAAAGAAGATTGAATCTGAGTTATGCTTCGTTCTAATCACTTCTAAGGCAATCGTATCTGATGAAGAAGCTCCAGCTGAAGCCTTCAAGTCAGAAGTTTTAGATTGCGCATTCTCCGTTGAGAAATCAAATGCTAAGAAGTGCGAGCGTTGCTGGCATTATGAAGAAAGCGTTGATGCAGATCCAGAGTTCCCTGGCTTATGCAAGCGTTGCGTTCAGAATGTTAAGTCAACCGGCGAAATCAGACATTTTGCATAAAGATACATTATGTCATTTACAGTAAATAACAATGGAAGCAAGTTCCTTTTATGGAGCTTGCTTGTAGTTGTCCTAGATCAACTAACAAAATACCTAATTGTCAGCACTATCCCAGTAAACTCGATTGGCTACAGGGTGGCGCCTTTCTTTGACATTATTCATGTTCATAACGAAGGCGCTGCTTTTAGCTTTCTAGCTTCAAGTGGTGGTTGGCAAAGGTATTTCTTTATGTTGATAGCTGTGGCCATCAGCATTGCACTATTCATTGCTCTATTGCGTACAAGTAAAGAAAAGAAGTGGACATGTCTTGCTATATCTCTTGTCATAGGTGGCGCAATAGGTAATCTTATCGACAGAGTTTGTTTGTCATATGTAGTTGATTTTCTTTTGTTCTACATCAAGACAGACTCATTCTCCTACTATTACCCAGCATTCAACGTAGCAGATATCGCTGTTTGTTGCGGAGCCGGTTTACTCATTATCATCGGTTTCTTTGGTAAAGAGAATAAAGAGAGTAAATAGGAATGCCATTTCAGTTAAAGATTGCTAAATCAAGAGGTATGTGTGCAGGTGTTGAGCGTGCCATCAGTGTAGTGCAAAAAGCAATAGAACAGTATGGTCAAAATAAAGTTTGGGTATTGCATGAAGTTGTACACAACAGGCATGTTGTAGACGATTTAAGAAAGGCAGGTGCTCACTTTGTTGAAACACTTTCAGAAGTACCTCATGGATGTGTGTTAATTTTTTCAGCACACGGTGTTGGCATTAAGACTGAAAATGAGGCTAAAGCTTTAGGGGTTAAAGTAATCGATGCTACATGTCCAGTTGTTACTGCTATTCATAAAAAAATGAATAGAGCAGGTAACAACAATCAGGATGTGGTAGTTATCGGACACAATGGACATCAGGAAGTAGCAGGTACTATAGGTCAATATACTGGTTCACCTGATAAAGTCCATGTAGTAAATTCAATTCAAGATATCGAAGCTTTAAATATTGACGGAGAAAATGCTTTCTTTGCCACACAAACTACTTTAAGTGTTGATGAAACTCGACATGTTGTAGAAGCTTTAAAGAAAAAATATCCAAAAATTATCGGCCCAAAGGCTGACGATACCTGTAGAGCAACTCAGGTTCGACAGAACGCGGTGCGTGACTTAGCAAAAGTCTGTGATCTCGTGTTGATAGCAGGCAGTTCTAATTCATCAAATTCAAACAGACTAAAGGAAGTTGCTATTAGCGAAGGTACTAATGCATACCTGATTGATGATAGTTCTATGATCGATCTTAAATGGTTTGAGAATGTCTCATCTGTGGGTATCAGTGCAGGTGCTTCAGCTCCTGAATATGTTGTGTCTGAAATTGTTGAGTTTTTATGTGCCCATGGAGCAGTCAAAGTTGATGAATTTGGCTGCGATTTAAAAGAAAAAAGCTTCCCACTACCTAAGGAAGTAAGTATTTAACCTTAAAGGTAAGATAATACCAGACCTTTTATAGGTCATTTGAGTACTTTAAGGAGAAACAAGTGAAAGACTCTTCTAAATGCTTGCACGCAGGCTATACTCCTAAAAATGCTGGTCCTCGTGTAATGCCAATTGTGCAAAGCACAACCTTCCGTTTTGATAGCACCAAAGCTATTGCTGATCTTTTTGATTTAAAGACTTCTGACTATTTCTATACAAGACTTGGCAATCCAACATGCGGTCATGTTGAAGAAAAGATAGCTGCTCTAGAAGGTGGTGTAGGCGCGATGCTGACCTCATCAGGACAAGCTGCAACACTAACAGCTGTACTTACTATAGCAAAAGCTGGTGATCATATTCTGTGTAGCTCCACAGTGTATGGCGGTACATTCAATTTAATGGCTGTAACTTTCAAGAGAATGGGTATTGATGTAACCTTCTTTGAACAGTCAGAGTCAGATGAAGAAATCGAAGCTAAGATTCAGGAGAACACTAAAGCAGTCTTTGGTGAAACCATTGCAAATCCTGCTTTGACCATCTTTGATATTGAAAGATTTGCAAAACTTGCTCACAAGCACCATTTACCTTTAATTGTAGATAACACCTTTGCAACTCCATGTCTTTGCAAGCCATTTGAGTTTGGTGCTGATATTGTGGTTCATTCAACTACCAAGTACTTAGATGGTCATGCTGTACAGGTTGGTGGCTGCGTAGTAGACAGTGGTAATTTTGATTGGGCAGGTTCTGGCAGATTCCCTGAGTTTACAACTCCAGATGATTCATATCATGGTCTTGTTTATACCAAAGCCTTTGGAAAGGCAGCTTTCATTGTCAAAGCAAGAGTGCAGATCATGCGAGATTTAGGTTGCTGTCAGACAGCACAAGGTGCGTTCTACTTAAATTTAGGTATTGAAACTCTACCTTTGAGAATTGTAAAACACTCACAAAATGCTTTAGCTGTTGCTAAGCACTTAGAGTCACATCCTAAGATTGAAAAGGTAATTTACCCAGGTTTAGAGTCAAATCCTGATTATAAGTTAGGTCAGAAGTACTTAAAGGATGGCTTATGCTCTGGTGTTTTATCACTAGTAATTAAAGGTGGTAGAGAAGCTGGAGCTAAGTTTATTGACAGTGTAGTAATGTCATCTCCTGAAGTGCATGTAGCAGATATTAGAACCTGTCTGTTACATCCTGCAACCTCAACTCACAGACAGTTATCTGATGCCCAGTTAATTGAGTGTGGTATTACACCAGGCTTAGTTCGTCTGTCAGTAGGCCTTGAAGATCTTGAGGACATTATTGCTGATCTTGATGCTGCGCTGGCTAAGGTTTAGTTGTAGCCATTAATGTCTAGTTAATTTCAATATAGGTGGAGACTTTCTTGTCTCCACTTTCAATTACAAACTCTCCAACCTTTACCCCAAGATTTGACAGATCATAAACTCGAATTTGGCCTACAATTTCATTACCGCATTTTAGAACACGTCTTTTCGAAACTTCGTCTGAGCCTAATTTAATACGGTTTAGACTTACCTTAATAGGTGTGCCATAACCTAAGACATAGACAGATACAGATGAGGTATAAACGCGTCTGATACCCACAGCTAGTACTTTTTCTACATTCTTAATCTTAAGCTTGTTATAGCGAGAGCATAAGTAGTTATCAGTCTCAGCAAAAGAGGATGCTGAAAACAATAAGAGAAAAGATAAAAGCAGGGTATATAGCAGTTTTTTCATCAAAATCTCGGCTTGAAGTTTTGGTTTATGCATAAACAAAAGCCTCAGAAACCTTAGAGGTAACTGAGGCTTTATCTAAATTTTAAGCAAAAATTTAGAGATTTTCCATTTCTTTTAGCTGAGCTTGCACCTTAGCTAACTGGGTCTTGTTAAGCTCTAACTGAGCCTTAGCGCCTTCAATGATCTTGGCAGGAGCTTTAGATACGAAAGCTTCGTTAGAGAGCTTGCTCTCACCAGACTTGATGTTACCTTCAAGTTTAGCAATCATAGTCTTTAGACGCTTGATCTCTTCATCCTTATTAACAACATCAGTCATAGCGAAAAGAATTTCTGCATTACCGATTGGCTTTGCAACACTTGGAGGAAGCTCATCATTTGCGCCTACAAACTTAACAGGCTCGATATTAGCTAAATCTTTCATGAAGATGAAGTTCTCTTGAGCACAAGTTTTCTCTGCATCTGATGCGCCACGCATCATAGGAGCTAAAGTTACAGAAGGAGCAACCTTCATTTCAGCTCGTAAGTTACGTACTGTAGTAGCAAAGTCCTTGATGAAAGCAATATCTTTTTCAGCATCAGCGTCAGCATCAAAGTCTGAAGCTACAGGGTAAGCAGCATTGATAATGGTCTTATCCTGATTTAACTTACCAACCATAGGAGCGGTCTGCTGCCAGATTGTTTCTGTTAAGAATGGCATTACAGGATGAGCTAATCTCATAACAGATTCTAGAACTTCAACTAGAGTGTAAGCTGTAGCATTCTTTTGAGCATCAGTTGCTTTATCTGACTTTAAGATAGCCTTGGTGAACTCAAGATACCAGTCGCAGTACTCGTTCCAAATGAACTCATAGATGTTTGAAGCAACCTGATCGAATCTGAATGCATTGATTGATGCGGTAACATCCTCGATTGCCTTTCTCATCTTTGAACGGATGAACTTATCTGCAAGAGATAAATCAGAAACATTAGGTTTAGTTAGCTTCTTCTCACCTACGTTCATCAATACGAATCTTGAAGCATTCCAAATCTTGTTACAGAAGTTTCTGTAACCATCAAGACGCTTCATATCCCAGTTGATGTCACGACCATTTGATGCAAGGGCACAAAGAGTGAAACGCAGTGCATCTGTTCCGTGAGGTGCAATTCCATCAGGGAACTGTTTTGCAGTACGTTTAGCAATCTTTTCAGCCATCTGAGGCTGCATCATGTTAGCTGTGCGCTTTTGAATTAAGGTATCTTTATCAATACCATCAATCATGTCTAAAGGATCTAGTACGTTACCTTTAGACTTTGACATCTTGTTACCTTCTTCATCTCTGATAAGACCGGTTACATAAACGGTTTTGAACGGTACTTGAGGATTGCCATTTTCATCTTTCATGAAGTGCATGGTCATCATGATCATACGAGCAACCCAGAAGAAAATAATGTCAAAACCGGTAACCAGAGCTGAAGTTGGGTGGAACATCTTTAGCTCTTTGGTGTTATCAGGCCAACCTAAAGTTGAGAAAGTCCATAGAGCTGAAGAGAACCAAGTATCTAAGACATCAGGATCTCTTGTAAGTTTTACATCTGCTGAGAGTTTGTACTTAGTACGAACTTCTTCTTCATTATGAGCTACATAAACCTTACCGTTCTCGTCATACCAAGCAGGAATTCTGTGCCCCCACCATAACTGACGAGAAATACACCAGTCCTGAAGGTCATTCATCCAAGAGTAGTACATATTAGTGTATTGAGCTGGAACGAACTTAATTCTGCCGTCCTTAACAGCTTCGATAGCAGGCTTGCCTAAAACGCTAGCACGAACATACCACTGATCGGTTAGCATAGGCTCGATAGGTACACCGCCACGGTCACCAAAAGGCTGTGAGAGGTTGTGATCTTCGATATGATCTAAAAGACCTAAAGCTTTTAAGTCTTCAACAATCTTGTCACGAGCTTCAAATCTATCTAAGCCTCTGTAAGCCTCAGGAATATAGCTTGAAACCTCATCTGTAGGATTGCCATTGGAATCGAAAACTTCAGCTTCATCTCTAATGTGAGCATCCTCAGTTAGAATGTTTAACATAGGAAGTTTCTGTCTCTTTCCTACAGCATAGTCGTTGAAGTCATGAGCAGGAGTGATCTTTACGCAACCAGTACCTGTGGTCATATCAGCATGGATATCAGCTACAACAGGGATCTTTCTACCAACTAAAGGTAACTCTAAGAACTTACCTACAATTGATTTAAATCTTTCATCTGAAGGGTTAACAGCAACAGCGCTATCACCCAATAAGGTTTCAGGTCTTGTGGTTGCGATTAAAACGTAATCTTTACCATCTGAAGTCTTAACACCGTCAGCTAACTTGTACTTGATGTACCACATGAAGCCTTTGACGTCTTTGTTTTCAACTTCAAGATCTGAAATAGCAGTACGCAGTTTAGGATCCCAGTTAACCAGTCTCTTACCGCGATAAATCAGGTCCTCGTCGTATAATCTTACGAATACTTCTAAAACAGCTTTTGAAAGACCTTCGTCCATGGTAAATCTTTCACGAGTCCAATCTACAGAAGCTCCTAATCGTCTCATCTGACGGGTGATGGTACCACCTGACTGCTCTTTCCATTTCCAAATTCTTTCAATGAACTTTTCACGACCTAAATCGTGTCTGGTTAGATTTTCTTCTTTAGCTAACTTTCTCTCAACTACCATCTGAGTTGCGATACCAGCATGGTCGGTACCACACTGCCATAAGGTGTTATCACCTTTCATCCTGTGGTATCTGATTAAGGTATCCATGATGGTCTGCTGGAAAGCGTGACCCATGTGTAATGAACCGGTTACATTAGGAGGAGGTAATGCAATTGAGTAAGAATCTTTTGATTCGTCATAACTTGGTTTAAAAAAGCCTTCTTTTTCCCATTTCTGGTAAGTAGAGCTTTCAAAATTTTCAGGGGTATAGGTCTTTTCCATATCCATAGTAAAAATGCCTTGAAATCTTTTTTTATAAGTGCAAAAAATTTTGATTATTTTAACACTTTTTGCGCTTTCTCTCATCTATAAGTAGAGGGTAATAGATATTTACTTGTACCATTATGCACAAAAGAAAGGAGAAAGGGGTAAATACAAGTAAATTCAACTAAAAATGGCAATTAGACCATACAAAATTGAAAATTTGAGCTATGACCTACAAAAATTGCATGCTACATTCGATAAAACTAATGGTTAGGTTACAATTAGCACTAATTTAAGTGTGTGAATAATAAGTAGTCAATGGAAATAATCTTAGCTAAATACTATAAAAAACTCGTTTTCTTGGGAGCGTTCGTGCTCACAAGTTTAGTCTTTTTGCTTGCAACTTTATATTTGAGTGGAACTTTTGTAAAAGTTGTAGATGAGAAGAATCATGCCATTGGTGTTGAGAGAATGATTAACCTTTCAAACGAGATGGTAAAGGACTATGACATTATTTTTCAGCACACCAATAAGCTAGCAGCTTACATTGAGGCACATCCAAACGATTCTTTAAAGCAGATGGAAGACTTCGTACAGACTGTTTTAATGCCTCGTGATTTGGCCTCTTTCTTTAATAGAAAAAATACCGATTTCGTATATGCATATGTCATCGCACCTGAAGACATGATTTCAGTTACTTATCCTATAAGTAAGACAAATTCTCCTGACATTGCGTTTTTTAATGATCCAAATTCAGAGTACTACCTAAAGCTAGCTAAAAATAACCCTGGTGATGTGGTGGTGCAAGGACCTCTCATCTCTCCTAGGAATCATCAAGTGCTGGTATATAACCGTCAGGCTGTGTACGTAAATGGTAAGTACTGGGGCTATGTTGGATTGTGTGCTGATTTCTATAAATTCTTAGAGTGTGTACGTTTAAACGTTGAAGATGAGCTGTTCGTCTATGGCATCAGATCATCAATATTTAAAGGCACCAGTGATTTTATCTGGGGCGACAATAAACTCTTTAAACGTAAGAGTGTTAACACTAGACAGAAATCTTTATTCTTTGGTAAGCAGCGTTGGGATCTTGCTTTAAAGGTAAAAGAAGGAAATCTTGCAAGCAGATACTTCCAGTTGTTCTATGCTGTGATGTTCTCTTTATATATCATCACATTAGTGGTAGTGATGTTCTTTGTAAAGACAGCATTCTCAATGGCCTCTGTCAGAACCTACGATGTGCTTACAGGAACTATCAATCATGATGTCTTTACACAAGTAGTAAACAAACATTTATCAGATAAAGATAAAGAGTTTGGAATTGTCATTGTTGAGTTAGTTCACTTTAAACAAGTTAATAATATCTTTGGATATAAGACGGGTGATGAGATTTTGATTGAAATCACCAAGAGACTTCATTCTGTAATCGGATATAACGACCAGATCTGCCGTTTAGGTGCTGAATTCTTTATCTTCTTAGACAATATTAAGAGTGCAGTGGATGTTGAGAAGATCTGCTCTGACATCAAGTCTGAGATGGGCACAACTGTTTATGCAAATAACTATGCGGTAAAACAGACTGTTATCTTAGGCTACTCAAATTCTATTGAAGATGGTCGTGATCTTAAAGTTTTACTTCACAGAGCTAATGAAGTTCTTGATACTAACCATGATAAGTACTACAAGAACAGTGAAGATGAACTGTAGACAAGTCATTTTAGATAAGCTGTCTGTAATCTAAAATAGTCTGTTGTCAGATTTTGCATTTACTAGTGAAAATCCTTTCAGTGATAATTTTGATTTTTGGATAACTAAAGTCAAAATTATCATCTATAATCTTATCTATGAGTCAGTTAAATTCAAATAAGAAGAACAGTAGTGTTCTCATGCGGTATCGTCGTCTATTGTTAATTTGTCTAGCTTTAATAGTAGTGACAATAGGTGGATTTTGTGTTGTCGTTTACCTGTCAATAAACTCATTTCAAAAGTCTCCTGCTATCTATAAAGAACAGCTTTATTCCTTAAAAACAGGAGATAACGCATCAACCGTTGTGAATGCGTTTGTAACTAATCCTATTGAAAAGCAAATCGATCATATGTATTTGCGTTTCCATAAAGAGTATTCTGCTGTTCAGAAAGGACAGTACTTAGTGGATGGCAAAAAGAGTCTTTTAGATATCTTAAAAGATATGGTCGCAGGAAATGTAGTAGAGAAAATCTATCCTACTTTTACTGTAGTAGAAGGTACAAATTTATCAAAGATCTTAAATAACATCAGTAAACGCAAGGTTGATGACAAGAAGTTTTACTCACTTATAAAAGATCATAAAAAGTTCATGGAAGATGTTTTTTCAGAGCAACCCGATCTTTTAGAATTTATAGGCGGTCCAAAGGATAATTTCGAAGGCCTTGTAGCTCCTGCTACATATCCTATGTATGAAAAATCTCCTTTGTATAACCTCTTCAAACGAGGCATGATAAATCAGGTTAAGCTCCTTAAAAAAGAATGGGAAAACAGAGAACCTAATGATTTTATTACGACTCCCTATGAGGCTTTGATCCTTGCTTCTCTCATCGAAAGGGAAACTTTTTTAGATGAAGAGCGCAGTAAAGTTTCATCTGTTTTTAAAAACAGACTACAAAAGCAGATGCGTCTGCAAACAGATCCTGCAGTGATGTATGGTGTAAGCCGTAACTTTATGGGTAAGCTTACCAAAAAGCATTTAAAAACTGACACACCTTATAACACCTATACAAGATCTGGTCTGCCTCCCACCCCAATTTGTATGCCCCAGGAAAAATCAATTCTTGCAGCTTTGCATCCTGAGAATTCAAAATCTTTGTACTTTGTAGCTAAAGGAGTATCTCCAAAAGAAGGTCATTCTTTTAGCAGCACCTTAGATGAACATAACAGGGCAGTTGTGTCTTACAGAAAGAAAGTTGCTGAATATTTAAAACAGCAGCAAATTGCTGATTCTAGTCAGGATGAGTTAATTGAAGCTGAGAATGAAGCTCAGAACAATAACACTGGTGTAAGTCAGGACAGGAACAAAAACTCAAGCGATAAGGCAAAAGTTGCAAGTAAGACAAAGAGTGATGATAGCAAGTCTGATAACAATAAAAATGTATTTAAATCTGATTGTAAAACTGCTGATAGTAAATCTACCGAAAAGAAAGACAACAAGACTGCAGTTGAAAAGAGTAAAACTAATGATAAGAATGCAACCAACAATAACTCTAAAACTCAAACTGTAAAAGAGACTTCTGACAAGAAAGAGAATAATGCTAATAAAGAGAATAAAGCAAAGGGGCAAAATTCTCAAAACAGTAAAGAAAACAAAGAAGTAAAGGCAAAAGAAGATAAAGCTAACGATAAAGTAACTAAAGCTGAAGAGCAAAAGTCTGATGACCCATCTAACAATGCAACTGTAAAGGGAGATAACAGCACTCAAGTGAGCATAAAAGAAAAGTCTTTAAAACAAAATAAGAGTGTGGTGTCTTCAAAAACTAACAATAATGAAACTGACAGAATTGCAAAAATTAGGCAAATTCAAAAAGATGCATTTAAAAAAGAAACACCAGTAAAGGTGGAATCAAAAAAGAATGAGATCTTAATTAAAGTCGATTAAACAATCACCATAATCTTAACTTTAATGTAAGATACGCCTACTTTGGTTAAAGAAATTTTATTTTGAATTTACAATATATTTAGAAAAGAACGATGAAAAAAGGCTTATTTATCACATTAGAAGGAACTGAAGGTTCTGGAAAATCAACACAAATTGCTGTTATTAAAGCGCATATGGAAGCAAAAGGTCACAAGGTAGTATGTTTAAGAGAGCCTGGTGGTACCCCTATTGCTGAGGAAATTAGAACTTTATTAAAAACTCCTAGAAAAGATGACAATATGTGCGATAAGACAGAACTTCTTTTGATGTATGCAGCTCGCGCTCAACTAGTAGAAACAGTAATTAAGCCTTTATTATCCGCAGGCACAGATGTTATCTGTGATCGCCATGACTTGTCTTCAGTTGCCTATCAGGGCGGTGGCAGAGGCATGAATATGGATGATATCAATGCTATTAGAAAAGTCGTTTTAGGAAACTTTAGACCAGATTTAACTATCGTCATTGATCTTGATCCTAAGATTGGCATGCAAAGAGCAAGAAACAGAGGTGAGCTAGACCGTTTTGAGTTATCACAAATTGATTTCTTTGAGCGCGTTCGTAATACATATCTTGAATATGCAAAAACTCATCAAGACTTTGTCAGTGTAGTTGATGGTCATAAGGAGATCTCAGCTGTAAGCCATGATGTAATCGCTTGTTTGGATAAATTAAATGCTTGAGAACTGGTTAAGATCCTCTTTTTCAATATTTTCAAAATCACTTTTACAGGGAAGAGTTCCTCATTCTCTTATCATTGCTGGCAATCCTAATTTAGGAAGTGCAAGATTAGCTATTGAATGCGCTAAGCTCTATCTGTGTCATAATCGACGTGAGGATCATTACTGCAATAGTTGCAAGTCCTGTTTAATGTTTAATGAACTGGAAACAGGTTCTCATCCTGATTTTATTTCACTTTTAAGTTCGACTACAGATGAAAGCGATAAGGGAGAAGACTTATCTCACTCCTTCCGTGATCTTATAGTAAATATGGAAGGTGCCTTTTCACCTGAAGAATACCTCTCTACAAGCGGAGCTAAAAACAATATCTCAAGGAGTGTAAGAGTAGATGGTATTCGTAAGCTTAACGAATGGGTAGCAGAAGGTTCTGTTTTTTCTCATGGCAAAGTTGCAGTAATTTCAAATGCACATACCATGCTTGAATCAGCTTCAAATGCTCTTTTAAAAACTTTTGAAGAGCCTCCTTATGACACCATGATCATTTTGCTTACCAAAGCATTTGAGGATTTGCCTCCAACTTTGTTGTCACGAGCTATAAAAATTCAGATCCCATCTGTAAAACTTGAAGACTCTTTAGTATATCTAAAGCAAAGAGTAGTTGACGATTTTGATGAACAAAGAGCAAAGATTGCTCTTGCTCTTGCAGACGGTTCACCCACTGGCGCTCTACAGATTTATTATGCACAACAAGATAAAGTAGCTAAAGAGTTGGTGCAAAAACTAGAAGCTGTAATTTCTTGCTGTGATAGAAATCTTGCAAATATCAAAGAAAATGAGCTATTAGAATTACTAAATTCACTTTCCTCTTTCGAGTGTGCTCATATCTTGCAAAAGTTAGTTACAGAACTGCTAAAATATAAGGCCAGATGTAAGCCTTCAGAATTGGTCCTTTTAGCAGGAGTTGATTTATCTGCATTGTGCAGATTGCCCGCAACACACTTATTTGAAGCTTTTAACGATCTTAAGTTTATTCGTGCTGATGGAAATTTGATCCCAAGCAGAGCTCCGATTGCTTTAATTAAAGCTTGGATTGAGGCTTTAAAGACAAAGGCTAACTAAAACAAGTCATTTTGATTGATAAGGTTAAGTGGTGCTTGTTAAAAAGAATAGTAAATAAAGGTGTATAGTTTTGATTTTAACCAGATACATTTTCAAAGACATCCTAAAAGTTCAGGTAGTATGCTTTGCCGTACTTTTTACAGTATTTTTGTGTCAGACCGTGATTAAGCTTTTAGGACAAGCATCATCTGGCTCTGTTCCTGTAAATATTTTGTCAGAACTAGTGTTGTATTCAATGCCGTCAGTAGGTTTTATCTTACTGCCAATGACTTTGTATGTAGGTATTATTGTTTCTTTATCGAGAATGTCTTCAGACTCAGAAATGGTGGTTATGAAATCAATTGGTATTTCTGGTGTAACTTTTATGAAGATAGGCTTGCTCCTTGCCTTAATCACCGCTACATTTACTGCTGTAAATTGCTTGTATCTGATGCCAAAAGCTACCTATGAACAAAAAGTATTGAGTAACAACACTCAGAACAACCCAAGCTATATGCCAATTGAAAGCGGAAAGTTTTCTGATTTTGGTGACTATACTATCTATATTCAGACTGTAAACGGTGGTGAGAAGAAAGATAAGTCATTAGAGCAGGTTGTGGTAATTAAGAATCTAAATACAGTGATGATTAAAAATAAAGAAGCTGTATTTAATATTGCTAAATCAGGTTATATCCGCACTGATGAAAACGGTGTAAGATGGCTCACCTTAGGTGAAGGTAATCTCTATCAGACCAGTGGTAAAGATGGTTCTTTGAAAAAGACAAGCTATGAAACCTTAGCTGTTCCTGCTCCTGCTGATAGATCTAACAATTTAAAAGATGATGTGCTACAAGGTATTTCTACAACAGACTTGATTGCCTCAAATAAAGTAAAATCAAAGGTAGAATTACAGTGGCGTATCGCTCCTGTTTTAGGTTGTTTTATCTTTGCAATTCTTGCAATTCCTCTTTCTATGATCAACCCTCGACAGGGTAAGTTTGCAAGATTAGGACCTGCAATCTTAATGTTTGTAAGTTATTACTTAGTATTGCTTTCAATTCGAAATCTTCTAAATTCTGAAAAATTGCCTTTATATCCAGGTATGTACATCGTACCGCTTATTTATCTTATCTTTGTAGCAATTCCTTTGAATATTGATCTTAAGAAAAAGGTTAAGAAGTCAAAAAAGTCTCAAAAGGCAAGTAGCTAAAAACTACAGCTTGTCAGAATTTACCTTTTCTCAATATGACAAAAAAATGCAGCTTAAAGCTGCATTTTTAGTTGAAAATATAGGCAAAAGTCTTAATTGTTGTTATATGCGTAAGTTAAGCGATTAGGATGATTTTCTCTGTACTCTCTAGGTGAAACACCAACAAATCTCTTAAAAAGCTTTGTAAAGTAGCAAGGATCTTTAAATCCACATCTTTTGGCCACTTCATTGATGCTGTCTAAGGTAGTGGTAAGTTCGATAGCAGCTACCTCGGTTCTGAACTTGTTTAGATATTCCATTGGTCTGTAACTTGTAAGCTCTTTAAAGAATTTACAGAAATACTTTTCTGATAAATCTACAGACTTTGACATATCCTCAAGGGTGATATCCTTTGTGTAGTTATCAAAGATATATCTAAAGACATTATTTGCCTTGGTAAAGTGTTTGTAGAAACGACCTGCAACTTCGTTGTCATAGAGAATGTAATTGTTTCTTTCAACAATAAGTGTAAACAAGTTAGTGAGCTTACCGATCAGCCTAATACTTGTGCACAAATCGTCATCATGAACGTGTCTGAAGATGTCTTCAATTACATCAGTGATGACTTTATCGCTATCTTGAGTGAAAAAGGTCTGTACTACTAGCTGATGAGTCACCACCATCTTGATGATTGAGTAGTGAGGCATTGAGAGATCATAAATATCTCTTAGATTAAAGGTAATGGATTCATACTCAGTATCCTCAGAGCAAGGCTGGCAAGCATGAACTGCATAAGCATCTATAACACTACAGTCACCTTCGTTTAATGTAATGAGATGAGAATTTGCTGAAATGGTAACACTTCCCTTTATCACTCTGAATAACTGCTGATCTTCGTGGTAATGAAAAGGCACAACGAAGAACTCATTAGTTTTATCATAATGATAGTATTCAAAAGGAAAGTTAATTGTTCTCTCTCTAACAGGTATTGGATAATTTGTTTTCATAATTTGCATACAACTTTAAGGGCTTTTTCTTTTTTATTTTTAATTGTTATAAAGCCTTTATTGAACTTTCGATTAGTAATCGATGTGTTCTGAAAAAATTCAAAGCTAAACGCTAATATCTAGATTTTACACTTATTCGAAAAAATTTTTTATCATGAAATAATAATACACGATATATATTACATTAATTAAAATAAGCTACATGCATAAATTGATGAGCTTACAGTCACTATGTTATCAATAGATGCAACATAAAATAAAGATTTAATCGCCTTTTTTATCAAAAAAATTAGCTCAAGAATTAAATTTATTGCCTAACTTTTGATAAAGCAAAATTTTACGTTTAAGTGCATTTGTTCAGAATATGTTCTATTACTTTATGAACTAAGTGTTTTAGGACTTCGTATGTTAAAATACTGCTAATTGAATGGAGTATAAAAATCTATGTACGGAATTCTTGATAGATATGTAGGCAAAAATATCATTATGGCAGTGCTGCTAGTAGCGGTATGTATGACCCTGTTTGCAGGACTTATCACTTTTATTGATGCATTACGTTACATAGGTCGTGGCTCCATTGATTTCTTATTCGTTGTAAAGTATGTAATGCATAAGATACCTGGTATCTGTGTAACTTTCTTCCCTGTATCAATTCTGATTGGCGGTGTAGTAGGTCTTGGATTGATGGCAAGAAATTCTGAGATCATTATCCTGCAATCAATTGGTCTGTCTAAGTTGAATATCGGTGTATCCTGCGTAAAAAGCATCATTCCTTTAATCATTGTGATCTTATGCGTAGGTGAATTTGTAACTCCTAGACTTGAGAAAATTGCTGAAGAGAATTTTGATAAGGCATCTATGAACGTAGGTGTCTCTTTGACCACAAATGGTACTTGGATTAAAGAGGGCAATAATTACATCGGTATTCTAGGTATTGTCAACGGCAATATGTTAATGGGCGTCGTCCGTTATGAAGTCGATGATAACAAGTTAAAGTCATATAGTCATGCTCGTATTGGCAAATATGAGAATGACCAGTGGGTAATGTATGACGTTAATAAAGTAACCCTTACTGATGCAGGAACTGTTCACGAGAATATTGCAAAGCAGGTATGGCAGATTGGTATTAACTTAAAGAGAATTGAAGTATTAAGTGAAGTCTCTGAGAACTTGTCTGTATTTCAGCTTTATGATTACATCAATTACATTGAGCACAATGGCGTGGATTCATCTCGCTACCGTCTAGCTTTATACAACAAGTTTATGTCTCCAATGGTGATGTTGGTAATGTTACTTTTGGCTTTATCAACCATTTTCGGACCATTACGTTCAATGAATATGGGCGCTAGAATTTTATCTGGTATTTCATTAGGCTTTGGTTATTACGTTCTAAATCAGATTGTAGCACCATTCTCCATTGTATATGGTGTTCCTCCAATTGTAGGAGCCTCATTTGCAACAGTCATCTTTGCAGGCTTTGCTGTATATCTGTTAAACCGAAAATCATAAAAATTGAGCTTTGACAAAGTAACCTTCAATCTATATAATGGTGCCATTCTGTGCCGAAGTGGCGGAATTGGTAGACGCAGCGGATTCAAAATCCGCCGCCCTTAAAAGCGTGTGGGTTCGATTCCCACCTCCGGCACCAGATCTATAATTTTTCTCTCTTTTCTCTACATTTCCTAACGTTTCAATTATAAGTTACAAACCCGCATAAATAAAGCCTTTTAAGCTGTTTTTGCATTTCAAATCACACCTTAGATTTTCCATTAAGCAAGTTATTTACATATAAGTTAAAATGTAAATAAATGTAAATTGTAAATGTAAATGATTGTGAGTAACTAGCAAAAGAGAACAAATCTAAATGGCTAAGATTACAAAATTAGAACTTGATGCCAATCTTAAGGAATGGATAAAAGAAGCTAAGGCTGGTAAACACATTCAAAAGGGCTTAGGCGGGGGCTTATTGCTAGTAATTCAAAAGAATACCGGTAAAGCTGATTATTATTGTCGCAACCCATTTACAAAGTTAGGAGCGGTTAATAAAGTTACATTAGCAAATGCTTATAAGAAAGTTGAACAGCTGAAACCTAAGAACGTAATCAGAAAGAAAAGAAGCGGTGCTCCATTATTAAAAGAGTTTTATCCTGAATGGGTAGAGGCTAAAAGAAAGGAATTGAAAGAAGGATCATCATATCCTGATAACTTAATGAGCCTTTTTAATCATACCCTAACACCCTTGCATAACTTCAAACTTGATGATCTTAATATTGCCATAGTGAAAGAAAAGCTAGATGCTATCAGGCAGACGGCTGGCAATAAGCATAATGCTATTAAATCGTTAAATAAGATGCTCAATGATGCTGTTATTCAAGGCTACATTGTAAGAAATGAATTACAAGGGCTTAACCCTTTTAAAGCTCCTAAGAAGATAGGCTATAAATGTGTTTCTTATGAAGTATTAAAATCTAAGTTCTTTGAGCCATTGCAAAATGTATCTTTAATCAATAGAGTTTTTTATTTGCTAGTCGCATTACAGGGCTTCAGATTTAATGAGTGCCGTTTATTGCGCTGGGAATGGATAGATTTTGATAAGAAGATAATCATTATCCCACCTGATGCCGTGTTAGCTAATAAGACACAAACAGAATATAAAAAGCCAATGGCAAAGCAAACCATTAGATTATTAAAGAAATGGCAAAAGCAACAAAGTTTATTGATGCCTGAAGATGATCCTATATATGTATTTGCATCACTGGATAAGAGAAACATCGGCGGTGTAACTGGTCAAGGTGTTTTTAGAGAACCTATAAAAGCACTAACTTCAAGAGAACAGGATATACACGGCTTCAGAAAGTGTATCAAGACATACCTTATTGATAAAGGCTTCAGCCCGTTTGATAGTGAAATGATGCTAAGCCATGACATCAGAAACAGCATAGAAAAGACATATGACAAAGGCGAACGTATAGAAGGCGTTAGAGTTTGCGCGCAAGCATGGGCTGATTACTTAGAACAGGAACAACTGCCACAAAACTACTTAGATTTAATTAAATAAAGAAAAGAGCCTATATAACTTAACATATAGGCTCATAAGCTTAGAACTAAGGTAATTATATGATTAAACCGCCTTCAATAGATAGTGTAGATTACCGCCATGATATGGAATATGTAACAGCAATCAAAGAATATTGTAGAGTTCACAAAATACCTTACTATTCAGGTATAGAAAGCTTTATAGAAGTTATTTATAACCATACAGGTGAGGCAATTTCACGCTACTATCACAATAACCCGATGTATATTTCAGAATGTTACAATGATTATTTTGGCTACGATGTACAAGAACGCTATGATCCAATTAAAGGCATAGATGATTGTGATTTCATTGATAATTTTGAACTTTTTATAAATGTTGATGTACCAGAGGGGATCGATTTACCTTCATGGTATTATAAAGCACAAAGAGAATTAAAGACACATTCATACTTTGATTTAAAAAGCCCTTGCATCAAGTATTATAAAGAAGATTTGTTACAAGACATTTCATTCAAGCTTGAAAGCGAAAGCTATTATTTAGCCAACCTTGATAGAAAGTACCTTCAAATAATTCTGAGTAATAGCAATCTTTTTAGCAAGATTACTTCTATATCTAATAAAACAATCAGCAAGCTATTTGATGCAACGGCATCACATAGTTATGTTTCTTCAGCAATCGAACAACTTTACGCAAATTCAGAAAACAAAAGAACTTATCTATTAAATGAATTAAATCTAGTTCAATTATTCTTTGATTTATGCGATAAAAGCAAAGATAAAAAAGCAGAGCCTACAAGCTTTATAAATACAATGTTTAGCTTTATTGAAGTTTGGAGCTTAGCAAAAGATTTTCTTTATAGTGCTAATAGCTGGGCAACAAATCCTGATGAGCTTATTAAGAAATTTTGCAGATATTACAGCTCCATAAAAGACAAAGTCGCTAAAAAAGATCAAGAAGTAGAAACAAAGATCAATGCTATCAGACGGTTATTTTATATGCCTTATCAAAAAGGTGCTATTTATGAAAATAACTATGATGCTCTTAAGTTCTTATTTGTAAACAATGAGCATTATCATCAGAGTGTCAAGAAAGTTAAAGAAAGCATAAGATATTGGCACAAATTAAAGAATGAAACAAAGATAGTTATCAACAATAAGGAATACACAAACTGCTATAAAGACATCTTTAAAAAAGAATTTCAATACATAAAAGATCATACTATAAAATCGCCGTTTGAGAAAAATTAACATCGCATATGATTTATCTACATTAAATTTGTAGCTCCATAAAAAGAGCTACATTTTTTTTGTAGCTTCTATAAATATTCTTCTTTTAATTTGTAGAAAATCTAAAAATCTCCATAAAATTCAATTATTTACAGATATTAAGCGAACCTTCATAATGAAAGGCATAGAAAGCACCTGAACTATTAAGGAGTTTTCTCAAAGTATCTTTTTATTAAGAGGTAATTCTTAGATGATAGATGTAAATAATCAAACTTTAAACAGTAATAACTTTGTTTTAGTTAGCCCTAAGAAAGTATGTGAGCTTTTAAGCATCTCACATACCACCTTATGGCGTTTATCCCACAATGATGCACGTTTTCCTAAAGGTATCAGGATCACCGCAAAAAAAACTGTATTCAGATATGCGGATCTGTTGGCATGGGCTGAAGGCTTAAATAGTGATGCTCAATGCAATGCAACAACAGGGCGCGAAACAATGGAGGTGTAAATAATGGACAGTAAGAAACAGCATCACCAGTTTGGCAGAATGTTCAAGCGTTTACATCATCCTACTATTGAACAAGCCACAAAACTGGGCACAACTGAAAAAGATTACCTGATTACAAGAAATCAGTTTATCGCACTAACAGGAGTATCACCCGCAACTTTTCACAAAGAGTTACAGAAACGGGCAGATTTTCCAAAGGTGCGAGAGGTCAAAGCACATCGCCACTTCTATTTAAAAACTGAAGTAGATAGCTTCTTAAATAATCTATTTAATCAACAATAAATAAAGAGCCTCCATAGTTATGACTTCATGGAGGCTTTATAAATTGGAAGGTATTATTATGGACAAGATTATAAATCTTTTAACCCAAAAAGGCATAAAAAAAGCTAACAAAACTCTTATCACTACTGCTATTGAGTTAGCTAAGTATCAACAATCAAACTTTGATGCTTTAGATATGGCTGTAAAAAGAGTTGCCTATCAATTAAATATTTCTTTAATCCCTGATATTGATAGCTACTGGCAAAAGCAATTAAAGAATGAAAATATAAGCGATCAAGATGATCTAGATTTGCCTGTTTTAACTCCTAAACAGCTTGAACTTCAATCAGATTTTAAGCGGGCATTTTCTGACTATTTGAAAAGTTTGCCTTGTTTCTTTAAATATTCTAAAGCTGAACAAAATCAAATATTAGAAGATTTTAACAGCTATTTAGATAACCTTCAGGGGACACCTGATAAAGTAAACGAAAGAAAAGCATTATTAAATGTTCAATACATGGCGGAATGCTTAATCAATAACTTTAATGTTATTAAGGTTAAAAATGGCGGTGTTTGTGATTTAGCTTACTGGAATGGAGAAACTTATTTAACTGGTGATAATGAAATTGATAGCTTGATTAAGAAGGTCAATTTACTAACCTACAATAATTTAAATATCAAAGATTGCCGTAAGGGCGTAGATACAAGAGATGTATGCGATCAGCTGGAGATTATGACAGAAACTAAGGATATAGCTCCAGCTTCTTGTATACCTTGTTTAAATGGAATTGTTCACCTTGATACAAATAATCCTAGTAAGCTAGAGCTTCTACAGTTTGACCCTGACATTATCACAACTTTTCAATATCAGGGGAATTACAAAACACCTGATGCTATACCTGAAGCTACTAGAAACAAAGTAAGTAGATACTTTGAATTAATAGCTAATAAGGATAGAGAAACACCGCAGCACTATCAAGAAATCAAAGATCGCATCTTTGAATATTGCTCTACTATTTTATATAGAGGTCAATTATTTAAAAGTTATGGCTTTTTTCAGGGTGATGCAGATGCTGGAAAAACCAGCTTTATAGAAAATTGCATTTTCTCTATTTTGCCTCCTAATTCATATAACGTTATCAAACTTAACAAGCTTGATAACCGTTTTGAGCTTTACGGGCTGAAGGGACAATTAGCTAATCTATTTGATGAATTTAACCTTGATTATGGTAGTAAAGGAATTGCACAACAAGAAGCTTTAAAAACAATAGTATCAGGCGGGATGAAATTAAGAGTTGAGAATAAAAACGTTAAAGCATCAAATATTAAATGTGATGCACGTGTGTTTATATCTTTAAATAGCTACATGAATTTAACAGATGAGGCCACTGCTAAGAAAATGGTATATATACCTATGCACGGATCACTAGATAATGTAGATGCTTCAAAATATTATGTTACCGCTTCATGTTCACAAGATGAGAAAGATTACATCTTTGCAACCCTGTTAAGCTACCTTCAACAGGTGTTTATAAATCGCGCTCAAACAGGCAGATACTTCAAGCAATCAGATTATATTGATAAACTTCAAAAAGATGCTGAACTAAAAACAAATGAATTAGCTAACAGCATTGAACAATGGCTAAATGATTGTGATCCTTTTAAAGATTATCCTAAAGGACAGTTATTAAATGATGCTACCAAAAAGCGAATGAAGTTAAGCTTCTACATTGCCAGCTTTAGAAGTTATCAAAATAAACTGCCTGAAAATGAGCAAATAGATCCTAGTTCTAAAGCTTTTAGAACTGTACTACTAAAGATTATCCCTTTTAATTTCTTTGATAGTGTCAAAGATACTCTTTACAGTAATTCAGGGGTTACAAATGTGCTACTTCCAAAGAAATATAAAGGGCAAGTTATAACAAATTATCAAGTTTATAAAGCTCTTATCTTAGCTGATCAACAAGCCTTAGCTACCAGCAATAACATCATAGAAATGAATACAGAAAGGGCTTTAAAAGAGGTGCAAGCTGAAAACTTAAGCAACACATACATCAAACAGAATTAAGGATGCTTCTATCATGTTAATACAAAAAGAACCTGATGCAGATGCAATCATTTTAAACTCTTTGATGCTTCAGTTTATGAGTGATTATTCATGTTTCTTTGTGCCAATGGATATATCTATTCATGGCGAACAAAAGAACAAGAAACCGTTAAAAGGTTACGGCTGGGCAAATCTCAATGAAGATCAGTATCAAACAGATAGAGCGCGACTACTAAACCATAATAATGATAAAGCCAGCCTTCAGGAGTTAAACAAACTTGAATGGAGGTATCAGGCATCAAAGCGAACAAAGCAATTAAATGATGTATTTGATTTGCTAGAGGTAGCTAAAAAACAAAGCAATCAATACTATCAGGATAAGTTAAAAGGCTGGAACAACTACCTTCAAAAAGTTAAATCAATGGCTGTTATTGCTGGAGCTTCAGATCTTATTGTCTTTGATTGCGATACTGAAGGGCATAACACAGGGAACACCTCCGAACAATGCGAGAGTTTAAACACTCTCAAAAGCTGGTGCACGTCTTCAGGTATCGATTTTAATATTTTTCTTAATACCTTAACAGTTAGAACACCTTCAGGAGGTTATCATTTCATATTTCGTTATATTGATAAATTCAGATGCGGTAATGATAGCATCAAGAAACAGATCAGCTTCTTAAAATCTATTGACCTGATAGCGGGGCATAACGTTTTTATTGCTCCATATTCAGCGAAGATTTATGACAATCAGAAAGCCTTGCATTATTTGCCTGTTAAGTTGAGCAATCAAGATGATGCTTTTAACTTTGAGTATTTACCAGCAACAGCTTCAACAAGATTGCAAATAAATGTGCTACCTGATGAGTTAGAACGAGCCATTACTAAGAAACAAGAAAAACCATTACAGCAATCAAGAGTTATTGCACCTAGAAAGTTTTACGCTTCAACAGAAAGACAAAGACAAAAGGCATCAAAGATCCTTAGTCGCAACCTTCAAGAATTTTCTTTAGCTGGTAATGGTACAAGACACGATGCGTTACTTAAGTATGTAAGAAACGTTTTTATGTTTTATAACTATTTAACTGACTATCCCAAAGATTATATTTTAGATATGTTCAGAGATAGAGCTATACAGCTGGGGTTATCTATCAGTGAGATAGAAACACCGCTCAAAGATGCCATGAATTACGGCTTAAATAATCAAAAGCATTTAGATTGATGCTCCTTTTAGCTGTTTTTATGCTCCCGAATTTTTCTAAAAAAGATAATAGGAAAACCATTGAAAATATATGAATGATACGGGAGCATAAGGAGCAAAAGGAGCATATATAGAGAGAATATATAAAAAAAATAACCTGATACACATATATAGAAGGCTGTATAAGTGATCTTTATGCTCCACACGCTCCCGAATATTTCAATGATATTTAAACCGTTTCCAATCATTTTTTATAAAATTTTTCGGGAGCATAAAAACTACATCATGGAGCTTCAAAAAGGTGATAAAAGGTGATGTTACAGAACATCCCATTACCCCCAAAGCACCGCCCAAAAATCTATATTACCCTTCACAAAATTTTTTCTGTTTTCTGAAAACATCTCCCCTTTGACAATAGAAAAAGGATAGAACAGGCTAGAACCTTGTAAATTTCGCCGTACAGGGCTAACAGCTAATGTTATTGATAGATTACTCATTAAATTATAGTCGCGCTCTATACGCGTTTGTATTAGCTTGATGTTATGCACTGATTACAAAGGGTGGATCTAAAGTCCCACCTTAGATTACATGGTGCGATCTAAAATCGCCCCTTAAAACTATGTTAAATAATCACATGGCTCATTTGAGTGAACCCTTGATAATAATCTGCTGTTCTTAAGATTTGATGATTTAGAGAGGTGCTGAAAGTAATATGACAGACAGAAAAATTTTGATTTTTTAGCTCACGGGCGCATGTGCGCGTTGCAAAATATATGCCTTATATTATGACAGATACAACAAAGCCACGACCAAAGAAAAGATCATGACTTTATGATTGCTTACTATTCAATAACAGGAGTAACAGGGGCTTTAGAATAGAGTTCTTTTAACTTAGCCATGGCTTTAATCATGCACAAGGTAAACAATGGCAATGAGCTATTAAAGAAATTGTGTTGTTTGATAAAACCGAGCACGTCTATATAGCTGATGTAATCATCATCGCTAACATTACATGTATCAAGTATCTTAACAAATTGATCTCTTAAATCTTCACCAACAAGATCTAAATCAAACAGTTTGTATAAATCGTCAAAGTTAAATTCAATTATCAGATGATTAAATCTGTATCTAATCTCATGTGTTAAGTTGTAATTCTGAATAGTTGCCTTGAAAACTTGTAAATCTTTAGTATCAGTCATAATTCTAACCTTCTTATAAAAGATAATTTTTTTTAGTAAGTAAGTTAGGAAATGAAAGAGTTAAAATGTAAATGATTGTAAATGAAAGCAAATAACAGATTGAAATTTAATAAGAAAAATAAGATATGAGCACTACCTCCGGCACCAGATCTTTTCATTGCATCATATCTTTCAAAATCATATTTTTTGCAATCTAATTGATTAATTTATAGCAGCATCAACGGTTGCAAATTTTAATTTATTCCAATATCAGTAAAATTCATTTAAGCAGAACGGTGCTGCAAGTATTCAAAAACTGTAGTTTGTGTAAATTTTATCTGTAGTTTTTTTGCAAACTTCTAAAAATACTAAAAAACAGTAATTATTTTAGAGAACAGACAAAATAATGATGCAATATAGGAGTGCGTGGTTCAAAATAAAATTAAGGATCTACCATGAAAACTTTAATTATTTTAGTGACTCTAGTTTTTCTGTTATGAGCTCAACCTGTATGGTAAATCAGAATTACTCGTGAAGTGGGAAAGTAATTACCTACTTTACCTTTATCTATAATGAAATTTTAATTCAATTTTCTAAATAATGCAGCGACTGTTCCTCGTCACCACATTATTCAAAAATATAAAAATTCTAAATTATTTCATTGCGTAACTCACCATAATGCCTACGTCTTTTCTGAATACTGTTGTTTAAAGCGTTTTGATTTACGTTTTATGACTAAGCACTAAATAGGTCATAGCAGATCTTTATAATAAAGATTGCAATCACAAAGAGCATAATAGGTTTAGTTCCGATAGCTCCTTTCTTTTCAAAGAATTTAGCTCCAACGTAGTTACCAGCAATACTAAAAATACCCGCTGTAAGCCCTAAGGTAAAAACTACAGTATCGTTGATACAGAAAACAGTAAAAGCTGCAAAATTAGTAGTGAGATTTACTGCTTTAGCTAAGCCATTAGCATTTTTTAAAGTAAAGTTGGCAAAGGTACAAAAACCTATTAAGAGGAAAGTTCCTGTTCCTGGTCCATATATACCGTCATATATTCCTACAAATAATGATACTAATGAGCACAGCGCAATGACAAGAACTTCACTTAGTTTCTTCTCAGATCCCTGTCCAAAATTTCTGTTTTTTAAGAGGTAATACGCTGTAAGAGGCAATATGAATAGAAGGGCAATTTTAAACTCTCTGTCAGGAACTAACAGTGCTAGCTTTGCTCCAATTGACGATCCTACAAAAGCAAAAATAACGCCAATTACAGCCATTTTTAAGTTAATGTAGCCTAGTTTTGCATATTTGTAGGTGGTAATTGATGTTCCTAGCATTGCACTTAATTTATTAGTACCAAGAGCAAAATGAGTTGGAAGACCAGAAATAAAATAGGCTGGAAGTGAAATGAGTCCTCCTCCGCCTGCTATTGCATCTACAAATCCAGATAAAAATACAAATGGGCAAACAATAAGATAAACGTAGATATCTATAGTCATTTTAAATACTGATCACTTGATTATTTGAATATGAGTTAAGCACAGGGGACTATAGCACAGGAGAGAATTTATAAAACAGATGTATCGATTATGCTCAAATTTGCACAAAAAAAAACGCCTGACAGAGTCAGGCGTGACATATGAACGATTAGCTTAAATTTTTAGTTTGAAAACTTGTAGATAATTGTCTTCTGCAATTGTTTCTCAGGAGTTACCATTGGATTTACATCAGCAAACTGTGGTAAGTGAGGACAATCAGGGTAGAACTCAGGCTCAATACAAACAGCACTCTGATCTTTATAAACCTTTCCATCATCACGGGCAGTGATGTGATTATCACCATGATTTACATAATTAGCAGTATATAACTGGAATGCAGGGTAATCTGAAGATACTTCTAAAGACAATTTCTTGTCGTCAGATGTCACCTTAATAAATGGTTTTGTCAAATCCCCAGCGATTAAAAATGGGTGATCATAACCTAAACTTGCTTTCATCTGGTCATCTTTTCCAATGTCCTGACCGATGGTCTTCTCTTTTGTAAAGTCAAAAGCACCACCTGCTACCTTACGAACTTCACCTGTAGGAATTGAGGTGTCGTCTAAAGGTAAGAACTCAGTTGAAGCCATCTTAATGGTGTGATTTAGAATTGAGCTGTTGTGACCGTTTAAGTTGAAGTAGGCATGGTTGGTGATACATGCATAGCACTTCTGGTCGCATTTTCCTGTGTACTGCATAACAAGTTCATTGTCATCAGTTACGGTAAAGACAACGGTTAAATCGAAGTTACCAGGGAATCCCATGTCGCCATCAGGAGAATGAATGGTGTAGGTAAGAGAATTAGCACTCTTATCTAAAAGTTTGAAACGGCGCTTATCAAAACCTTCTACGCCTCCGTGAAGACAGTGCTGTGCGCCAGAATTTAACTTATATTTTTTGCCATCGATTTCAAACTCAGAGTTTGCAACACGGTTAGCGAAACGACCAATGGTTGCATTAAAGAAGCATGACTGTTTATACCAATCAGCAGGATCTTTTACACCGAGTAAAACTTCACGTGGTTCTTCGCTCTTTACAGGAACCTTCATAGAAATGATGGTTGCACCCCAGTCCATAATGGTAACGCTCATGCCATTAGCGTTAGAGATGGTTTCTAAATTTGGATTTAAAGAATAGCTTTCATTCATGGTGAATTTCCATTTTCTTATTGATAATTTCTTTACTATGCTAATTATATGGTAAAGAAAATAAGATAAATGAAAACGTTTACAAAATAGTGATATAGCGCAAATTTTTGTGAATATGTATCTATTTAACATTTTGAATTTTAATAAGATTTAAAATGACGAAATTTTGCAACATTGATGATGATAGTATTCAGTTTTCAATTAGTTTGTGTTTTTTTGTTCCAAATTGACTGATTTATCCATCCCATCTATTATTAAAATCGTGACAATTTGAGAATAATAAGGTTAAAGCATAGCTAAAACTTAAGCGTTAGATGTTATGATGAAGTAGTTTTAATGACAGGTTGAAAAGAGGATCACATCCATGCAAAGCTTTTTAGAAATATCAAAAAACCGTTACACTACTAAGCATTACGATCAGGATAAAAAAATCTCACAAAAAGACATTGATACCTTACTTGAGATTGCAAGACTTACTCCATCAGCAGTAAATATTCAACCATGGCATTTTTATGTAGGTTCTACACAGAAAGCAAAAGAGCTTATTTTACCCGCAATTCCTGATTTTAATATCCCAAGAATAAGAGATTGTTCTCACTTTATCGTTTTGTGTTCAAAAACCAAGATGACTAAAGATGAATACGATGCACTTACTGAACAAGAGGACAAAGACGGTCGTTTTGGAGATCCTAAACTAAAAGAGGCTATCGGCTCACACCGTATGGAATTTGGTCAGATGCACGAGAAGTTAGGTGATTTTTCACAGTGGACTGCAAAACAGGTTTACCTTGTAATGGCAGCTTTGTTATATGGAGCTGCTTCAATGGGGATTGACTCAACACCAATAGAAGGTATGGACTTTGCTAAAGCTGATGAAATTCTTCGATTAAAAGATACGAATTTACAGTCTGTTGGCATTGTAACTTTAGGCTACAGAAAAGATGACTCTAATGCTCTAAGACCTAAGTCAAGATTAGCAAAAGAAACTATTATTTCATCACTGGACTAAGTAAGAAAAGGAGCAAAATGTTTGAATTTACAACTCAAGGCACATGCAGTAAAAAGATCTTTGTAGAGCTAGATGGCAAAAAGATTAAATCAGTTGCTTTTGAAGGAGGCTGTAATGGTAATTTAAAAGCTATCGGTAAGCTTGTGAAAGATCATGATATTGATGAAATCATTCCTATTTTAAGAGGAAATCTCTGCAAGAACAAGAATACTTCCTGTGCAGATCAGTTAACTTATGCTCTAGAAGAAGCTTATAAAGCAGAGCAGGTCAAATAGTCAGTATAATCACTTCAAAATAAAAAGGTCCTACAAAAAAGCAGGACCTTTTACTTAAATCTCTACTACTCGAAAGATTTAAACGGTACCGTGAGCTCTCCAAGCCGGAACTTTGCTCTCATACTCTTTAATCTCATCTTCATGCTGTAAGGTCAAAGAAATTGCATCTAAGCCTTCTAACAGGCAGTGGCGTCTGAAAGGATCTAAAGTGAAAGTAAAGTGTAGGTTATCGCAATCTACAGTCATCTTTTCAAGATCGATAGTAATTTTAGTACCAGGCTTTGCCTCTAGTACTTTAAAGATCTTATCAACATCTTGTGCTGACAGCTTTAAAGGTAACAGTCCATTACCTAAAGAGTTGTTGTAAAAGATATCTGCAAATGAAGGAGCGATAACTGCTCTAAAACCATAACCCATTAAAGCCCAAGGAGCGTGCTCTCTAGATGAGCCGTTACCGAAGTTGTCACGAGCAACTAGAATAGTAGCACCTTTGTACTCTGGTTTATTTAAGTTAAACTCAGGATTTGGTTTTGTTTCAGCATCATCTAAATATCTCCAGTCATGAAACAGGTGAGCACCAAAACCATTTCTATCTACAGCTAATAAGAACTGCTTTGGAATGATCTGATCTGTATCAATATTTGCTGAATCAAGAGGTACTGCAACACCCTTGTGTACGGTAAATTTCTGCATTTATAATCCCCTTAGATAAATTCTCTTACATCAGCGATAGTGCCTTTGATTGCACATGCTGCAGCAGTAGCTGGGCTCATTAGATGAGTTCTTGAGCCTTTACCTTGACGACCTACGAAGTTACGGTTTGAGGTTGAAGCAACTCTAATGCCAGCTGGAGCCTTGTCGTCGTTCATAGCAAGACACATTGAGCAACCTGGCTGTCTCCACTCAAAACCTGCATCGATAAAGATCTTATCCAATCCTTCCTTTTCAGCCTGCTTTTTAACCCAGCCAGAACCAGGAACTGCAATAGCTAACTGAATGTTAGATGCAATCTTGTGACCCTTGAGAACTTTAGCTGCTTCTCTAAAGTCCTCAATTCTGCCGTTAGTGCAAGAACCGATGAATACATAATCAACAGGAGTACCAATTAGCTTCTGACCTGGTTTTAAGTCGATGTACTCAAGAGCATCCTTGCATGATTTAGACACGATAGGATCGCTGTAATTATCAGGTGATGGTACTGTTGCTGTCACAGGAGCTCCCTGACCTGGGTTAGTACCCCAGGTAACATAAGGCTCCAAAGCTGAAGCATCGATAGTAACAGTCTTATCAAATACAGCATCATCGTCAGACTTTAAGGTCTTCCAGTACTCTACAGCTTCATCAAAATCTTTACCTTTAGGTGTATATAGTCTACCTTTTAGATATTCAAAGGTAGTCTCATCAGGGGCAATCATGCCTGCTTTTGCGCCAAACTCGATAGCCATGTTAGACAAGGTCATTCTGCCTTCCATAGACAGAGCGCGTACTGCTTCACCACAGAATTCAACAGCATAACCAGTACCACCTGCTGTAGTTAATTTAGCAATGATAGCCAGAATTAAGTCTTTAGCGTAGCAACCTTTTTTCAGACGACCAGTACACTCAATCTTCATGGTCTTTAGACGACCCTGCTTTAGAGTTTGAGTTGCCATTACGTGTTCAACTTCAGAAGTACCGATACCAAAAGCTAGAGCACCAAAAGCGCCATGAGTTGCTGTGTGTGAGTCACCGCATACTAAGGTAGTGCCTGGCAGTGTAAAACCGGTCTGTGGTCCAATGATATGAACAACACCTTGGTTTTCTTCACCAAAACCAAAGAACTTAACACCAAATTTCTTGGTATTAGACATTAAAGCTTTGATCTGCTCTTGAGCCATTGGTGAGCAGGCTTCAATGGTCTGTGATCTTGTTGAAATGTCATGATCCATAGTTGCCAGATGCAAATCAGGACGGTGTAGCTTACGACCTGCCTGTTCAATACCAGCAAAAGCCTGAGGTGAGGTTACCTCATGGACTAATTGTCTATCAATATACAGAGTTGGCAGCTCGCCTTCCTGCTGGAAAACAATATGACTGTCATAAACTTTCTGATAAAGTGTCTTACCCATTTTTAAAACCTATGTGTTCTAATTTATTTATTTTTAGCCATTGATCTCTGAGGCAATCTTGTCACCCATCTCTGATGTAGATAGAGCAGGGCGAGGTGAAGCACCTGATTCCATTAGATCTCCAGTCAGATAGCCTTCTTTTAGTACTTTAGCTACAGCATCTTCAATGCATTTAGCTGCATCGTACTCTTTTAGAGAGTAGCGAAGCATTAGAGCTGCTGACAGGATTTGAGCAATAGGGTTAGCAATGTTCTTACCTGCAATATCAGGAGCAGAACCACCTGCCGGCTCATATAGACCGAAACCGCCCTCACCTAATGAAGCTGATGGTAACATGCCCATAGAACCAGTGATCATTGCGCACTCGTCTGATAAGATATCACCGAACATGTTTGAACATAGCATTACGTCAAACTGAGCAGGGTTCTTAACTAACTGCATAGTAGCGTTATCAACATAGATGTGCTCAAGTTCAACCTCAGGGTAGTTCTTAGCCATCTCTGTTACAACTTCACGCCATAGAACCGAACTCTGTAATACGTTTGACTTATCAACAGAGGTTACTTTCTTATTACGTAACATAGCTGCTTCAAAAGCAATCTTAGCGATTCTTTCAATTTCAAAACGGTGGTAGATCTCAGTATCGAAAGCTTTTTCCTGTGGACCTGTACCTTCTCTGCCTTTAGGCTGACCAAAGTAGATACCACCAGTAAGCTCACGAACGCACAGCATATCAAAACCGCGCATTGCAATATCAGCACGTAATGGAGACAGTGATCCTAAACCCTGGTAAATCTTTGCTGGACGGAAGTTACAGAACAGGCCAAACTGCTTACGTAATGGTAGAAGAGCACCAGCTTCAGGACGCTTTGCTGTAGGTAAGTGATTCCATTTAGGACCACCTACAGATCCGAATAAAATTGCATCAGCCCACTTACAAGCATCCATGGTCTGCTCAGGTAGTGGCGTACCGCAAGCATCGATAGCGCAACCGCCAACTAACTCTTTTTTGTACTCTAAGGTAAAGTTAAACTTTTTCTGAACAGCTTCTAAAACCTTTAAAGCCTCATTCATTACCTCAGGACCGATACCATCACCTGCTAGTACTGCAATTTTATAATTCTTAGACATTTTTAAGCATTCTCCTTTTCGTGCTTTTCTTCTTCAATAAGTTGTGCTCTATAAATACTGTTACATGCTGAAATCAGTGACAGGGCAGAAGCTTCGATAACATCAGTTGATAAGCCTTTACCGTGATAATGTCTATTGTTGTAAATAACGTCAACATCAACCTGACCTTGGGCGTTCATACCTGAACCTTTTGCTGAAATTACAAAGTTGTCAAGCTTTAGCTTGATACCGGTTAGGCGTGAAATACAGTTAAACACTGCATCAACAGGACCGTTACCTGTACCTGATTCTGTTCTAGTTCTCTTACCAATCTTCAGGCGAACTGAAGCTGTAGGAATAATGTTTTTGCCACCTGACATTACATTTAAGCTGTCTAACTCAAACTGTGAATCCTCTTCTTGTTCATGAGATAAGAACAGCAGAGCCTCTAGATCATAATCAAAGACTTGACCTTTTCTGTCAGCTAACTTTAAGAATCTTGCATAGATATCATCAAGATCATAAGAACCTTCACGATAACCTAATTTTTCTAGAACAGCCTTGATCATATGACGACCGGAACGAGCGGTCATATGCATGTTGTTTTCTTTGAAACCAACGCTCTGAGGAGTTAAGATTTCGTAAGTGCTCTTGTTCTTTAATACACCATCCTGGTGAATGCCTGAACTGTGAGCAAAAGCATTTGAACCAACAATAGCCTTGTGGCTAGGAACTGGTTCATTGGTAATACCTGATACCACCTGACTTGCTCTTGCAATGTTCTCGGTGACGATGTTGGTGTAAACACCTTTCATGTATTCCTTACGCAGTTTCATTGCCATTACAACTTCCTCAAGGGAAGTGTTGCCAGCTCTTTCACCTAGTCCGTTTACTGTGCATTCGATCTGGCGGGCGCCTTCCATTACAGCTGTAAGAGAGTTTGCTGTTGCCATACCAAGATCATTGTGGCAGTGAACTGAGATTACAGCCTTGTCGATATTTGGAACTTTGTTGTAAAGAGTCTTGATGATGCCACCGAACTCATAAGGCAGGGTATAACCTACTGTATCAGGAATGTTAACTGTGGTTGCACCTGCTTTAATTGCATTTTCAACCATTTTACATAGATGATCGATAGGAGTACGACCAGCATCTTCACATGAGAACTCAACATCATCAGTGTAGTTTCTTGCTCTCTTTACAGCATGAACAGCCATCTCCACGATGTCGTCAAAGTTTTTCTTTAACTTATCGTGAACGTGAATATCTGAGGTGGCTATAAAAGTATGAATTCTGTAGTGATCAATACCTTTAAAGGCTTCATAGCAAGCATCGATATCTTTATCTAGAGCTCTTGATAGACCACAAGCGGTTGAGGTCTTTAAAGCTAGAGCGATTTCTCTTACAGACTGTAAATCACCAGGTGATGAAATAGGAAAACCTGCCTCAATAACATCAACACCTAACTGCTCAAGACAAAGAGCAATTTGTAATTTTTGTTTTGTTGAAAGTGACTGCTGTAGTGCCTGTTCGCCATCACGAAGAGTTGTATCAAAAATAATGACTCTATTGTTATCGACTGCCATATTTTTGCCTTACCTTTTTTATACTGAAAAACAATAAATTTGAAACTTTTACAACTTACATCTTTAATTACAAAAAAGTATGTAATTGTCTTTGGTGTTAGGTATCTTATCACTATGAAAATGTAATTGAAGTAGTTTTTGCAATGTCTATGAATAATTAAATTTAATATATTGAATTATATAATAATTTATTTTCAAAAATATTATAAAATGTAACATTAAAAATGTATTATTTCTTTGCAATATATGTATATATTGTAAAATATGATTTTTGCAATTTAGTGTACTTCTGTAAAAATCTAACAAATGAAACTGATTCTGTTTGCAAATGATATGGTTGTTAACTATGATCGCTACTGCAATGACAGTGCAGTTCATGAGCATGCTTAAGATTACGTCCGAATACTTAAGATCTGACCTAATAAAAGGAGATCCACATGGATAGAAAATTTTTTGAGATAACCCCAGACGAATTTAACTACAGTGCCTTTAAACTTATTGCCAGAGACTGGCTTCAGATAACTGCAAAAGCTGATGGCAGAGTCAACACCATGACAGCCTCATGGGGAGGAGTAGGTCAGATGTGGGGTAAAAATGCCGCTTACATTTTTATAAGACCGCAGCGTTTTACCAAGACTCTTGTAGATAAGACAGAGCTCCTTACTCTTCAGGTACTCCCAGAGGCTTTAAGAAAAGTTAATTCCTACTTTGGTAAAGCATCCGGTTTTAATGAGGATAAGATAAAAGAGTCAGGGGTGACTGTTCTAGAACAGGAAGGACATGTGTATTTTGAGCAGAGCGATGTCATCATGTTCTGTCGAAAGATGTACGTTCAGGAGCTGAAAAAAGAGTGTTTTACCGATACTGACAATATCGACAAATGGTATAAGGACGGTGATTTTCACACCATGTATGTAGTAGAAATAGAAAAGCTTCTGATTTCAGAGAATTTTAAAAAGACTCATTCTCTGTAATGATAAAAGAGCTCTCAAAGGCAGGTGATATCTCTGTATAAAGCACCTGCCTTTACTTTCTGTCAGAGGAAAAATCCTCCTATCACTTTTACTATAAGAGCACACAGCCACGCCAGTGTGGTTCCGTAGCCTGCCTGCAGCAGTGCCCATTTTAGCGAGGTTTCCTGAGCTATTGCTGAAAACGATGAAATGCATGGCACATACAGAAGGATAAAAATTAGGTAGGCCAGAGCTACATTAGGCGCAATAGGGATTCTTTTTGCAAGAGCATTCTCGTCAACATCCTGATCTCCGGTATTGTAAAGTACGCTCAGAGTACTTACTACAAGCTCCTTTGCTCCTATGCCTGAGACAAGTCCCACACTCAGTTTCCAGTTAAAACCCAGAGGCTCCATCACAGGTTCAATAGTTTTGCCTATTTTACCTATGTAGGAGTTTTCCTGCTGTACAGCTGCCGTTACTGTACCTTCAGTTCTTGGAAAATAGCCTAAAGCCCAGATGATTACAGAGGCAATAAGAACCACTCCTCCAAGCTTTTTCATATAAGCATATCCTTTATTCCAGGTGTGCTCAAGAACAATTGCCAGACGGGGAATTCTGTATGGCGGTAGCTCGATAACAAAAGGAATACCGTCGTTTTTGAACAGTGTTTTGCTTAAAAGTCTTGCCGAGAGTGCTGCCACAAGAATTCCGAACAGATAAATGCCAAAAAGCACTATTCCAGGATGAGAAGGAAAGAACACTCCTATGAGCAGAATATAGATAGGCAGTCTTGCTGTACATGACATAAAAGGAGTTATAAGCACGGTTATAAATCTGTTGCGTCTGTCCTCAATGGTTCTGCATGCCATAACAGCAGGAACGGTACAGCCAACCCCCATGATAAGAGGAATAAAGGAGCGACCGTGCAGACCTATCTTATGCATTAGTTTATCCATGATAAAGGCGGCTCGTGCCATATAGCCGGAGTCCTCCATCATTGAGATGAAAAGATATAGAATAAGAATATTAGGCACAAAGGACAGAATACTTCCCACTCCGCCTAAAACACCGTCTGTTATCAGATCTTTTAGAGCAGAGTCAGCCATATAGGTGTCAATGTGAGCTGCTACAATATCAATAACAGACTCAATCCATCCTTGCGGATAGGCTCCTACAGAGAAAGTTGCCTCAAACATTAAAAACATGAAACCTAAAAATATCGGATATCCCAGGATCTTGTGGGTTACTATACTGTCGATGATTTCAGTTCTGCTCTTTTTCTTTTTTATGTTCTCTGTATAACTTTCCTTGAGGGCACCGCTAATGAAAGCGTATTTTGCATCAGTGATGGCCGTTTCACTGTCCTCATGCTTGAGCTGTTCAATCTGAGATGTCAGTTTATCTCTTTTTTCAAGCACACTCTTCCAATGAGGCTGATCTCTAACCAGCTTTTCAGCATCTGGATCATTTTCTAAGAGTTTGATGGCGATATATCTTGTGGAGAATTTGCTGGAGATGTTCTGATTCTCCTTTAGGAGTTTCTGTAGAGCTCCGATACGCTTTTCAATGATGTAACCGTGATTTACATGAACGTGGTGGTAGATCTGCTTGAGGTTTACAGAAATACTGCTAGGGCAGGAACTGCAGTTATGGCATTTACCTTCTCTGCATTTATCCTCATCATCTGAGCTCTTGTACCAGTCCTGCATTTCATTGAGCACTGTCTGGTTGAAATTATTGCCGTTTTCTACATAATCGCCTTTTTCATAAATGAGTATGGCAAGGTGCATCAGGTGGTTGAGTCCGGCTCCTGTCTTGCCTACAGTAGGAACGATTGGCATGCCTAAAAGTCGGCTTACTGAACATAGTCAAGAGAATCGCCTCTGCGACTTAAATCGTCGTACATGTTCAGAGCGATCATCATTCTTACATCCATATCCATAAGCTGTGTGGTAAGGTACAGATTTCGTTCAATATTAGATGCATCAACAACATTAAGTACTATATCTGGGGAGTTATTGATAAGGTATTCACGAACGTATCTCTCTTCTGGTGAATATGCAGATAAGGAGTAGGTTCCAGGCAGGTCAACAAATCTGAATGTGTATCCTCCGTATGCAAAAGTTGTTTCTCTTGCATCTACAGTAACTCCAGAATAGTTTCCAACATGCTCGTTTGCTCCAGACAGGTAGTTGTAGATTGATGTTTTTCCGCAGTTTGGATTTCCTACAAAGGCGACGGTGATAGTCTTTTCCTGTCTTGTTGCAATTTCCTGCATCTCTTTTTCTGTAAGAGTTCGGTATTCGTCAAGAGGGGCATTTTCATCTTTTGACTCACAGATGTTCTCATGTTCACCGACAACCTCAATCATTGCAGCCTGCGCTCTCTGCAGAGCAACCTGTGAGCCCATAACCTCGTATTCAACAGGATCTTTTAGTGGAGCGTTTCTGACAACCCGTACGGTTTTCCCATTTACAAAACCAAGCTCGATAACTCTCTTTCTAAAACTTCCGTGACCTGTAACTCTGGTGATAATTCCTTTCTCACCTGTTTTTAACTCTGATAACTTCATAGAAAATCTTCACTGTGACTAATAAAGTGATTTGTTCTTCTTTGGAGGTCTTATATTCTTCAGTATAATTGGATATTGTGCTCCTTCAAAGATATAGATGTCAGCAGAAAAATTTTTTTACTCAGCACGGATGGCAAAAAATCATTTTAAGATTGCGAAGTAAATCACATTTATGTATAATTGCGCAGCATTTTTTTTTGAGGCGTGTCTAATTTAAGGTTGAGTCGCGGGTTTTAGACTCATGTGCGTGTGTCTGTAAAGTATTAAAAATCTAATATCTATCTATAGAGCATGTCGTTAAGATAAGACGCTCCTCTTATTCAGGAGCATAAATGTCAGATATTAAAGAAAAGGATATCACCACTACTGTTGGCGGTGAGGAAAGTTTATTAGTAAAAGAAGCTGAAAAGTTAACTGACACAGAGTTAACTGACGAGACTGAAGAAAACATTGTTACCTTTGACGATTTAGGTCTGTCAAAGGAAGTTTTAAAAGCAGTTCATGATTTAGGCTTTGAATCTCCTACTCCTATTCAAGAAAGATCAATCCCTGTAGTTTTAGAAGGCAGAGATATGATTGGTCAGGCTCAGACCGGTACTGGTAAAACAGCTGCTTTCTCTTTACCAATCCTTTCAAAGTTAGATTGTAAAGAACAGTGCATACAGGCTTTAGTTTTAGAGCCAACCAGAGAGCTTGCTATTCAGGTTGCTGAAGCTTGTCAGCAATTTTCAAAGTATTTGAAGAACTTTAGAGTAGCACCTATCTATGGTGGCGCTTCATATGAGAATCAGATCCGCTCATTACGTCACGGTGCGCAGATTGTGGTTGCAACTCCAGGTCGTTTAATCGATTTAATCGAGCGTGGTAAGGTTGATTTATCAAAATTAACCCATATGGTTATCGATGAAGCTGATGAAATGTTACGTATGGGCTTTATTGATGATGTTGACTGGATTTTAAGCAACACTCCAGAAACTCGTCAGACTGCTCTGTTCTCAGCTACCATGCCTCCTGTGATTGCTCGTATTGCTAAGAATCACTTAAAAGATCCTGCTGATGTTCGCATTGAGTCAAAGACTACCACTGCTACAACAGTTCATCAGCGTTACTGGATTGCATCTGGTGCTCATAAGATTGATGCAATGACCAGAATCTTAGAAGTTGAAAACTATGATGCTGTAATTGTATTTGTTCGTACCAAGACAGATGCTGAAGATGTATCAAACCGTTTAATGGCAAGAGGTTTTGCTTGTGCTGCACTACACGGTGATATTCCACAGCGTCAGCGTGAAAAGATCATCGAAAGATTAAAGAAAGGTCAGTTAGATATCATTATCGCAACTGATGTGGCAGCTCGTGGTTTAGATGTAGACAGAATTACTCACGTATTCAACTACGACATTCCATATGATGCCGAGTCATATGTACACAGAATAGGTAGAACCGGTCGTGCAGGCAGAACTGGTGAGGCAATCTTATTCGTATCTCCACGTGAGAGAAGAGCATTACGTCTAATTGAGCGCGTAACCGGTCAGAAGATCGAGCCTATGCAGATGCCTTCAATTGCAGATGTTAACAAGGCAAGATTAGAGAACTTTAAGAATCAGGTTTTACAGACCATCGAGGAAGGTGGTCTTGAGACTTATGAGGAAGTTATCTCTGAGTTACTGTCAGATGATGCAATCGAAGTTGAAACTCTATGTGCTGCATTAGCTAAGATGGTACAGAAAGATGGTACCTTATTATTAGATGACAGCAAGCCAGAACCTCGCATGAGGACCTTTGACGATGACAATCGTTCAGAGAGAGGCGAGCGCGGTGACAGAAGAGAAAGAAAACCATTCCCAACAGCAGAGGCTGCTCCATTACGTGAGTTCCCTGACATGGCTATGGTAAGATTCCGTGTTGCTGTTGGCCGTAAGGATGGCGTAAAGCCAGGTCAGATCGTAGGTGCTATTGCTAACGAGGGTAACATCGAGTCGAAGTACATCGGTGAAATCTCAATTTTTGATACCTTTACTACCGTTGACTTACCAGACGGTATGCCAAAGGACACCATGCATATCCTGTCTCAGGCAAGAGTATGTGGCAGACCTTTAGATTTACGAATCTATACTGCAGAACCTCCTCGTTCTAGAGGTGGTAGAGATGGTGGCAGAAGGGACAGACCATTTAACCGTGATCGTGAGTTTGACAGACAGGGGCAAAACTCAGGTCGTGATTTTAGAAAGTTTGAGGGTGAAAGACGTTCATCTCGTTCAGGTGGCAGAAAACGTCCTGATTTTGGAGGCTTCGATAAGAGATCATCTTCAAGAAAGGGTAATGACAAGGGCGGTTTCCGCAGTTCTTACTCAGGTCGTCGTGAAGGCTTTTAAGATTTAATCTCCACAACAGAGCCTTGCCTTGCAAGGCTCAACCCATAGTTACAAAAAATCCAGACTTTAGTCTGGATTTTTTTACAGTCGGAATTTTTCTTTACAAAGCTAAGCTAAACGTTTTAGTTTTGCCATATAGAATCCATCAAATCCAGATGATGGCATGATGTGCTTATCCTCAATAAGTTCGAATTTTCCTTCATTCTCTTTTAAGAAAGTTGCGATCTGATCTTCATTTTCAGATGGCATGATTGAACAGGTTGAGTAAACCACAATACCGCCGACTTTAGCCATTTTGCTGTAACGGTTTAGAATGTCTTTTTGAGTATTTCTGATGTCATTTAAATGCTCACGACCGTCACGCCATTTTGAATCTGGCATACGTCTGATTACACCAGTACCTGAACAAGGAGCATCAATTAACACTCTGTCTGCAGTTTCATACATTCTCTTGATAACTTTAGTTGAATCGATAACTCTAGGTTCGATGTTAAAAGCACCTGCTCTTTTAGCTCTCTTCTTTAAATCATCAAGTTTCCACTGCTCGGTATCCATAGCAATGATGACGCCTTTACCTTCCATGGATGCTGCTAACTGTAATGTCTTACCGCCAGAGCCTGCGCAAGCGTCGATAACTCTCTCACCAGGTTTTGCCTCAACAAAAGATCCAATTTGCTGTGAACCTGCGTCTTGCTGTTCAAATCTACCTTCTTTAAAGGCTTTAGTTCTAAATAAAGCAGAATTTGAGGTAACCTCAAGTGCAGTTGGAACTCCTGCTACAGATTTAGTTACCACGCCTTCTTCAGAGAGAGCATGAGCTAATTCATCACGAGTACCTTTTAAGGTATTAGTTCTAATGAATCTCTTAGCTTCCTGTCCTAATGCATGACGCTCTTCGTCCCACTTGCCTTTTAATTCAGCAGCTCCTAGCTCCTGCAACCATAAAGGACAACCGTCATTGTACATAGGCTCATCTTTAGCCTGAGCAATACGTTTTTTTAGACCGCGTCTGTCAAAGCCTTCTTCACCTTCTAACTCAGGTAAAGGCCAGTCTCTGTAAGCACAGAATGAGAAAGTTAAACGCCCTATGTGTCTTTCAAAATCTGAAGGTCTCTTTAAATTTGCAACAAAGGCAAATAAAGATAAGCGAGAGAACATGAAGTTAATTTGCTTGATTAAGAAACCTTGCTCAACAGGATCGATTTTAACTTTGTTAAACCAGTAGGCATAAGCTCTATCTAAAGAGTTATGCATTACTAAAACATCTTCTAAGATGGAATTTACTAATCTTAACTGGAAAGCAGAAAAGCCCTTGCGACGCACAAACTCTACGTGCTCATCATGAGCTTTGAATTTACTCTCAACACTTGTCTTGTTCTTATTATCGTAACGAGACTTGTTAAAAGGACGCTTTTCTTTAGAGAATCTTTCAGTCTTTTCTTCATCACCTTTCTTAAATGATTTTCTTTTAAAATCTCCATTGCGGCTAAAGTTAGGCTTTTTTGAAAATTCCTTTTTAGCACCATCTTTTTTTACGAAAGGCTTTTTAGAAAAGCTTTTTTGTTCAAATGTCATATAGACCTCATTTCTTCAAAGTGCCTTTTTTACTCTTTACTCCATAACCTGATCGCTTTAAGCTAAAACCTTCACGGTTGACCCAAACATCAAGTCCGTTTCTGACATTGCCTGCGACAATGGCAGCAGCTAACGAGGCACTTTTAAATTTCAAATCTTTAGTGAATACAAAGCAGTTATTCTCAGGATCAAGTTTTAATGCTCCGTCTGACAGCAACTTTTCTCTTTGCTCATCAACGTGTTCTGGAGTAGATGACACGTGTTCTAACACAGCCTGTGATCCTTTGGTTACCACAAAATAAGGTTTTGATCTGGTGCCTTCTGGATAGCCTTTAGCTGTAAGATTTTTAATAGAAAAAGTGTAGAGTTCATGATCACCTAAAGGCGCAGTGTGTTTTAACAACCCTTTTAATGCCACTAATTGAGTGTAAACCTCAATTGGAATAATGGCATGGGTTCTCTTGCCTTTTTCGTCAGTAATAAAGTGAACTTCTCTATCTGCCATGCTTTATATTTCTAATACAAATAATGGCATATTTTAACATTAAAAAAGGCTGCATTTTGTGCAGCCTTATAAGATCTAAACTTTTTATTACTGACGGTAAGTCTTTAGGAAGTGCTCCAATCTATCGCAAGCATCATTGATGATGTCAATTGATGGTAAAAATACAACTCTAAAGTGGTTTGGCTCAGGCCAGTTAAAGCCTGTACCCTGAACAATCAGCATTTTTTCTTGCTTTAGTAAGTCCATTGCAAATTTCTGATCGTCCTTGATATTGAACTTCTTATCGAGCTTAGGGAACATATACAGAGCGCCGTGTGGCTTTACTACAGTAATGCCGTCAATAGCATTTAATCTGTCATACATGGCTGTTCTTTGCTGATACAAACGACCACCAGGAATGATAAGCTCATTGATACTCTGATATCCGCCTAAAGCTGTCTGAATAGCATGCTGTAGAGGAACGTTTGCGCATAAACGCATTGCCATCATAAGCTTGATGCCGTCAACAAAGCCTTTATTGCGTTTTTCAGGACCAGTAATTAAGATCCAACCCATTCTGAAACCGCAAGCTCTGTATACTTTTGACAGACCGTTGAAGGTAACTACAGTTACATCATCAGCTAAAGTACAGATACTTCTGTGTGCTACATCATCATATAAGATCTTGTCATAAATTTCGTCTGCGAAGATTACAAGATTATTCTGTCTTGCAAACTCTACGATCTCTTGTAAAAGAGGAGTAGGGTATACAGCACCTGTAGGGTTATTAGGATTGATAAGAACGATACCTACTGTTCTTGAGGTAACTTTCTTTTTCATATCCTCAATATCTGGATACCAGTTAGCCTGTTCATCACACATGTAGTGAACAGCTTTACCACCAGCTAGGTTAATAGCAGCAGTCCATAGTGGGTAATCAGGAGCTGGAACTAAAACTTCATCACCGTTATTTAACAGTGCGTTCATAGTCATGGTAATAAGCTCTGATGCGCCGTTGCCGATAAAGATATCGTCAGCATCGACGTTTTTCATACCCTTTTGCTGGTAGTACTGCGCAATGGCTTTACGGGCTGGAAAAATACCATTAGATTCGCAGTATCCTTGAGAGTTAGGTAGAGAACGGATAACATCACGAACCACCTCTTCAGGCGCCTCAAAACCAAAGGTCGCAGTGTTTCCAATGTTAAGTTTTAAGATCCTCTGACCTTCCTCTTCCATACGAAGAGCTTCTTGATGTATCTTGCCTCTAATGTCGTAACAGACATTATCGAGCTTATGAGATTTTTGTAATAATTTCATATTTCACCCGTTAAAAAAATTACTAAGTTTGGTTTTGAGTGTTTAGGATTGTACTACAAATAACTTAAGTTCACTAATAATTTAAATCTCAAGTTATAGAGCTTTGCCTTTTTACTATACAATTAAATTGTATGTGTTTTGTGGTAAGAGCAAATCAAGATGTACATAAATGATGGAAAGTTGAACTTTCAAAATATTTTGTTAAGTGAATATATTGATAAGTCATCACTGATATCATATACCAATAAAAGTTTATATTCACCTTCAACTAAATTTCTTTGTGTTTCTAGACCACGTCGTTTTGGAAAAATCATATACTGCTAATATGCTTGCAGCATACTATTCTAAAGGTTGTGATTCACATGATCTCTTTAGTAAACTTGAAATATCAAAAGAAGAATCATATGAAAAGTATATCAACAAGTTTAACGTAATAACTCTTGATATACAGTCGATGATTGCTCTAAATCAAGGTGCAAAAGGAGTAGTTTCTTACATCCAAAAGTCAGTTTGTAAAGAATTAGCTGATGAATTTAGTGATATACATTTTTCTAAAGACAATCTCGTTGAGGCTATCCTTAATATTTTTAATAAAACAAATGAAAAATTTGTCTTTATTCTTGATGAATATGACTGCTTATTTCGTGATTATCCAAATGAAAAAGAAGAGGTTAAAAAGCATACTTAAATCTCTTAAGAGGTTTGTTTAAATGTGCAATTGGTGATAGAGCTGTAGCTTTAGCCTATATGACCGGTATTTTTCCAATTGGTCGTTATGACACACAGTCAGCTTTGAACAATTTTGACCAGATCTCAATGTTGAATACCTTTAGATTAGGTAAATTTGTAGGTTTTACTGGAGAGGAAGTATCTTCTCTGTGTCAAAAACATGGTATCGATTTTAAAAATGCTAAGCTATGGTACGATGGATACCATTTAGATGATTATGACGTTTATAATCCTCGTTCCATAATGACTTTGATGAAAACAGGAGTTTATCAAAGTTATTGGTCTGATACAGCATCTTATTATCCTGTTAAAGAATGCATTTCATTGAACTTTATTGGCTTGAAAGAAGATATCATCGATCTTGTAAATGGAAATTCTTTAAAGGGAATCGATATTACTCGATTTAACAACGAGAACTCTGTATTTAGTAGTAAAGATTCGGTTATTGTCTACCTAATACATCTAGGTTATCTTGCCTATAATTCAAATCAAAATGAAGTCTACGTTCCTAATGAGGAAGTTAGAAGAGAACTTTTAAAATCAATAGATGACTGTGCTTGGAAAGAATATGTATCGATCATTAAGAATTCAAAAATTTTTTTGGAAAAGGTTTTTGAAAAAGATTGTAATTATGTTGCTTTGGAGCTTGAGAAAGTTCATGGACAGAGAACATCCATAATCTCATACAATAGCGAAGAAAGCCTAAAATATACAGTACTTACAGCTTTTGCAGCAACATGTGAAAATTACCAAAAGCCTCTTTTAGAAATGGCAACAGGAAAAGGTTTTGCAGACATTGTATATCTTCCGAAAGCAGAATACTCAAAAAGTGCACCAGCACTAATTATCGAATTAAATTTTAATAAATCGGCTTCAAAAGCTTTAGAGCAAATAAAAGAGCGGAATTATCTAGATAAAGTTAGAGAATACTCTTCAAAAGTAATGATGTTAGGTATTAGCTATGATGCTAAATCAAAGAAACACGAGTACGTAATTGAAAATGTATAAGAATCGTAAAAAATAACTTTATGATAATAAAATTAAAAATCAATTCTATTCCCAAAACTTTAAATATTTTTTTACTTTTGGGAATAGAAATTTTTGATAAGCTCTTTTAGAGATCGTGATGATCTCTTAAGTAGTCTAAGAATTCTTTTGTTTTACTCCAATATTTAATGCCCCAGTTTTCAAAATTCCACTCCGCCATATATGAGTTGCACTCATAATCTATATAGTAAAAGCGACCACTTTGCAAAACAAAGTTGGTTGGGAAATAGTCAATATTGAGGCCGAATTCTTTTACTTTTTGAGCCATATCTTCTAATTGTAAGATGGCATCATGTGGAAGAGCATCATTTTTGACTAGAGTAAATGCGGTGTCTCCTTTTATATACTCTTTTAGAATTGTTTCTTTAGTTTCGTCAATTGAGTACATTCGAGGGATCAGAATCCCTGTTTCACATAACCTTTTATAGTCGTTTTTCTCAGCTTCAATCTTATTTCCAAAATTATAGTAGTCACAAGGTTCATGATGGATTTGTTTGACAACAAATTCTTCATTTTGCTCATTCTCTACAAGATATGAATATCCACCTTTACCTTTGCCAAGTAACTGCTTTATGAAAAATTTTTTATCGTTAACTGAAATTAAATCCATAATAACTCCAATAGAAAGCCTTTATTAGGATCATCATAGAAGTGAAACTGTAGAATTACTTGCACAAAATAATATACAAAATTCAACAAAACACAAAATGTATGCTGAGCTTGAGCCCTAGTAGGAACAAATTGATAACTGTTTGAAATGGAAAAATTTAGTTCTTGAATGCCTATAGTGAAAAAAAAGAAGCTTTGTCATAGACAAAGCTTCTCTTGAAGGTGGAAATGCGTTATGACTTTAGAAGTCAACACCCATAACTTTTTCGTTATAAATCTGTTCTAGAACGTATCTTTCATAACCTAAATGTGGAGATGCAATCTTGTGATACTTTACAAGATCTCTTGTTCTCTGATCAAAGGAAAGGGCATTGGTGTAGAACACAAAAGGAACTCTTACACCTGATTTAGTACGCATAAATCCCATGAGGTTAGATACATTTTGTATTGTACCAGTCTTAGCTGTTACATTTTTTGCTAAAGGTGGATTTCTTGTAGAAGCTCTCCAATGTAAAGTACCAGATTCATCTGCAACTGGTAGTAACTTAATGAACTGAATCTTGTCATCATTTAAGTTAATGAACTCTAATATTTCCAACATTTTATGTGGAGTTACTAGGTTATGAGGAGACAAACCGTTGCCATCTACAAGATAGCTGTTTCCTAAATCAATATTGGCATACTGTTTTAGTACGGCACGAATTGCCCTAGTTGTTCTGCTGTAAGTAGCTGGTAATTTATAGTATTCTGCAGCTACAGTCTTTGCAATAGCATCAGCATAGAGGTTGTTAGAACGGTGCAACATGTATTTTGCCAGTTCTCCTAATGGAGCTGATTCAATTACACCAATAGTGGTGTAACCTGGCTGTGTTGCTCGGGCAAGTTTAATAGAATTAAAAGAAATCTTCTTTTCATTGAAAATGATGTTAGTCCAATCTACAGCCCACTGATCAGGATCTGAAACAGACAGTGATAAAGGCCATGGCTGGTTCTTCTCTAGTACAGGAACACAACCTGTGATGTGGTACTGATTCTTCATATAAAGATCAGCTTCAAGCTCGCAGTTGCCACCATAATTTGAAGGAGCGACACCTACAGCATCAGAGGTTAGGGTAATAGGGCTACCTGCAGACAGTTTTGGAGTAGCAACATTGCCTACACCATTAGGCTGAAGCTGAGCAAACACACAGTTTCTGTTGATAATGGCAGAGCCTGCTGGAGCTGTAAAGCAGACTGGTGCGTCATCCCAAGACCAACCTGTGCCCTTTGACAGACCTCCAAAACGACTTACATCAAGGATAATGTCACCAGCTACGCTCTTAACGCCTGCTTTAGAAAGAGTATTTACTAATGTTCTAAAAGACTTTGTTGTAAAGCTAGGATCACCTACAAATTTAATTAAAACATTACCATGTAAGGTTCCGTTCTGATCAGTCACTACTTTACCTTGAGTATCAGCGTTGTTAGCTGCAACCTCAAGTGTGGTTTTAAAAGTATAGTCGTGACCTAAGTACAGAATAGCTGCAAGTCCAGATACAACTTTTAAGGTTGAAGCAGGATGCATGAAGGTATCAACATTCTGTCCATAAATTTTGTTGTCATTTGGCTTTAGATAAGCAACGCCTACTTCTGAGCCTGGAATTGGATTAGGTGACGCAACTATAGCTTGCGATACTGATGAATATAAAAATAGAGGAATTGCAAGAAATTTTATGAAATTGTTTTTTATAAATTTGTTCATTTTTAGATAGTGCATTATAGGTAAATTTCAAGTTGTAAAATTATACAACTATATGCACGTAACGTGTACAGCTACGTGACAATGTGCAAATTTAGCAACAAAATTAAAAAAAACATCTCTTATTTGAAACGAGAATTCTACTGTAATCCCACTCAATTAGCCGTTTTTGCATGCTCTCCTAGAAAAAGAAATGAAAAGCACGTGTTTACGTAACAAATGCTGATAACAAAAAGCTAAGCAACCCATAAAATATGGTAAAATCAGCGCAATAAATCTATGACGCATTTTGCGTTTAAAGGAGAATATTCATGATTATTGAACCTAAGGCACGTGGTTTTATTTGTGTTACCACTCATCCTACAGGATGTGATGCTAACGTTTTAGAGCAGATTAACCTAGTTAAGAAAAAGGGAAAGGTAGAAAATGGTCCTAAGAAAGTACTAGTTATTGGTGCTTCAACAGGTTACGGTTTAGCTTCACGTATTAGCGCAGCTTTCGGTTCAGGTGCAGCAACAATTGGTGTATTCTTTGAAAAACCAGGTACAGCAAAGAGACCTGGTACAGCAGGTTGGTACAACACTGCTGCATTTACAAAGTATGCTAAAGAAGCAGGTTTATATGCACACAATGTTAATGCAGATGCTTTCTCAAATGAGTGCCGTGATAAGGTAATTGAGATCATCAAGCGTGATTTGGGGCAGGTTGACTTAGTTGTTTACTCTCTAGCTGCACCTGTAAGAAAGATGCCTGAAACTGGTGAAGTTGTAAGATCATCATTAAAACCAATTGGTCAGACCTACACTTCAACAGCTATTGATACTAACAAGAACGAAATCATCACCTCATCATTAGAGCCAGCAACTCACGAAGAGATCGACAATACTGTTAAGGTAATGGGTGGTCAGGATTGGGAGCTATGGATTGAAGCTCTAAAGAATGCCGATGTTCTAGCTGATGGTTGCAAGACTGTTGCATACAGCTATATCGGTACTGAGATCACTTGGCCAATCTACTGGCACGGTGCATTAGGTAAGGCTAAAGAAGATCTTGATAGAGCAGCAAAGGCTAATGAACAGCGTTTAGCTTCATTACATGGTGATGCTCGTGTTGCTGTATTAAAGAGTGTAGTAACTCAGGCTTCTTCTGCTATTCCTGTAATGCCTTTATACATTTCAATGTGCTTTAAGATCATGCGAGAGCAGGGCATATACGAGTCAGTAATAGAGCACATTTACAGATTATTTGCTACAACCTTATATGGCAATCAGGCTGAGGTTGATGCTGAAGGTCGTTTACGTATGGATTCATGGGAATTACGTGATTCTGTACAGAACAAGTGCAAAGAGTTATGGCCACAGGTTACAACTGAGAACCTATTTGAGAAAACTGATTATGCTGATTACAAGAAGCAGTTCTTACAGCTATTTGGCTTTGAGGTTCCTGGCGTAGATTACACTAAGGATGTAAATCCAGAAGTTGCAATTGATAATTTAGATAACCTTGTAGGTTAATACAAACTTACATCGTGCAAATAAAAATTCCGCTATCAAAAAAACTGATAACGGAATTTTTTTATACCTTATAAGGAATTAAGAACAGTGCCTCAAAGCCTTTTCATTCTTAAGCTTTAATGTGGCTCTTATAAGCTGTAATGGTGTTCTGCATTAAAGTTGCAATGGTCATAGGACCTACGCCACCAGGAACTGGTGTGATGAAAGCTGCATGTTCCTTAGCCTTTTCAAAGTCCACGTCACCACATAACTTTCCATCAGGCATACGGTTAATACCTACATCAATTACGGTGGCGCCATCTTTAATTAGGTCACCATCTAGGAATTTAGGTTTGCCGACAGCTACAACCACAATATCCGCATTCTTAATTAACATCTTCTGATCATCTGGTTTTGAGAAACGGTGAGTTACTGTAGTGGTGCAACCAGCTAGTAACAGCTCTAAGGCCATAGGACGACCAACGATATTTGATGCACCAACTACTACTGCATTTAAACCTTTTAGATCTTCACCTAAGGTCTTGTGTAATAAGGTCATAACACCGTGTGGTGTGCAAGCACAGATATAAGGAATTCTCTGTACTAATCTACCTACGTTGTAAGGGTGGAAACCGTCTACATCTTTTGAAGCACTGATCTTTTCAACAATGCTTGATTCATCTAAGTGTTTTGGTAATGGGAACTGAACTAAGATGCCATCAACTTCATCGTTGTTGTTAAGATCATCGATGATTTTATCTAATTCTTCTTGAGAAGTTGTTTCAGGAAGATCATAGGCAAAAGATTTGATACCAACTTCTTCACATGCCTTACGCTTATTTCTTACGTAAACCTGTGAAGCAGGATCTGAACCTACAAGCACTACTGCAAGACCAGGTTGTCTGTTGCCTTTATCTACGCTTGCATCAACATCTTGACGAAGCTCTGCTCTTAGTTCTTTTGCAATACCTTTACCATCAATAATCTGTGCCGACATTAGTTATTCTCCACTGCACTGTTGTTATCTGTCTGTTCTGTAGGATCTACAGCTGTTGATGCTTCTGTAGAAACTTCAGTTGTAGTTTGGGCACTATTATCCTCAACATAATAGCTGATGCCACTGAACAGCATACGTGCACTAATTATAAACAAAGCTACAGCAAAGATTCTCTTTAATGTGGTTGGCTTGATATTTTTGCCAATATTGACACCTAATGGTGCACAGAAGTAAGAAACAGGCACTACACAGATAGCTGCAAGTACGTTAACTAAGCCAAAAGTACCAATTGGTGCATGATCAGGTGTGGAATTTGTAAGCAACATTAAAATTGCGCCTGGAACACAAACAAATAAGGATACAGCAGATGAGGTACCAATAGCTTTATGAGGTGGTACAGAGCAAGCATTTAGAACAGGTACGGTTAAAGTACCACCGCCGATGCCCAGCATTGATGAGAAACAAGCAATACAAAAAGCGATAACTGACTGACCTGCTTTACCAGGTAATGAATCAAAAGCAGGTTTTGCTTTTGCTCTAAATAGAGTATTGATTGAATTTAAAATCATTACTCCGCCAAAGAGTAAGGTTAACCAAGCGCCACCTAAGAACTTAGATACTAAGATACCTACAACCACACCAATCAACATAAATACTGACCAGCTTTTGATTACAGCCAGGTCAGTGTTTCCTTTCTTATTCTGAGATAGAGCAGCAGAAATAGAAGTAGGGATCATACATAAAAGAGAGGTACCTGTTGCTACTAAGATTGCAATATTAGGATCTACTTTAAAGAAGAGGGTAAATACAAAGTAGAAACACGGTACGAAGATAATGCCACCACCGATACCTAAAAGACCTGCCAGAAAACCAGCTACCACGCCACAGCATAAAAGCATGCCGATGGTAATAGCTAACTCATATAAAGGAATACCAAGAATCATTCTATTCACCATAAAAAATTAAGTGAGCTAATTTTAGCAAAATTAAGATAGGAGAACTTAACTATATGTTTTTTTGTAAAAATGAACCCAGATAAGGCAGAGAAATGTCTGAAAATGAAAAGTGATAAATAAGCCATTGCACGGATCTTTAAAAGGAAAATGTAAAAAATTTCGAGAAAATTGTTAAAAATTCGTTGACGATAGGTGAGTCCTCCTGTATCATATGCACCGTTAAATCACTTCACCTCACTGAAGTGTGGTTGGAACAACAGGGTAAGACCTATTTATCCAGCAACTTGCGTCCTTAGCTCAGTTGGATAGAGCAACAGCCTTCTAAGCTGTGGGTCAGAGGTTCGATTCCTCTAGGACGCGCCATTGAATTGATTTAACAATGTTTCCGATGGTGGCTATAGCTCAGTTGGTAGAGTCCCGGATTGTGATTCCGGTTGTCAAGGGTTCGAGCCCCTTTAGCCACCCCATCTGAAAACTCTCAATATGCGGGAGTGGCGAAATTGGTAGACGCACCAGATTTAGGTTCTGGCGCCTTCGGTGTAAGGGTTCGAGTCCCTTCTCCCGCACCACTATGACTATTCTTTTCTTCTCAATCACAAGTTTTTCACGTATTGTCTACTAGTTCAGATCTCTAAGTTTCATTTTGTGTAACCTCAATTCACAGCTTTGTCGCCGTGAGGCTTTCTAGCATATTTGATCATGTTATGAACAGCGATGTTCTCAACATACTTGCTTACAGGCTCTTCTGTATTAAAAATCTTTAGACACTCTCTTTGAGTTTTTGATAATGGCTTGATAGTGATGAAACTGTCGGCAAAACCTATTTCAGTGATTCCATCAAGCTCCTTGATTATGGTTTTAACAGAGTGATGAGGAACTGGTTTATTTTTATCAAGAAGCTTTTTTAAGTCACGTTTCATTCTCATATAAAGACTTAAGGCAACAAATTCAACGAAACACTTGCCTACTAAAGAATCTTCACTAGAGGTTCTAAACATGTCACAGCACATCTTTACTTTTAAGTCCAAGAAGCAGTCTTCAACAGTACGTCTGTCCTTATAACCGTAGTAAGCCTGCTTTCCATCTCTGACAGAATCTGATACAAGCACAAATATACCGGCATGCTGGTTTGCCTCTTGGAAGGCTTAGTTATTCAGGGGGGATACCACCGTTATCATCCTGTACCCAAAATTCATCAGCAAAGCTTTTGTTGGTAGCATCTAAGGTCATACCATCCTTTAGCATTTGCATGATGTCGTTACGACGCTTTTGAATTTTTTTAGTAAACGCACCAGCTCTTTTTTGATCGTAGAATACATGGACAAAGAGCTTTTATGGACTGTTTTACCATTGATTTTAAAGTTAGATTACGAATAATTTAAAAAATCTAAAAATGCTTATAAAACAAATAAATCAAATTACGGATAATTATTCGTAATCACGAACCGTATTTAGAACCTTTTATTGAGCTCTGATAGATCGATCTTGTAGATGGAGTCTTCATCTTTAATTTCTTGTTTCAAAAACATTGCCATGTAAATAGGTGCGTAAGTCAGTTTTCCTTCAACCTTCAAATTCGAGTTATTAAAGATCAAAGCTCTGTTTAGATTAAATTCTCCACAATCCATTATATTTGAAAGCGCTCTGTGGACTTTGTAATCTTTACCAGACTTAACTTCTATAGGAAGCACTTCACCATCATATTCGATTAAAAAATCGAGTTCTCCTCTTTTCTTATTGTTATAGTAGTAAAGATCGTGTTCACAAGCGGTTAATTCTTGAGCAATATAGTTCTCAAAGATTGCGCCATAGTTTAATTTGTCGTCCCCACTAATTATTTTTAGTTGAATTCCTTGAGAGTACTCTGATGCTAAAAGTCCTACGTCACTCATGAACAATTTGAATAAACTTCTAGATTTTGATAATTTTAAGGGGATCTTTGGTGTTTCTACGTTGTAAACAGGTAAAGCGAAACCTGCGTCTTTCAACCAGAGAAAGCTATTTTCATACCTATCAAACTTGACTCCTGATTTGATATCTTTGATGATAAAGCGTTTGTTTTGACTGTTAAGTTGAGGTGCTATTAGTTCAAAGATCTGAGCTATTGCAAGCTTATTGTTCTTGTCATATTGAGTAATGTCTTTTTTATAGAGATTAACTATTTGATTTTGTATGTCAATTACTTCATTAAGGTTGTTCGTTTCTATGTACCTGTTTACAGCAGCAGGCATGCCTCCTACCACTAGGTAAACTCTAAACAGTTCCATCATTTTCTTATGGATAAAATCATCAACAGGCTTTTTCTCCTTAAAAGATGTTTCAAGATTTTCTAGGATGCTTGAGTTCAATCCGAGATTCAATGCAAATTCTCTAAATGTAAGAGGGAACATCCTTTTTATAGTCAGGTAGCCTACCGGTACTGATCTAAGATCATTGATTTCAATTCCTAAAAGAGAACCAGAGAGAATGTAATTATAAGATCCTTCATCAACAAGAAATTTAATATATGTTATAACTTCTGGACAGATCTGTACCTCGTCAAAAAAGATAAGGGTATCTCTTTTTATGAGTTTTTGTTTTGTGAATAGAGACAGTCTTGCAAGAAGATCTTTTGTGTTACTTAGATCTTTGAACAAAGAAATTGCTTCAGGTTGTTCGATAAAATTGATTTCAATGTAGGTTTTGAATTTTTTTCCAAACTGTCTAATTGAGAATGTTTTTCCAATCTGTCGAGCTCCTTCAATTAATAGGGCTGTTTTGGATATTTTAAAATGGTCGATCAAAATTCGATCTACAGTTCTAGTTAGCATTTAAAAGCTCTTTAAAGTTTATTTTATCTAACTTCATAGATATGAATTGCCATTTTTCCAACCTAAATTTGAATAAAATTGACCTCTTTTCCAACTAATTTGAACTGAATTTTTGCCAATATTCCAACTTCTTTCAATCTTGAATGTAGTATTTTGTAAGAAAACCTTTAGTAAGGCTGTATTTGATGTATCAAAATGGTGGATTAAAAGTTGATCTATAATTCTTGTCAGCATTCTAAGAGCTAATAACAGTTGGTTTATCTAGATCATAGACAAAATAATGCCAATTTTCCAACTAAAAATAACTAAAATTGTCCACTTTTCCAACTGAATTATGCTTTATTCAGACCACTTTTCCAACTTTTTAAGAAAATTAGGGATACAAAATAGCAAAGAAATCACTTTCAATATGTGGTCTGAGAACGTGTTTTTAAAGCTCATTTTTGCTATATGAAAATAAAACTCATCACTAAAAAATACCCTTTAAAAAGCTTGAAGTGACCACACTTGTATAAGTGTGAAAAGAGAATAAAGGGATTGCAAGAAGAAGCAATCCGAGGAGCTTTTATGAAGAACATGAATAATTGCAATAAGAATATGTTAGCAAGAGTTAATGATGGTTTTAATAAGAACTTTGCACCTACACTGTTTGATTTCTTCAGCCGTCCATTAGCAGACTTTGACAATATGTTTACTCCAATGGCAACAGACAATGCTCGTGTAGATATTAAAGATTTAGGTGACCGCTATCAGCTAAAGGCTGATATGCCAGGTGTTAAGAAAGAAGACATCAAGGTTGATTTTGAGAATGGTGATTTAACCATCAGAGCTGATCATCATAAAGAGTGCAACAAAAAAGATGAGTTTGGCTTTATGGTTCATGAGCGTTCAGAAGGTACTTACGAGCGTAGCTTTCATTTTGAAGATGTTGATCCAAAAGATATTACTGCAGCTTATGCAAATGGTGAGTTGGATATCTGCTTGATGAAAGCAAAAGATGCAAAGACTTCAACTTCAATTAAGATCCACTAATTAAAAGTGCTAGCTTTTAAAGCTTAGTCTTACAACCGCATAACACAATAGTTTACTCTCATAAATAGATAGGGCAGAGCCACGAGGCTCTGCCTTAATCAGTTGCGTTTAGCTCTCATTTAAAGATTCTTTTCAAAGAAAGATTCGATCTTATCAAAAGGTATTACATCCATCTTGTAGTAAAGATCTGTATGTACTGCGTTAGGTACGATGTACAGTTCTTTGTTATCATCTTTTAGCTTTTTGAACGCGTCTTCAGAGAAATATCTTGAGTGGGCTTTTCACCATGTATCATCAGTACAGGTGTTTCAATTTCATCAGCATATGACAAGAATTGGCATGTTCATGAAGGTTGCTGCTGAGGTTACAGTAGCACCTGATGTAGAGCCATATGATTTTTCATGGTAGCCTAATTTTGTTTCATAAAAGTTAGAGTAGTCCTTAACAAACTGAGGCATATCAGGAGTTACCTTAGCTAGGACACTTCCTGCCATTGCATAAGTACCGTTCTTATAATCAATAGTACGTTCTGCTGCAATTTGAGCTCTTGCTTTCTGTCTATTTGCTTTTAATTCTTCAGAAGACGTACCTTCATCAAAATATCCATTTGCCATGCCTCTTGTCATGTCGTACATGGTTGAGGTAACGATTGCTTTGATTCTAGGATCTTGAGCGGCTGCATTTAACGCAAAACCACCAAACCCGCAGATGCCAATGATACCGACTTTGCCATCAGCTACGTTTTCATTATTCAGTAGGTAATCAACAGCTGCTAAAAAATCTTCTGTATTAAGTTCTGGGGAGGAAATGTTTCTAGGCTCTCCGCCACTTTATCAGTAAATGCGGATCAATAGCTAAAGCAATAAAGCCACGAGCTGCCATTCCCTGAGCATAACGACCTGATAACTGTTCTTTTACGGCACCATATGGACCTACAACAGCTAAGGCTCTTAGCCTATCTCCTTTTTTCATATTAGCAGGAGTATAGAGATCACCTACCATGGTGATGCCAAAGCGATTGTAGAGAATAACTTTGTGGTGATGAGCTCTTTTATCCTCAGGAAAAACTTTATCCCATTTTTCGTATAGAGAAGATGCGTCTATGGTTAAAGTTGGAGCTTGTGAATCTTTAGCTTAGGATGAGTTGACTGCTAGTGTAAGCAGCATAGTTGCTACAAGAGGGGGTAATACTTTTGCTTTCATAAAATGTTCCTTTATGTATTTTGTATACATGTACTTTAGAACAGTAAAAAGCAAAAAATAGGCACTATCTTTTCAAGTTATTGCCAAATTCTGCTAAAAATTGAGAGTTTTTAAGAGAATTGAGTTAGTTTTTAGAAAGTTTTGTGACTGAAATTTATGAAAACAAACTAATCAGATGTTAAATGCTCAATAGGAAGAAGCTTAGTTAGACACATTAGAGCCTGATTTTGAAATTTCGTCGATTAGCTCTTCTACAAGATATTCATCACTCATGCAGTGCATATCAGATACGCCTTCACTTACAAGAGGGTAGAGCTTTGACTTATAGAAAATATCTAAGGCTTTGCGCATGGAGATATGTTCTTTTTTAGCCAACAGAGCAACTACTCTTGAGTACTTCATTTGCAGTAAGATTGGATTTGCGTCCATATATGTATCTATCCTCTATAATCTGGTGGCTTTTATAAAAGCATGACAACTCAAGGCAAGTTGAGATCTAAAACAGAATTGCAAGTTAGGCTTTTCAAAACGAAGTCTTTTTATGGCTTCAGCTTTATCTATAAGACCATCAAAAAACAGTTCCACTGTGTTAAAAACTTTGTCATTGGCAACGCCACCGATAACAAGATCATAGTTACTTGTGTCCTGTCCGTTTCTGCATCTTAAGATAAAATCAAGCCAGCTTTCAGAGTAGTCATCAAATTTCATTACATTAAGTGAACTTAGCTTGTCTTGAGTGAACTCAAAACTTGAGATAAAGCTGTCTTTGTCTCTTTTTTTAAATTTTAAACTCCATTTTAGAGATTGTTCGTAAATTGGAGTAACGTAAAAACCAGCACCAAAATCTACATTATTCCTTGAGTGTTTTAAATCTGGAGTCTCTACCTTTGTGTAAGAACCATGATAAAGGATCATTCTATAGCCCCTTTTTCTTTCATCAAGGATATGATGTCGTCCACAATGTAATCTTTGCTTTGTGTATGAAGAATTTCATATTCAGGAATGATATAACTGTCTAAAATGTTGCTTTTATCAGTAAGAGCTTTATATACAGAATTAGCTTTTATTCCTAGCTTAATTGCAATGTTCTCGATACAGAAAATAGCAAATTCCAGCTCATTTTGATTTGTTATATCATTTTTCACAGTCATTATAATCTCTCTAGGCAAGTTCACGACTTAAGTATAGTTGTCAGGACCAACTAAAACAAGATGAGATAACACGTACTCTGTCTTGTCAGTAACCTGTAAGCTTTTATAAAGCTTATCGATTAAATCTTGATGAAAAGTTGATTTTCGGTTGAGAAATAAGGGCAAATAAGCGAAAATACACGCAGTTTTATTTTTGAAAAATCAGTGAAAATGGCAGATAAAAATCTTTTAAATGAAATAAACAAACGTAGAACGTTTGCGATTATTTCCCACCCTGATGCTGGTAAAACCACCATCACAGAAAAAGTTTTATTATTCGGTTCAGTAATTCAAAGAGCAGGTGAAGTTAAAGCCCGTGGCTCAACCGGAGCCTTTGCTCGTTCAGACTGGATGGATATGGAAAAAGAGCGTGGTATTTCTGTTTCCACCTCTGTAATGCAGTTTCCATACAATAACTGTACAGTAAATCTTCTGGATACACCAGGTCATGAAGACTTCTCTGAAGATACCTACCGTGTGCTTACCGCAGTAGACTCATGCTTAATGGTAATTGATGCTGCTAAAGGTGTTGAGGAAAGAACCCGTAAGTTAATGGAAGTCACAAGATTGCGTACCACTCCTATTTTAACTTTCATGAACAAGTTAGACCGTGAAACACGTGATCCTCTTGACCTTTTAGATGAAGTAGAAAAAGAGCTTAACATTCTGTGCGCTCCTATTACCTGGCCTATTGGTTCTGGTAAGTCTTTCCGTGGTATTTATCACTTATTAAAAGATGAGGTAATGCTTTATCACTCAGGTGAGGGATACCATATTCAGAAAGCTCAGACTATTAAAGGACTTGATAACCCTGAACTAGATAAAGTTCTAGGTGAGGATGAAGCTTCACAGTTACGTGATGATATTGAACTTGTAAAAGGTGCTTCAAATGAGTTTGATTTAGATCTGTTTCGTGAAGGTAAATTAACCCCAGTATTCTTCGGTACTGCTTTAGGTAACTTCGGTGTTGACTGCATGCTAGACGGCTTGACCGAATGGGCTCCTACACCTCTATCACGAGTAGCTGATGAGCGCGAGGTAGTAGCATCTGAGGGTAAACTTACAGGCTTTATCTTTAAGATCCAGGCTAATATGGATCCTAAGCACCATGACAGAATCGCTTTCATGCGTATTGTTTCTGGTTCATACCATAAGGGTATGAAACTTTATAACGTACGTTTAGGCAAAGAAGTTATTGTATCTGATGCTGTAACCTTTATGGCAGGTGAGCGCGAACAGGCTCAGTTGGCTGTAGCAGGCGATATCATCGGTTTACACAACCACGGTACCATGCGTATTGGTGATACCTTCACTGAAGGTGAAAACCTTCACTTTAACGGTATTCCTAATTTCGCTCCAGAACTCTTCAGACGTATTCATTTGAATGATCCTCTAAAGCAGAAACAGTTGCAAAAAGGTCTAATGCAGTTGTCAGAAGAAGGTGCGGTGCAGGTATTCAGACCTATCATCAACAATGATCTGATCGTAGGTGCTGTAGGTGTGTTGCAGTTTGATGTGGTGGTATCTCGTCTAAAGCATGAATACAATGTTGATGCAAAGTATGAGAATATCGCTGTAACCACAGCCCGCTGGTTAACGTCAGATGATCCTAAGGCTTTACAGGAAATTCAGGATAAGGTTCCGCAGTCAATTGCCTTAGATGGTGGTGATAACCTAACCTTCCTTGCAACATCTGGTGTTAATTTAAACCTTAACATGGAGCGTTATCCAAAGGTTAAGTTCTCTGCTACAAGAGAACACTAATAATCCTTGCCTTAAGGAAACTTAAGGCAGGTAATTTAAGAGCACATAAAGAGGACATATGCTGTACGATGCACATGTACATGTAGGAATGTTCGATGACATTGAGTCTTTGGTAAAGTGTGCTCGTTTGTCAAATATAACTCCCATCTGTGTAGGTATAACCTTAGATGAGAGTTTACATACCTTAGAGCTTTTTAAAGCTCAGAATATAAAACTTCCTGTCTTTGTAGGTATTCATCCTTGGTATTTAAAAGACCAAAAGTTTGATTTTAGTCTTATTGAAAAGTTACTTTCCTTTGAAAATGTCGTAGGCATTGGAGAATGTGGTTTAGATAATAAGATTGAAATACCTGTAAACTTTCAAATTGAGGTTTTAGAACGGCATTTAGAATTAGCTTCAAAGTATGCTCTGCCAGTCAACCTGCATATACGAGGCTGTCATGGTGAGTTAATAAGAGTTTTAAAAAAATATCAAGGTCGGGTAAAAGGTTTTGTCCACAATTTTACCTTCTCGTACGATTTAGCTAAAAAGTACCTTGATTTAGGCACGATGTTATCTGTGGGACATCACATTACCTTTAATCAGGCAAAGTTAAACTCTGTTTTAGAAAAAGTAGGTCTTGAGAATTTTGTTTTAGAGACAGATGCTGATTTTTTACATACAGGCCCATATGATCCAAACTTAATCAAAAGAGAGTATGAGTGTATTTGTAGCTTGTTTAACCGTACAATGGATGAAACAGAGATTGTTTTAGAGAACAATCTCAAAAGGGTAATACCTAAGATTGCAACTCTATAAATTCATAACGTAAAATTCATAACTAAAAGCAATAGGAAAATCGCATGAGCTTTGTTTATATTGTCAAAAAAGATCTCGCATTTGATATTAAAAAGGCAACCAAAAGCGTTGAAGAAAATACCGGTATTAGCTTAAAAGCACTTGCTACAAAAGAATTACATGGTCATGTAGGTGCTTTATTTACAACCGACAATGACAATGCTCATGAATTATGTAAAAAGGCAGTAACTGAAGGCAAGTTTGACTTTGATGTCTTTGCAGCTACCTCTTTTCCAACTTTAAAAGAAAAAGGTGAGATTTGTCTTGATATGGATATGACCTCAGTGCAGATTGAGGGCATTGATGAGATTGCAAGACGTTTGGGCGTATATGACAAGGTCTCTGAGATTACCTCAAAGGCAATGCACGGAGGTCTTGATTTTGCTCAGTCATTAACTTTACGTGTAGCCATGTTAAAAGACGGCGACGCCTCCGTAATTGAAGATGTTAAAAGCATTATGAAAGAGACTGATGGTCTTGATGCCCTAATGCAGACTGTAAGCTCACATAACTGGGTAAAAGGTATCTGCTCTGGTGGCTTTGAACAGTTAATATGTGTCTTAGATAAGAAATACTCTTTAGATATGGTGTGTGCTAACTCTTTAGAAATTAAAGATGGCAAATTAACCGGTAAAGTTGATAAGAGAATTGTTGATGCGACAGTAAAGCGTGAAGGCGTATTAGATCTACAGCAAAAATCTAACGTAGAGTCATCACAAATCATTGTCTTAGGTGATGGTGCTAATGATTTAAAGATGATTGAGGCAGCTTCCCTTGGTATTGCTTATCACGCAAAGCCATTAGTACAGCAAACAGCTCCATTTTGTATCAATCATTCTGATCTTAGTGCTGTAGCTTTGCTTTTAGAGTTAAATTCATAAGATGACTAAAACAAAAAGCGTGTTTGTATGTTCAAGCTGTGGTGCTAAATATTACCGCTGGCAGGGTATCTGCTCTGAATGCGGTGAGGCAGGTACCATCAGTGAAACTCTTGTTGATACTTCTCCTAATGCTGGGGCTAAGGTAGCGGCAAGAGCTTTATCTGGTTTTGCTGGAGCAACCGGTAGTGGAATTTGCTCATTAGCTACGGTTGATCTTACCAAACGTCCTAGAATTTCATCTGGCTTTACAGAGTTTGACAGAGTCTTAGGCGGAGGTATTGTCTCTGGCTCTGTTGTTCTAATAGGCGGTAACCCAGGTGCCGGTAAGTCAACCTTACTTTTACAGACTGTAGGCAGACTCTGTTTAAATCATAAAGTACTGTATGTAACTGGTGAGGAATCATTACAGCAGGTAGCACTGCGTGCTAATCGTTTAAAGATACAGGCTAATAACATCAGAATAGCTGCTGAAACTTCAATTGATACTATCTGTGAGATGGCATCAAAAGAAAGACCAGAGGTTTTAATTGTAGATTCTATTCAGGTCATGCATGTAACAGGAATTGAATCAGCACCAGGTTCTGTAAGTCAGGTCCGTGAAGGCGCTGCCGCCTTAACCCAATTCGCTAAAAGGACTGGAATCGCAGTCTTCATGGTAGGACATGTAACTAAAGACGGTACCTTAGCAGGTCCTAAAATTTTAGAGCACTGTGTAGATTGCTCTGTAATTTTAGAAGCTGGTACTGACATGCGATACAGAACACTGCGCTGTCAGAAAAACCGTTTTGGCGCTGTAAATGAGATTGGTGTCTTTGCTATGACAGATACTGGTCTTAAAGAAGTTAAAAATCCATCTGCTATTTTTTTAAACCGCCAGGAAACAGTGGCTCCAGGCTCACTTGCAATGGTAACTTGGGAAGGCACAAGACCTCTATTAGTTGAGTTGCAGGCATTAGTAGATTTGTCCTTATACTCAAATCCAAGACGATTGTCTTTAGGTACTGATCAGAACAGACTTTCTATGCTGCTGTCTGTATTGCACCGCCATGCTGAATTTGCACTAGCAGATCAGGATGTCTTCGTAAATGTTGTAGGAGGTGTAAAAGTTGAGGATACCTCATCAGATGTACCTTTAGCCTTAGCTCTGATTTCATCTTACAGAGACAAGCCAGTAGATAAAGGTACAATTGCTTTTGGAGAAATTGGTCTTACAGGTGAGATAAGACCTGTACCATATGGTCAGGAGAGAATATCAGAGGCAGTAAAGCAAGGTTTTGTGAGGATCATTGTACCTTTTGACAATGCCCCTCGAACACGTAATCCTGCTGTAGAGGTGATTCCGGTAAAGAGAGTTACCGATCTCTTTAATTTAGTCTAAAGTTTTGATTAAGTAACTAGACTATGTAGCTAGTCTAGTTACTTAAAATAGAGACTAGCCTTCAGATACTAAAGAATGAACTAATCTTAGAGCGATAATTAAACGATCCTCGTTTCTAAATCTCTGCTCTAAACATTTACCTGCATTTGCTAAATCATGCTGTAAAGAAGACATCTTTTTCTCGTTAAGATCTTCTGCGTACTTATCAGTAAATCTCATTAAGTACTCTGTAGTAGCTTCAATCTTAGGCATAGTTCTATTAGCAATAGACAATGATCTGCCTGAAGCATTTTCAATTAACTCGATGATCTTAGGATAAAGATCAAAGTGACCATGTGAAATATAGTCAATCAGGTGATTACAAAATGAGGTCACATCCTCATAAGAAGGGTAGCAAACATCATTCTGATTTGAACTGCGTGATAAAGATACATTTAGGATCTTCATATACATGAGTACAAGATCCTGACGAGCTTTGATCATGTCATTGACCCATTTATATTTTTCATCAACATTCTGTAAAGTGGTGTTGAAAGTCTTTCCAAATTCAGTTGCTTTCATACGCACCTCCTCTTTTGTTCTATTTAATCTAAAAGTAAAATATCATAAAAATCAGTTAGTAAACTGTTACTTAAATCAAATAAATAGATATAGAAGGTAGGGTAAAAACAGATAATGCCACGAGTGTGGCATTATCAGAATGAAAAATTTGAATTTTGCCAAAGATAAGCTTAACGCTTAGCCATTAGAGACTGCTGATAAAGTTCACGCTTGTACTTCTTGATGGAAGCGGCAAAGGCTTTACGAGATTTTGAATTTAGTTCTACTCTCTGATTATCAAGTTTTACTCTTAATGGGTTTACAGCTCTACCACCGATACGTACCTCATAGTGTAAGTGAGGACCTGTAGAAATACCGGTATTACCAGAACGAGCAATTGTAGCACCTTGTTTTACTCTCTGACCTGGGCGAACTGATAACTTAGACAAGTGCATGTAAACAGTAGATACTGTTGATGAATGTCTTAATACGATAAAGTAACCTGCTGATCTTGAGAAACCTGCCTTATCTACAACACCATCGGATGGAGCTGAAACTAATGAACCTACAGGCATACCAAAGTCAACACCGTTATGAGGTCGTACACGACCGGTTACAGGGTGTAATCTTCTTGGATTAAATGGAGAGGTTACTCGTACTCTTGAATGGAATGGGAAACGAGCAAACCCAGCAGAACGAGCTGGCTTTAGACCTCGTTCATCATAATACTTGCCATCTGCTGTATTTAAGTAGCTTGCAACCTTTCCTCCACGTGACAGGGTAAACTCAACAGCGCAGATCTTGCCTTTACCTTTTGATTCTGTAAAGAGCACTCTCATACTGTCACCTGCGCGGATGTTACGAGAGAACTGAATCTTTCCTTTGAACATCTGCAAGATCTTGTTGATCTCTGTATAGGTAATACCAGCTTTGTTAGCTGCTGTTGAGAAACTCTCACCTTTGCCGATATTAACTAAAACCAAACGACCGCGTTTAGCAGCGCTCATCTCCTGAACAGGCTCGTCTTTTACAGCTGCTACCTTAGTGTCTTTTGCTGTGTCTGTCTTAGAGGCTGAGGCTGTTGCCGCTGTTTTAGCATCAGGAGCTTCTTTTGAGGCCATTAACTTTGCCTGTGAGGTGGCATCATCATCCATCTCATAAGAACCTAACCTCTCTTTGACTACAGTGTAGTTACCTGATTTGTCAGTTTTATAGAAACGTAACTGCTCTTTATCTGAGATTGGTTTAATAAATACCAAAAGCTCACCTTTACCATCAACTAAGAAAGAGAGGTTCTCACCAATCTTTAAAGAGTTAATTCTTTTAGCAAGTGACTTGTCGGTATCTAAAATTGTCATTAAGGTAGCTGCAGGAATGTTCAAATCCTCAAATAATGAGGAAATGTTATCACCTCGCTGAACACTCTCTGTTACCCATTTAGTGTCGATATCAGAGCTCTGATCTTTATCAATCTTTTTAGCTAAAGCAGAAACTTCCTTATCTAATTGAGCATCAGAGTCTGCTAAATCGGCATCAGGTAAAGAATCATCATAGTTTTCCATCTGACGAGTCTTATCTTTATTTGAGGTTATGCCATAAGCTTGGGTTAAAGGAACAGAATCATCAATATCACTTACATGTTCATCGCTGTAAGCGAACATGTTTGAATTTGAGCTAGAGTCAGTATCTTCACTTGTTGAATAGAAATTCTTATTAGTAGCGATAGATAGAGTCAAGGCTATGACAAAGGTAGCCAAGATAGCCTTGTTATGTTTTTTTGAAAGAGGTCCCTTCCACGCTGAAGAACCAATGGCCTCTTTTGAAATGTAGTCTTCTGATATCATTTTTGTATCTTGTAAAAAGTCTTCATTAATATTGCATATTGCAGATATAGCTCTCTTCTTAAAGGCATGTGCCCCTAGATCTGCCTTTTGTAATTTTTGCGTAGTTAAGACTTTGTTTAAATTCTTTATAAATAAGCGTTTATTACAAGTTGTAATGACATTACCAATACACGCTTATTAACAAGGTTGTTATTCACAAAAATATGTGAAATGTTTAATTGTAAAGTTTATGTAGTTATTATGTACATTAAGCTTTAGTATACTATATTAATGAGTAGACAGCTGATATTATTAGGTGTAATTAATTCACATATTTGAAACAATTTGAGGTAGAGCATGATTTTTGGTGAAAAGTATTACGGAATGTTAAAAAAACTCTCTCCATGGAGACAGAGTTTGTTTTCATTAGTCTTAGCTCAAAGACAATATCCTAATTATGCTCTATGGTGTGAGGTAAATGAGGTCAAAGGGGGAGCTAAGGCTTACCAAAAGACTCTTAACACCTTATGGGAGTTCCATAAAGACAAGTTTAATACAATCGATCTTGAAAAAGTATTAGATGAGTTTGAACCATACTTACTTGATGATGAGAAGAATGACTTATCAGTTGGTGACTTATTTTCATTAGATGCAACATTGTCACTATCATCTTCAATTCTAGCTATCATTATGCATGAAGGTGAAGAAGCTGAAATGGCATCTCGAGCCTCATTAAGCGGAGTCATTCGTCAGATTGAACAATCCTCAGATCGTGAATATACAGATGAAGAGTTAAGAGAAATGGAAAGCGTCGATAACGAGGTTAACTTCCAAATAGAACTTTATGAACTCTTAGAAAAATCTAAAAGAGAACCTTCGCTTGTAGATAAACTTTATAAGTTAAGTTTAAACGGTGGTGTAAGTAATATCGGTTTAAGCCTTGAGTAATGTGCTTTTAATAGTGGGGCTTTTAAAGAAAGAGTTTTAGCTCCTATTTGTAGAATGCCTCTAAAATTAAAATCACACCACTTAAGATAGATACAGAAGAGAACACAAACTTAACCTTGGCAACCGGCATTTTAATTAAAAGTGTAGTTCCAAGATATGCTCCTGTGAAAGCAGCAATGATCATCACTGGTATCCACTGCCAGTGAATCGCAGTTAAAGCTCCTACAGTAATTGCACCTACTGCATTCCATATTGTAGCCACAAAAATCATAGTATGCATGATAGCTCTTTTAAGCTCTAAGCCAAATACACCCACTAAAGTTAGTGTAGCAAATAGACCTGCACCTGAAGAAAGTGATCCTGAAAACATGCCGATTATCAGAATACATATGGTGCCTAGGATGGTTCTGGTATAAGAGCGATTTTCAATTCCTTTAGAACCAAATCCTTTTTTGAACATGGTATAGATGCCAGATCCTATGGTAATAAAACCTAAGACTATCTGCGCAATATGAGATGGAACTGAAATAATGATTATTGAGCCTGCGACTACGGCAGGGCAACCTACAAAGAGCATGATAAGACTTACAGCCTTATCAAAGGCAAAGGAGCGGTTAAATCCTTTTTTGGACATTGCTCCAATTCCCAAAAATACTACCGCTACTTTATGAGTTCCTAAAGCTGTAGCAAAAGGAAGACCTAAAAGGATCAGCATTGGAAATTGGATAAAACCAGCGCCTCCACCGGAGACACTGGCAAAGAGATTGGCAACAAAGGTAACTAAAAACAGAACTGACTGATTTACAATTTCCTCTACCACCATAATCTCCATTTTTACTACTTACGGTTTAATGCTCGCCATGCAATATCGTTTCTGTAGAACATTCCATCAAAGTGAATGTTCTTAATGTGAGCATAAGCCTTTTCACGAGCCTTTGCTACATCATCACCTAAAGCTGTTACGCATAAAACACGACCGCCTGAGGTTACGATATTATCACCTACCTGCTTGGTACCAGCCTCAAAGACCTTAAGATCATCTCCAGTCTTAATCTCAAGACCTGTGACCTTGTCTCCCTTACGAGGAGATGCTGGATATCCGTGAGCTGCAAGTACAATGCCGATTGCAGGACGAGGATCGTATTTAATATCAACGCCATTTAAGCCACCGTTTTTGCAGGCTTTCAAGCATAAGTCTACAAGATCAGATTGCATACGCAGCATGATTGGCTGAGTTTCAGGATCACCAAAACGGCAGTTGAATTCAACTACTCTTGGAGCACCATTCTTATCAATCATTAGACCTGCGTATAAGAAACCACGGTATGGAATACCATCTTCTTTCATTCCCTTTAAGGTAGGATTGATGATTTCATCCATAACTCTCTTGTAAACAGCATCAGTTACAACAGGAGCAGGGGAGTAAGCACCCATGCCACCAGTATTTGGACCTGTGTCACCGTCACCTACACGTTTGTGATCCTGGGATGTTGCCATAGGAAGTGCGTTCTCAGTGTCAGACATTACAATAAATGATGCCTCTTCACCTTCCATGAATTCTTCGATTACAACTGATGCTGAAGCATCACCGAACTGATGATCATCTAACATGTTGTGAACAGCATCAATCGCTTCTTTTTCAGTCATGGCAACTACTACGCCTTTACCTGCTGCTAAACCGTCAGCCTTAATCACGATAGGAGCACCCATCTTTTTAATATAGGCTACAGCGTCATCAGTCTTAGTAAATACTTCGTAAGCTGCTGTTGGAATGTTGTGGCGTTTTAAGAAGTCTTTTGTAAATGATTTAGATCCTTCTAGCTGAGCACCAGCCTTGCTTGGTCCAAAAATAGTCAAACCTTCTTTTTCAAAAGCATCAACGACACCAGCAACTAGTGGGGCCTCAGGTCCTACGATGGTAAGACCAATGCCTTCCTTTTTAGCAAATGAAACAAGACCTTGAATGTCATCAACACTGATAGCTACATTCTCCATCTTGTCTTCATGAGCAGTACCAGGATTACCTGGTGCTACAAAAACTTTGTCTGCTAATGGTGATTTAGCAGCACGCCATGCTAGAGCGTGCTCACGACCACCGTTACCAATAATTAAAACTTTCATTTAGAACCTCACCTGTTGGGAATTAAAAGTAGGTAGTAAAAGTAGTTTGCAATTTGTAATTAAAGTTACGTGCAACAGCTCTTGTTAGATATATATGCACGTAACTACTTACAAATTAGTGACGGAAATGACGCATTCCGGTGAATACCATAGCGATACCGTGCTCGTTAGCAGCATCGATAACTTCCTGATCACGGATTGAGCCACCTGGCTGAATAATGCACTTAATGCCTGATGCAGCTGCGGCATCAACACCATCACGGAATGGGAAGAAAGCATCAGATGCAAGGGCAGCCCCCTCAAGTGATAACTTAGCATCTTCTGCTCTTAGACAAGCAATTCGTGCTGAGAATACACGGCTGGTCTGACCACAACCGATACCTAAGGTCTTCTTGTGGTTGGTGTAAACAATAGCATTTGACTTAGTGAATTTACATACCTTCCATGCAAATAGAAGTTCATCCATCTCATCTGCTGTAGGAGCTCTCTTTGTTACAACCTTAAGCTCTTCTTTCTTAACAGTCTCAAGATCGGCTTCCTGAACTAATAGACCACCATTCACTCTCTTGAAGTCTAATCTTGGTTTAGCCTGACCTAAAGGACCAGTCTCTAACAATCTTACGTTCTTCTTACGAGCAACTTCAGCTTTAGCTTCCTCTGATACAGCAGGAGCTACGATAACCTCACAGAACTGTCTGTCAACGATAGCCTTAGCAGTTGCGCCATCTAACTCACGGTTGAAAGCGATGATACCTCCGAAAGCTGACTCGCTATCACAGTTAAAGGCATCTTCATAAGCCTGAGTTAAGTTTTCACCTAAAGCTACACCACATGGGTTTGCGTGCTTTACGATTACGCAGCAAGGCTCTTCAAACTGACGAACACACTCGATAGCAGCATCAGTATCAGCAATGTTGTTGTATGAAAGCTCTTTACCCTGTAACTGCTTAGCTGTTGAGATACCAGCATCGTGTGCATAGATATCTGAGTAGAAAGCTGCTTTCTGATGAGGGTTCTCACCATAACGCATGCTCTGTAATTTCTTGAAGTTTAAGTTTAGAGTACGAGGTAAAGTTGATACGGTACCATCTGAAATGCCGTAATCAGGAACTTTAGTACCAAAGTAGTTAGCAATAGCGCTGTCGTATGCTGCGGTGTGCTCGAAAGCTGCAATAGCTAGATCAAAACGGGTGTTCCATGTTAATGAACCATCATTAGCATCCATTTCTTTGATTACACAGTCGTAATCTGATGCTCTAACAACGATAGCAACATCACGGTTGTTCTTAGCAGCTGCTCTTACCATGGTAGGACCACCGATATCAATATTTTCGATAGCCTTCTCTAGAGGACAGTTTGGATCTGAAACAGTCTTAACAAATGGATAGAGGTTTACAACAACCAAATCAATAGGCTTGATGTTGTGCTCTGCCATTACCTTTTCGTCAATGCCACGACGACCTAAGATACCACCGTGGATCATTGGGTGAAGAGTCTTAACTCTACCATCCATCATTTCAGGGAATTTGGTGTAATCAGATACTTCGATAACCTTAACACCATTCTGATCTAGTAATTTAGCAGTACCGCCAGTTGATAAAATTTCAACTCCGCGTTTTTCTAATTCTTTAGCAAATTCAACTACACCAGATTTATCAGAAACGCTGATTAGAGCGCGTTTGATTGGACGTAAGAGGGCTTCCATTTAAAGACTATGCTCCTAAAAAAATATATGCGACTTTAAGGACAGGTAGAGTCCTTTTTAAAGTGCATACATTGTACCAATTTGTTTGAACAAAATCGCTATTTTAAATAACTAACAACAATGGTGCAAAAAGTAAGTTATATGCAACAAGTATAAGAGAATAAGTAATTAGAGGTATGTGTACTATTATTTTTTGAACTTATTACAAAGTAAATTAGACGATGAAAAAAGAGTCTTCGGCAATAAGTCAGAATATGACTGTATAGTTAACTTTACGTGTAGGATAAAGCTTTGAACATAAGCACGACAGTATGTCAAGATCTGATATATAAGCCAAAATAAAAAAAATATAAAATTATATTAAAAATCAATATATTAAGATAACGGTAAGTGATAAAAAGTACTTAAAGTAGGCATGTCTCAGTGTTTTCGCAAAAAGATCTATCTTTTTTTTTTATAAAATAGCGTATACTAAGCGCGTTTTAGGTGAGATATGCCACTAGATGTGGGCTCATCACAATAGAATTTTATGATTGAGTATATCAATCTACACAAAGTATTTATCGTTATAATCGCTCAAGAAAAGAGCATATTTCAAAGGAAATTGTGAATTATGAATAAGTCTGAACTTATCGAGCAAATCGCTAAGCGTTCTGGTTTACCTTTAGCAGGTTCACGCAAGGCTTTAGACGCATTATTAGAGACCGTTGGTGAAGCTTTAGCTTCAGGCGATCGCGTTCAGTTAGTCGGCTTTGGTACTTTCAAAGTTACTGAGCGTTCAGCTCGTGAAGGTCGTAACCCACAGACTGGTGCTGTAATCAACATTCCAGCAACCAAGACTCCTTCATTCAGCGCTGGTGCTGAGTTAAAGAAGACTGTAAACAAATAATTACAGTTTCATTGAGTGAATAAGAAGAAACCAGATCTTAAAGGTCTGGTTTTTTTATATACAAATTAAGTTTTATTTGGGATCTTAACGTAATTTTTCAACTATGAAAAATACCTAAATTATTAGCTCATAAAAGAGCTAATTTGAGCTATAGTTAGCATGATATAACTTACATAAAATGTGTTTTATCAGCTTGTTTTTAGAGCAAATTGTAGAGTATGCTTAATAAAACTTACATATTCGTGAAGATTTTTGCAATTTTAGATATTTATACTAGATATTGCTCTATTGCTAACTAATAATAGGTGTATTGAGATAGTTGTATCAAGAATTATGGTTAGTTAAATTTTATAAAGGGAAAAATTATGGCACTGAATCAAAAAGCAGGTCAGAAAGCTAGTTTTGAGGACTTAGACAACATTCCTCGTTTAATGGCTGCTTATTATCTGAATACTCCTGACATGGATGATCCTGAGCAGAGAGTAAGTTTCGGAACCTCAGGTCACAGAGGAACCTCATTAAACGGTTCATTTACAGAATCTCACATTATCGCTATTTCTCAGGCAATTGCTGAGTACCGTCAGAAGCAGGGTATTACAGGTCCTTTATTCATTGGTATGGATACTCATGCTTTATCAGAAGCAGCTTTAGCTACTGCTGTTGAAGTTTTAGGTGCTAACGGTGTAGAAGTTAGAGTTGAAAAAGATCATGGCTATACACCAACCCCATCAGTATCATTTGCTATCTTAAATTACAACAAGGGCAGAACCTCTGGTTTAGCTGATGGTATTGTAATTACACCTTCACACAATCCTCCATCAAACGGTGGCTTTAAGTACAACCCAACCGATGGTGGTCCTGCTGGTACTGAAATTACCTCTGTAATTCAGGATAGAGCAAATGAGATTTTAAGAAACAACCTACAGGGTGTAAAACGTGTTCCTTATACCAAGGCAATCAAGCTATCAAATGTAAAAGAACACGACATGTTAACCCAGTACGTTGACGCTTTAGGCGATATAATCGACATGGAAGCAATTTCAAAGTCTGGTATCCACATGGGTGTTGACCCTCTAGGCGGTTCTGGACTTTATTACTGGGACAGAATTGCTGACAAGTACAAGTTAAATCTTAAGGTTGTAAATTACGCTGTTGATCCTACCTTCTCATTTATGTGTATTGACCGCGACGGCAAGATCCGTATGGACTGCTCAAGCCCATATGCAATGGCAGGTTTAATTAAGTTAAAAGACGACTTTGATATTGCTTGGGGTAATGATCCTGACTATGACAGACACGGTATTGTATGTCATTCAGGTTTAATGAATCCAAATCATTATTTATCAGCTGCAATTAACTACATCTATACTCACCGTCCATTATGGCCAAAGGAGGCTATGGTTGGTAAGACTGTAGTATCTTCAAATCTGATGAATCGTGTAGCAATAGGTTTAGGTCGCAAGGCATACGAAGTACCAGTCGGCTTCAAGTGGTTCGTACCTGGTTTATTTGACAAGTCATTAGCATTTGGCTGTGAGGAATCAGCTGGCGCTTCATTCTTACGTAAAGATGGCAGTGTATGGACAACCGATAAAGACGGTATCATCGCTTCATTACTAAGTGCTGAAATGCTAGCTGTAACCGGTAAAGATCCTTCAGAGCACTATAACGAGTTAATTGAAAAGTATGGTCGTCCATACTATAACCGCGTTGATGCTCCAGCATCTCCTGCTCAAAAGGCTGCTTTAAAGAAACTTGATCCTTCAGCAGTTGAAGCAAGCAAATTAGCAGGTGAGAAGATTGTTGATAAGTTAACTAATGCTCCTGGCAATGGCGCTGCAATCGGCGGTCTTAAGGTTGTAACTGAGAACGGTTGGTTTGCAGCTCGTCCATCAGGTACTGAGAACGTTTATAAGATCTACATGGAAAGCTTTAAGGGTGAAGATCATCTAAAGAAGATCGAAATTGAAGCTCAGGAGATTGTAAACGCAGCCTTAAAGAAAGCAGGTGTTTAATCTAGCTTTCAATTAGGACTAGAAAAGAGAGCAAAAGCAATCGTTAAGGATTGTAATTGACTCTAAATGGACCATTAAGTTCAATCTTATTGGTCCATTTTTCTTTTAATGTGATAATAATCAAAACTGCCCCCGTAATTGAGTACACTTTTTGGCGCTAATGGGCTACAATCGGAACATTCAAAATACTTACAGGATAAATAAATCAAATGAACAAAAAACTGTTATTGTCTTTAGGCATTGCCAGTGCGGTTAGCTTATCTGGCTGTTCAATTCTTTCATCAATGTTAACAACCGAAGATGAGTATTTGGACAAAGCTTCAGCTGCTATGGATATCGATTCAAAAGATCTTACAGTATTACAAGAAACCATTCGTCCTGGTTTGGATGGATTGTCTTATGATCTAAAAGGAAAAGACGGTACCCTTTACAGATGTAGCCTAAAGTCAGGCATTACTGGTACAACAGGTGCAGCATCTTGCAAGAAGAAAGTTGGCAACAAGTGGGAGCCTATTGGTGAACAGCAGGCAGAATCAGATGATGGTTCATGGTTCCATTTTACAACGGGTACGGCAAAGAGTGAGTACGTGCAAGAAGCTCCTAACACAAGAGGTGTCGGTGCTAAGTCTCGTAGTTCTAAGAGAGTAGCTTCATCTGGAAAAGCTACTATTGTAGCTGATGATTCAGCCCCTATTTCAAGAGAATACGTAGGTGGTACTTCTTCATCTGAGACTCCAACTATTGTATTTACTCCAAAAGATGATGAATCTGCATTTAAGACCAATCCTACTAAGACCTATAATGGTCGTTTCAAGGTTCGTGATGAGCAAGGTCATTCATACGAGTGCCACTTTGCTAACGTAGGCCAGATTGTATCAGATACTATTGCAGTATGTACAAAACTGTACTAATACTAATCAAAGACTAATTATTTAAAATAGAGCTCTGGCAAGCGACAGTTTGTCAGGGCTTTAGTTTTATTAGAGATTAGATTAATTCTCTAAAATAATGTAGAGTGAGTAATATTACTATATGAATCTTTGTATGGGGCAGATATAAATGGGGGATTACTTAAATCCATCATCTCCAAGATATGAAAAATTAAAAAAATCCAAAGTATTTGTGGATAAAACAGATATTTTTGAGATATTAAATGAGAACCTTGGAAAAGAAAAAAGTTTCTTTTGTTTAAGTAGACCACGTTGCTTTGGAAAGTCTGTAACGGCGCAAATGATCTGCTCTTACTATGCAAGATGTCAAGATAGTTCTTCATTGTTTGACAATCTAAAAATAGCTTCATTTGATGACTATAAGAAGCATTTAAATCAGTATGATGTCATCTTTATCAATATGACAGATGAATTTAATGATTCTAGTTGTGATGTAAATAAAATGATTGCATCAATTACAAAATCTGTAGTTGGTGAATTAAAAGAAGCTTATCCACAAATCGATTTTAAATCCCCAGATATATTACATAAAACTTTAAAAGAGGTTTTCTCTCAAAGCAAGGTTCCATTTGTGATAGTAATCGACGAATTGGATTGCATTATGCGAGAAAAAAAAAGAAGATCCTGATAGTCTAAAACAATATTTAGAATGGTTAAAAGCAATCTTTAAAGATAAGCCATATGTTGGTTTAGCCTATATGACAGGTATTCTTCCTATTAAAAAGTACGGTTCTCATAGTGCCTTGAACATGTTTGCAGAATACTCAATGACAGAACCTCTAAACTTAGGACAATACATTGGTTTTACAGAGAATGAAGTTAAAGAAATTTGTAAACAGCATGATGTAGCTTTTAATCAAATGCAACAATGGTATGACGGTTATTCATTTAAAGATGTTCCTCATATCTATAATCCTAACTCTGTAGTAAATGCAGCAACTTATAAAAAGTATATAAGTTACAGGACCAAAACAGAAACCTTTGAAAGCCTTCAGGAATATATTGATATGAACATGGAAGGCTTAAGAGATGACATTGTAAAGTTAATAGCAGGCGAAGATGTTGTTGTGAATGTAGCTAAATTCCAAAATGATATGGTTACATTTAAGACCAAGAATGATGTCTTAACCTTACTTATTCATTTAGGGTACCTCGCAATAAAACCAGATTCAGATATCAGGGTAGATAATATTTCTAAATTTGCAGTTCATATTCCAAATGAAGAAATCAAAATGGAGTTTAGAAATATCGTTGAAGATAATGAAAAATACTCAGGTGTCTACAATCTTATAAGCAAGTCATATGACCTGTTAAATGATATCTGGTCATTAAACTCTGATGCTGTAGCTAAAGTCTTTGATGAAGCTCATCAAGACCATACCTCAATTCTAACTTACAATGACGAGAACTCATTGTTATGTGTAATCTCATTATCACTAGTTTTAAGTACTACTGATACCTATAACGTTGTAAGAGAATTACCTACAGGAAAAGGCGTTGCTGATTTAATCTATCTACCAAAAAAAGGTGTAAACAAGCCAGCTCTTTTAATTGAGTTAAAGTATGATAAGTCAGCACAGACTGCTATCACTCAGATTAAAGAGAAGAATTACTTACAGTTCTTTAAAGACTATAAAGGTGAAGTTCTGTTAGTAGGTATTAACTACTCAAAAGATACTAAAACACATCAGTGTATTATTGAGAAGGCAAAGATAGACTAAAAAAACAATAACTGATAAGTTAAAGCAATTTATAAACAATAGACTATGTAGCAACTATTACAAGGAAAACACAGTGGCAAAATATACAATCGATAACTTACCTATAGTAAAGGGAAAGTATAAAGTAATCGCTTTAGATCTTGATGATACCTTATTGCGTTCAGATAAGAGTATCAGTGAGAATACCATTAAAACCTTACAAAAAGCTCAGTCTCAGGGCTTTTCAATTGCAATTGCTACAGGTCGTCATCCAAAGAGTGCGGTACTTTACATGCAAAAACTAGGATGTCTTAATGAGAACTCTTATGCTGTATGCTTCAATGGAGCAGGAGTTGTGCGTTTGTCAGACTATGTAGCTTTTGGTAAAGATATTGGTTTCCCTATGGTATGTAAGGAAACAGCTCCATCATCATTAGTAAGAGAAGTAGCAGAATTTGCCCATGCTAATGACTGTGTAGTTCACGGTTACTCTGTTACTCGTGGTTTATTAGTGGAGAATCATAATCCTCATACACAAAGAGAAATTGATAACGGCAGGGTAGGATTTAAAGATATTAGCTTTACAACTTTAGATGATAACGAAGAGTTCTTTAAAGTATTAGTTGTAGGTGAAAAGGAAACTTTAGACAGAATTAGAGGAGAACTGCCAAAGAAGTTTACCGACTTCTTTGCAGTAGTTCGTTCTGAAGCTAATTATCTAGAATTCATACCAAACCATTCAACTAAAGGTACTGCAATTGTTCATCTCTGTCAGGCTTTAGGCTATACACCAGAAAATGCTATGGCTTTTGGTGATGCTGAAAATGATCTGGCTATGATTAAGTCTGTAGGTCTTGGTGTTGCTATGAAAAATGGATTTGACATCGTTAAAGATGCTGCTGACGTTGTAACTCTTACAAATGACGAAGATGGCGTAGCAGAGCTCGTTAAAAAATATTTGGATTAACTTATGTTTAAGATTTCTATCTTCAAGGATGAGAATGATGCTTCTCTAATGAGAAGCAAATATCATGGCTCAGACAGTCTGCCTTTAAAGGTATCAGTAAAAGCTGCTGCAAAAATGATTAAGCTTTATTGGTCATCAAAAGACAGTCTGTTTTCATGGTTCTTATTACTCTTAATTGTAATTTTAACCTCTGGAGCGATTTATTTAGCAAAGGTATTTAATACCTGGTACAAAGATTTCTGGGATACAGTACAAGAGTACAACTTATCAGGCTTTAAATATCAGCTCATGATGTTCGCTATCTTAGCTACCATTCATGTAGTAGTATCTGTTTATAACGCTTATTTAAGATCACAGCTTTGTATCCGCTGGAGACGCTGGTTTACAGGCAAAGTAATGCATGATTACTTAGAGGGTGATTCTTTTTATAAGATGCAATTAGAGGATAGAAAAACAGAAAACCCTGATCAGCGTATTTCTGAGGATCTAGGCAATTTTGTTAGTCTTACTGTGTCTTTACTTTTAGGTACAGCATCAGATCTTGCAATGTTAGGTACCTTTGGTGTGGTGCTTTGGGATCTATCTCATGCCGTAACCATGACCTTGTGGAATGGTTATGAACTGCATTTACCTGATGGCTATATGCTCTATTTAGCAGTAGCTTATGCGTTTATTGGTACCATTTTAACCTTCATCATTGGTAAGCCTTTAGTAAAGTTAAACTTCCGTCAGCAGCGTTATGAAGCTGATTTTCGTTTCTCTTTAATCAGAGTAAGAGAAAATTCAGAGTCAATTTCTCTATATAACGGTCAGGAGCCTGAGGAGAAAATTTTAAGAAACAGATTCTCTGAGGTAGTTAAAAACTACTTTGCTTTAATTAAAAGAGAAAAGGTTTTAGGTTTCTTTACCTTAGGTTATGCACAGACAGCGGTGATCTTCCCAATGCTAATTGCAGCTCCTATGTATTTTGCTAAGGTAATTACCATAGGTAGCATCATGCAGATTAGCTCTGCCTTTGGTAAGGTTCAGGACTCTTTATCTACCATTATCAGCTCATTCTCAACATGGGCTAACTACAAATCAGTGATCGATCGTTTAGCTTTATTCTTTGACAGCATGGATTCAAGCAATGAAATTGAATGTCTTGCTCCTAAAAAAGAGGGCAGTAAGTTTAGCTTAAATAGTCTTACTGTAAGAACTCCTACAGGCAAGATGCTGTGGAACAATCTGTCATTAGAATTAAAAGACGGACAAAGTCTTTTAATCAGAGGTCCATCAGGCTGTGGTAAGTCTACATTAATTAAAACTATTGCAGGCATCTGGCCACATGCTGAAGGTGAGATCTTAGAACCTGAAAATTACAGCACCTTATTCTTATCTCAAAAGCCATATTTACCATTAGGCACATTAAGAGATGCAATCTCTTATCCTGGTGAGAGAGTAAAAGACGGCAGAATTGAGAAGTACTTGCATGTGTTATCTTTAGATTATCTAATATCAGATCTTGATAAAGAGGATAACTGGTCGTTGATGTTATCTTTAGGTGAACAACAGCGTATTGCTATTATCAGAGCCCTTCTAATCAAACCTAAGATCTTATTCTTAGATGAGGCAAGCTCAGCTTTAGATGAGAGAATTGAATCTGTTTCCTATGACTTATTAAGAACTGAATTAAAAGAATCGGTAATCTTAAGTGTAGGTCATCGTTCAAGTTTAATTGCAAAGCATGAACTGATATTAATTTCAAAGAACTCAAACGGAGAGTGGATCTTAGAGAATACTAAAGATGCTGTAAAAGCATAAGATTTTTATAAAGTTCCATAAAAAGGCCTCGAGCTTTCAAAAGTTTGAGGCCTTTTACTTAGACGTTTCTTTTAATTTTTTAAGTTATGAACGTTGCTTCTTTCTTCTATGTAGGGTGTTTATTTTTGCCATACGACCGGTTAACTGCTCAGAAGCTCCAAACAGCGGTCTATCACCTTTAAGGAACTTGCCTTCATAGTCGTCTAATGCTCTTACAACCAGTTTGTATAAGCCAATTACAGCAATGATATTTGGTATTACCATTAAACCGTTGAACATATCAGCTAATTCCCAAACTAGGTTTACCTTTAAGAAAGATCCTGTCATCAAGAAACAGAGCACGATAACTGAGAAAATGTTAATTACCTTGTAACCGAAGAGGTATTTAACATTCTGTACAGCGAAGAAGTACCAGCCGATGATGGTTGTAAAGGCAGCAAAGAACAGACATAAAGCTACGAAGCCTGAGCCTGCAGTACCCATACCTTTAACGAATGCTGCCTGAGTTAATTCAATACCAGTCTTAGTACCATCTAAAGAACCTGTTACTAAAATAACTAATGCTGTTGCGGTAAGCACAATGAAGGTATCAATGAATAGACCAATGATAGCTGCTAAACCTTGCTCAACAGGGTGTTTTACTCTAGCAATAGCATGAGCATGTGGAGTAGAACCCATACCAGCTTCGTTAGAGAACAGACCACGAGCAACACCGTAACGGATAGCTTCTTTTACAGAAGCACCGATTACACCACCAGTTGCAGCAGATGGATTAAATGCACCAACAAAGATCTCTTTGAAAGTAGGCAGAATATCGCCTGCGTAGCAGATCATAATGTAGATAGCGCCTAATACATAGACACCAGCCATTAGAGGAACCATCTTTTCAGCAAAACCTGCAATACGCTTGATACCACCAATGAAGATGAAACCTGCTAATAGAATGATGAAAAGACCTGTAACCTGAGTTGGAATTTCAAATGCAGAATTAAATGCAGTTGAAATTGAGTTTGCTTGCACCATATTGCCAATAAAACCTAAGGCAATAATGATAAGAACAGAGAAGATGGTTGCAAGTGACTTACTACCTAAACCGTGTGTAATGTAGTAAGAAGGGCCACCTGTGATATGACCTTCGGAATCTTTTGAGCGATATAGCTGAGCTAAAATTGCTTCAGAAAAGATAGTTGCCATACCAAAGAAAGCTGCAAGCCACATCCAGAAGATGGCACCAGGACCACCCATTGCCATAGCTGTAGCTACACCTGCAAGATTACCTGTTCCTACTTGGGCAGCAATTGCGGTAGCTAGTGACTGGAAGGAGGTCATTCCGTGGTTACCTGCTTTTTCACCGTTAAATGACAGGCCACCGAATACGTGTTTTACGGCGCGTCCAAATTGACGGATCTGCACGAAGCGAAGCTTAAAGGTAAAGAAGATACCTGCGCCCACCAGTACTGGGATCAGACACCATGGTCCCCAAAGGATCGAGTTGATGTCTGCAACTATTTGAGTTAAAGCATCCATTATTGTTTCCAAATAAGTGAACGAACAAAGGCAACTTTCGTTGCCCAACCGAGCGGTATTTTATAACAATGGAAGCAATAATTTAAGTGAATGTAAGAAAGTTCATTTAAGTGAACATTTGGTACAACTTTCAATCATATCTTTTAAGATAGATTGAAAGATATAAAGTGGGACATCAGATGCTTATCTATTTAAGTTTTTTGCAAAACACAAGACAATCCTTTTTACAAAATACTAAGCCATAAGCGTAGATCTCAGTAATCTTTGATTGCTTAATAAATGGTTGTGCGTAGTTCTTCTCTTCAATTTGAGATAAAGCATTTGTTGCAAGCTCATCCATATCCTCTTCATTAGAGGTAGCTTTAATCTCAATGATTACAGCTTTGGTATTACGCTCAGCTTTAAAGGTAATATCAGGATAACCATTACCTGACTCATAATTAGAATGATATTCTGATACGAGTTTCTCGCAGCTTGTGAAGATACCATTTAAAAAGCCATGATAGTAGTTCTCTAAAGGAGCTTTGGTTGCTGTATCTCTGATTGAGACATATTTTTGCAGCATGTCAAAGAAGATGTCATAGATTTCTTTTTGATTGCCACAGGAAAAAGCATCAACTAGCTTATTATGCAGGTTGCGCTCTTTAAAATCAGAGCTAAATCTCTCTTTTATATTACTGCTAAAGCAACCTAAGATTTCTAAATTAGGAATTCTTGCAAAGACATTTTTATTAGTTGAATGGTCTTTAGATAACTCTTCATCATCTGACTTTTCCCAGTCTAGGGTCAGGTAACCTGTATGTAGGAGTAGTGACCAGAAATCATCAGAGTTATGCTCTGATAAAGTGTCATAGTTCATGGACTCGTTTAACTTAAAGCTAATTGACTTACCATCAACTAAGTCCTGCATTTTTTTGTTGTCGCTGTCAGTTAAATATCCTAAGTAATCATATAGGGATTTATCTGAGGTAGTTCCTAACCAGTAGTTATTGGTTCTAATTGAATCTGTTTCACCATTTAAGTTGTATTTATAGTTCTCATCAATGAAATTGACTACATCCCATGGGCAGAACATCTCTTTATCACAGAATTTATAACCGTCATAATGCTCTTTAACTTTTTCAGAGAAGTTTTCTAGTTCATAGTCTTTTAAGAACTTTAAGGTTTCATCTTTAGTAAAACCAATGATGCCTGTTAAATCTTTATTTGTAGCTAGAACTGTATTTACCTTAAAGTTATTTACACCTGTAAATAAGCTGTTCTTAGCTACCTTTAAACAACCTGTAATCACTGCTTTACTAATAGCACCTTCATCACCAGGAGTGGTTTTTAACAAGTCAAAAAAGCCTTTCATAAAGGTAACCATCTTTTCATGGCAGTCTGCCACAAAGTTAGGTCTGTTCTTATATAGAACTTTGTTTACTCTATCGCGGTATGAAGCTGCGGCTAGTGGTACATCGTACTCATCTATTAAAAGAATGGCACGTCTTCCGTACTCTTTATATAAGAGTCCTGATAAAGTACTTAAAGCATCCTTTACGGTTTGCTGATTTTCGATTTTAAGTAAGTAACTTTTGGTGGTTAAGTTTTCTAACTCTTCTTTATCGGATTTATCTAATTTATTACTATTCTTTAGATAGCTGTATCTTGAAGCTACTTTATGTACTGCTGAGGCAAAACTCTCATAAAACTCTTTAAAATTAGTACCTTCAACTTTTTTTAAAGTAATGGTAATAACAGGACACTGTCCCATGAACTTATCACAGAACTCTTTATCCTCTAAGATTTTGGTACCTTTAAAGAGCTCTAATTGTTTTGAGTTATCAAAAGGCTTTTCAGGATTGATTTTCAAAAATGAGTCAAACATGCTTATGAGCAGAGTCTTACCAAAACGTCTTGGACGGGTAAATAACAATACAGCAGATTGATCTGTAAATACTGTCTTAAGATAAGGAGTCTTATCTACAAAGTAACAGTTTCCTTCTCTTAATAGAGGGAAGTCATCCTTACCGTATGGTAATTCTAAGAATTGTTTGTTGCTCATTGTTTGATCCTGTTTTAGATACTGATTTTATGTATAAAATCAGAACTGTTAGCTCTCAGTTATAAATATACATTATTTATAACAGTAGGACTGCTAGATACTGACATATTTTGTCATTTTTGAAGAAAAGATGAGAATAATTGATCTCACTAAAAGGGCAACTATTAGTTTAGATCTTGTTGTCCTTGTCATCAGTATCTGATGCAACTTGATTCATTTTTGAGTGGAACTTCTTTTTTAGAATTACAAATACAACCACGATAACTAATAAGCCTAAAACTAAATAGATTGCTTTTTGTACATCGTGAACATAAGTCATGAGTGTATCAAGATTGTCAGCAAAGAAGAAACCTAAATAGATCCAAACAGGAACAGAGATAAGTGCTGCTAAACCATCCATAATAATGAAGGTTATGTATGAGATACGATGACTCATACCGGCTACTAGGTAAATAGGAGATCTTAAACCAGGAAGAAAACGAGCTACAAACAGTAAGCCTAAGCCATATTGTTTAAATTTACGTTGAATTTGAGAGAATCTTTGAGGAGTAACGATCTTTCTGAAGGTCCTAATCTTTTGAATACGGTAACCAAAGATCCTGCCTGCTAGGAACATGGTGCTATCACCAAATAGTACACCAATGAGACCTACAACTAACATGATATGAGGATTAGCAAGATCAAGCCCTGAAATTACACCGCCTGAAACTAAGGTGATATCTTCTGGTACAGGTACGCCTAATCCGCATAAAACAAGACATGCAAAAACGGCCGCATAGCCGTAACTACCAAAAAATCCCACTAAGAAATCTAGCAATGAAGTATCCTCTTTTATCTTAAAAAGATTGCTGAATAAAACTCTGCAAAGTTTGTTTTATTCAGAGTTTATTAGCAAAGCTTTACTCTATTATTTTTAATGCAGTTTTGACGGCCGATATAATAACAGAAAAACAGCTAAAATTTTTAAATTAATGCGTCCTTAAATCCTAGTTGTCTCCATGCCTCATAGGCAACAACTGCAACAGAGTTTGAGAGGTTAAGACAGCGACTGTTTGGAGCCATAGGGATCTTAATTCTCAGATCATCAGGTATAACCTTATATACCTCATCAGACAGACCTTCTTTTTCTCTACCGAAGATCACATAGTCACCATCTTCAAACTTAAAAGAAACATGTGAGTGGTGTGCTTTAGAGGTAGAAGCAATTAAACGCTTTGGTTTTTCTTTTTCTAGAAATTGCTGAAAGTTGACATGAACTGTAAGGTTGCACAGCTCATGGTAATCAAGACCAGCTCTCATCAGTCTTTCATTATCAAGATAGAAGCCTAGTGGACCTACAAAATGAAGCCTTGCACCGCAGTTTACGCTTAGTCTAATAATGTTGCCTGCATTTGAAGGCATTTCTGGCTGGTATAGAACAATATTGATCATGATTTTCTCTCTTTAGTTAATGCCGCTATTGTAATCAATTTTTGTAAAGTTATTAAGGAAAATCAGAACTAAAATTGCCAGTTGATAAAATTGATTGAATGCATGAATGGTGCTAACATTATCGAGATTTTTACAGCAAGAAATATATAAGCAAGTAAACCTATAAAAA
>ERZ1034680.20-NODE-20-length-150328-cov-18.330239_pt1 | contig 150328 bp, 137 predicted proteins | sample MGYA00520639_ERZ1034680 | MGnify/ENA primary metagenome ERZ1034680 (study PRJEB33766, sample SAMN09781760) | gut metagenome | biome: gut microbiome | host: Homo sapiens | place: Madagascar | study: EMG produced TPA metagenomics assembly of the PRJNA485056 data...
AAATTTGTGAGTGGAACTTCGTTTTGCAATTAACCCCTTTTTCAAGGTTTTAAAATTTTTTTAAAAAAGTACTTGCCAAACAAAAAGTGCCATACTATAATAGCACTTGTTCGCGAGGAAGTAACAAAAATCTGAACAGAAAACAAACAGAACGGATACTTCTTCCGAAGTTCATAAATATGCGCTTTTAGCTCAGTTGGTAGAGCACCTGACTCTTAATCAGGGTGTCCAGGGTTCGAGTCCCTGAAGGCGCACGCGGAGCACTGTTTTTGTGGGGTCAGCCCATGGGGACGGTGTTTCTTTTTGTTTTCTTTTATGATTTCCGGATCTCCTCGTAGCACAAAAACGGCGCATCCGATTGCTCGGGTGCGCCGTTACACCAGGTGTTGTTCTTTGTCTCATTTCCGGAACAATGTTCCGACAATTCCTCTTCCGAGGCTTGCGCCTACGTTTCCGCCAAGTGTTTTTCCGAATTTGCCGAACATGGAGCCGCCGACGTTCTTTCCAACCTCCCGGCCGATGGTTCCGGCAACGGAATTTCCGACGGATTTGGCCGCACTGCGGGCAGATCTCTCCCGCGCCTTACGGGCCTTTTCCTTCTCCTTTTCCTCTGCAGCCTGCTGTCTGGCTGCTTCCGCAAGAGCCTTTTCCTCTTCTTCCTGCTTCTGCGCAGCCGCAGCCTCCTGCGAGGCCTTCCGCTGCAGAAACTCATAGGCAGAATCCGGATCCACAGCCTCTGCGTATTTTACCGTAAGGAGGCTCTCCTGAATTTCTTTTCTGCGGATTTCCTCTGTGATCGCGCCCATCTGCGATACCGGCGGTGCAATGATAACCTTCTGTGCCACACCGGGAACGCCGTCTTCCTCCAGGAAGGAGCAGACCGCTTCGCCGACGCCAAGCTCCAGGATCGTCTGATACGTATCCATCTCCGGATTGATGCGGAAGGACTGGGCCGCTGCCTTCACCGCCTTCTGATCCTTCGGTGTATAGGCATGAAGCGCGTGCTGAATCCGGTTCCCCAGCTGTGCCAGAACATCATCCGGTATGTCTGAGGGAGCCTGTGTGCAGAAGTAAATGCCGACCCCCTTGGAACGAATCAGCTTCACCACCTGCGAAATCTTATCCAGAAGTGCCTGCGAGGTTCCGCGGAACAGAAGATGCGCCTCGTCAAAGAAAAAGACCATGCGCGGCTTCTCCAGGTCTCCGACCTCCGGAAGCTGCTCAAACAGCTCCGAAAGAAGCCACAGAAGAAAAGCAGAATACAGCTTCCCGTTCTGAATCAGCGTTTCCGAATCCAGAATATGAATCATTCCCTTTCCGTCGGTTCCGGTGGTAAACCAGTCGCGGATATTCAGAGCGGTTTCCCCGAAGAAGAGATCCCCTCCCTCTCCCTCCAGTGCCGCAAGAGACCGGATGATGACCGCAATCGATGCCGGGCTGATTTTTCCGTAATCCGTCTGAAAGGAAGCCCGGTTCTCATCGATATCATTCAGAAGTGCCTTCAGGTCCTTGATGTCCACAAGAAGAAGCTCCTGCTCGTCCGCAATCCGGAAGGCAACAGAAAGGAGATCGGACTGAAGCTCGTTCAGCCCGAGAACCCGGGATAGAATGAGCGGTCCCATCTCCGAAATGGTCGTCCGAAGCTGGATTCCGCGCTCTCCGTAAAGGTCCCAGAAGGTCACAGGATACTTCGTAAAAATATCCTCCCCGCTCATACCGATGCGCTGCATCCTCTTTCTGATATTCTCATTCGCTTCTCCGGGCCGGCACATTCCCGCAAGATCACCTTTTACGTCCGCCAGAAACACCGGAACGCCAAGCTCACTGAAGGATTCCGCAAGTCCCTTTAAGGTCGCCGTCTTGCCGCTTCCCGTTGCGCCGGCAATCAGCCCGTGCCGGTTTGCCATCTTCGGAAGAAGAAAGGCCTGTCCTCCATTCTCTGTGCCGCCAACCCAGATTTTCCCATCTCTGATCATGGTTCCCCCTTGCCGCAGCCTGCGGCCGTAAGACGAGAAACCGCTCTTTTCTGCTTCTGCAGTTTCTCCGATATGATTGTGACATTGAAATCATTATAGCAAATCGGCACAGATTTATGCGTTATGCGACACTATGCCGGTTTTGGGACATTTCTTTCCTCTTCATGCATGCTATACTCGATTCTGACCTGCCTGAACTTCGCAAATCCGTTCCGGCAGGAGGGATGGAAAGGAGTCCGCTTCATGAATACCTATCTGATGAAAAAAGCCATGATTGAGACCGCCGTGGATCGCGGGATCAAGGAGATGGAGGATGACCCGAAGCGGAGCATCCGCCGGCTGACAGATCTTGGCAAGCAGTTTTCCAGAAATCGTTTCCAGGAGACTGTTTTTTCGGTGATGCAGGAGCTGCTCAACAATGAGAACAGCGCCTACTATGATATGATGCATAATCTGATTAAGAATTCCGAGAAGGAATCTCTGAAGAAGTTCGGTGTGAATTTCGGCTATATGAGCTGGTCCTACGGGGCTGCCAGAGTACGCGAAAAGGAGACGAAGGAGGGAGTTCTGATTCCCTGGACCATCATGCTGCGCTACGACGCAAAGAACGAAGACGGCCTGACCATGGATCGTCTTTCTTCTTTGATGGAGCAGGGACAGGATCTTGGAATTTATGCCTATTTTATCCGGGAATGTGCAGATGACGAAGACTCCTACGCGCTTCTCGAGCTTCTCGAGCGCTATAAGGAATGCGCCTATGTCTGGTTTAAGAGCAACGGCCGGCTGACAGCTGCGCAGATCCAGATGCTTCGGGTATGTCGGAACGCTCTTGTCTGCCTCCCGCTCTCCGATCCGGAGACCTCACTGACCGCAGCGCTTCTTCGCGATCAGAAGATTCCGTTTGCTCTCTATCTGGAATACGGAAGAGACTCTATCCTTCCGGGACTTACGGAGGTATACAAAGAAAGCGTTCTCGCAAGCGAGACCGCCATGTTCTTCCTCATCTCTGCAGACGGCGCCGACTGTGCCGCAGCAGATCTTGCTTACCGCTCCAGACTGGAGCAGAAATATCCTTTTGTGATCATGGATTATTACGGGGACGGACAGTCCATCAGCCGCGTTCTGTGTGAGCACACAAATCTGCTGGAAATCGGTTCTGACGGCCGCATGATCCGTCCTGACGGTCAGAAGGGCGAGCCCTTCCCCTTTGAGCTTCCGCTCATTGATGCTCTGCGGCAGGTTATGCCACCGAAGAAGCCATTTTCAGAATCACATCCCGAAGCTTAAGGATGTAAGCATCGGCGTCCATGGACTGCCGGTACTCTCCGGACAGCCAGCGGACAAGTGAGGAAAGAAGTGCATCAAGAATAAAGGTGATATAGAAGTCATCATCCTGGTTGTCGGGCAGAGTATTCCGAAGGAAGAATTCCGCAACCGGGGTCATGGTTTCCACAAGATAATCCCGAAACGAATTCTGCCCTTCAATCTGCAGGGCAGCATAATAGAACTCCCTTTCGGAATAGAAATAATGCAGGATGTCCGAAAGCAAGTCCCATACGTTCTCGTAGTTCACCACGTCCATTCCGCCGACAAAGCCTACATAAAAGATCCAGTTCACCAGATCGTACTTGTCGCGGAAATGATAATAAAAGCTTTTCCGGTTAATTCCACAATCATTGCAGATATCCGATACGCTGATTTTCTCAAATGGCCGCTGGCGCATCAGCTTCTTCATCGATGCCGCCAGTGCATTTTTCGTTGCATTGGAATCTGACACGTTTCTACCTCGCTGAGACAAAAGCCGTGAAGGCGGTTTTGCCGAATGCCCTCAGACAGACGCAGGCTCGCAGGAGCCGCAGGAATCGCTTCCGCTTCCCTGTGCCGCCGCATCGGTTATGCCGTCCTTCTGCAGCTTCTCAATCACTTCCTTCATTGTGCGCCATCCAAGCGTCGCGCACTTCACCCGGGCAGGCATATGTGCCACGTCCTCCAGAGAAGCCGCTTCGTCCAGCTCCTCCTTCTCTTCTTCCGTGGCTGTTCCCTTGATCATGCCCATGAAAACAGAAGCAAGATGCAGTGCCTCTTCCTCCGTCCGCCCGATGACCAGGTCGCACATCATATCCGCACTTGCCTGAGAAACGGCGCAGCCGCTTCCGTTGAATGCTGCATCCTCGATCACACCGTTCTGAACCGTAAGCTGCAGGTTGATATCATCTCCGCAGCTCGGGTTCACGCCGTTCAGCACGATCGTCGGATTCTTCAGATCGTGCTTGTGCGTCGGATGAAGATTGTGTTCATTTACAATTTCACGATATAACGATTTAATATCCAAGCCAGCTTCTCACTTTCGAGACCGCCTTCACAAAGCGGTCGACTTCTTCTTCCGTATTATAGAAATACAGACTTGCGCGTACGGTAGCATTGGCCCCCAGGAATTTCATCAGAGGCTGTGCGCAGTGATGTCCTGCGCGCACCGCAATGTGCTCGGTATCCAGAACAGATGCCACATCATGCGGATGGCAGCCCTCGATATTGAAGGTGACAATTCCATTGTGCTTCGAAGGCTCTGCCGCGCCGTACATCGTCACTCCGGGAATCTCCGAAAGACCTGCCATCAGCTTCGCTGTCAGCGCTTCTTCCGTCTTTCCTATTGTATCAAATCCAACCTGCTGCAGGTAGTCAATTGCGGCCCCCAGCCCGACCGCTCCGGACGCATTGACAGTTCCTGCCTCGAACTTCTCCGGCACCTCTGCATAGGTTGCACTCTGACGATCCACATACTCGATCATCTCTCCGCCGGTCAGGAAAGGAGGCATCTCGTTCAGAAGCTCCATTCTGCCGTACAGACAGCCGATTCCCATGGGAGCCATCAGCTTATGTCCGGAGAACGCATAAAAATCACAGCCGATTTCCTGAACATTGACCGGAATGTGCGGTGTGGACTGCGCTCCGTCTACCACGCAGACGGCGCCGTGACGGTGTGCTTCCTCTGCAATCCTCTTCACCGGATTGGTGACGCCGAGGACGTTGCTGACATAACCGATGGAGACAATCTTTGTGCGGTCTGTAATCTTCGAGCAGATCTCCTCTTCCGACAGTGTTCCGTCAAGTGCAGGCTCCATGTAGATCAGCTTCGCGCCCTTCTGCCGGCACACCATCTGCCAGGGAAGAATGTTGGAGTGATGCTCCATAACGGAAATGACAATCTCATCGTCCTTTCCGACATGGCTGAGGCCATAGCTGTAAGCCACAAGGTTCAGCGACTCTGTAGTATTCCGGGTAAAAATCACCTCACCGTCTTCTCCGGCTCCGATCAGCGCCGCAGCCTTATGCCGCGCCTTTTCGTACTCCTCCGTCGCCTCAATGCTCCATCCGTAAAGTCCCCGAAGCGGATTTGCATTGCAGGTATCATTAAAGCGCTCCATCGCTTCCATGACACACTGCGGGCGCTGCGTGGTTGCAGCGTTGTCGAAATATACAACGTCGCTGTCTCTCAGAATGGGAAAGTCCTTCCGATACGGATTTCCCAGGCCATTCCCTGTACTCATTTCGCAAAAGCCTCCTCGATCTTATTCATCAGCTCTGCGCGAAGCGGAAGATCCGGAATCTCTCTGACAACTGCTCCGAGTCTTGCGCGAACCATAATCTGCTCTGCCTCTTTCCGGTCAATTCCACGGGACGCCATATAAAAGAGAATATCATCATCAAGCTGTCCGATGGAAGCTCCATGACGGCCTTCTACATCCTCTTCCTCGCATAAAATGATCGGGAGAGTCTTATTCACAACATCATCCGAAAGGAGCAGGACGTTCTCCTGTTCATCTCCCTTTGAGCCCTTCGAGCCCTTCCGGAAGTCGATGGTCCCCCGGAATGCCTTCTCAGAGCGATCCTTCAGAACACCGTCAAAGCTCATCTTCACGTCGGTTCTTCGTCCGCGCTGAATCGCGTTGTAGTTGACGTCAATTGCCTTTCGATCGTTCCCGAGGTAGCCTGCATGCGCCTCAAAGGAAGACCGGTCCCCGATCAGCTCCGGCTGCGTCCCAATGTACACCCTGCCGCCGCCAAGCTCAATCTGAACCATCTTCATGGAAGCGCCTTCCGCCAGCGCCGCTCCCGTATCATCCAGAAATGTGTAGCCTTCTCCCAGAATCTGCGCCTTTACAAGGAAGAGGCTTGCTCCCTTTTCCAGTATGATTTTCGTAGAAAATGCGGCCGTTCCCTTCTCCTTGCTTCCGGATGCTGCACGCAGAAGAAGCGTCAGGTGGCTGTTCTCACCCACACGGATCAGCTGTCCCTGTGAAGCCTCATTTCCGTCATAGAAGTCCACGCTCCATACGACAGGCTCCTCGCAGCGGGTATCCGGTGCCACCTCAAGCATTTCATAAACCGTTCCGGACTTCTCCAGAAATGCGTCGTACTCGGCGCCAAGACCTGTTCCGAAGCGCTGCGGATGATAAATCGGCACCTTTCCCGCAACGATTGCCTCCGCCTTCTCCTCCGGAGCATATTTCTCAAGCCATTTCGCAGCTTCCTTTCCTGACATTCTGCGATGGGTTACACCCTCCGGCAGCTTTTCAAACCGCGTCTCCACATCCAGCGAAGCCGCCAGTCCCGCGGGCGCAGTTCCTTCGTTTGCTTCCAGCCGGTTCCAGGTAAGAGAGGGGATATGGCCGACCTTCATTGCTGTCTTCTCCATCTTACATTCCCTCCATTTCCAGGCGAATCAGGTTGTTCATCTCCGCCGCATATTCCAAAGGAAGCTCCTTGCTGACCGGATCCGCGAAGCCGGAAACAATCATCGCCCTTGCCTCCGTCTCGCTGATGCCTCGTGACATCAGGTAGAAGACCGCCTCATCGCTGATGCGGCCGATCTTCGCCTCATGTCCCACATCCGCATCCGCGGTGCGCACATCCATTGCGGGAATCGTATCCGAACGGGAAATGTCATCGAGCATCAGAGACGCACAATCCACCGATGCCTTTGCTCCCTTCGCACTCTTTTTGATTTCAATGCTGCTGCGATAGGTGCTGATTCCTCCGTCCTTGGAGATGGACTTGGTGTTGATATAAGAAGAGGTATCCTCACCGATGTGTACCATCTTGGCTCCGGTATCCAGATTCTGTCCGCCGCCCGCGAAGGTGATGCCGGTGAATTCGCAGTGGGAATGATCACCCTTCAGAATGGTTGTCGGATACAGATAGGAAACATGGGAGCCGAAAGAGCCGGAAACCCATTCCATCCGTCCGCCCTCCTCCACCAGTGCACGCTTGGTGTTGAGGTTGTACATATTCTTCGACCAGTTCTCAATCGTGGAATAGCGAAGCCTTGCATTCTTCTTGACATACAGCTCCACGCAGCCCGCATGAAGATTGGCAATATTGTATTTCGGTGCCGAGCAGCCTTCAATGAAATGAAGATCCGCCCCTTCATCTACGATAATCAGCGTATGCTCAAACTGTCCTGCTCCCTTTGCGTTCAGCCGGAAATAGGACTGAAGCGGAATCTCCACCTTCACGCCCTTCGGCACATAAACAAAGGATCCGCCGGACCACACCGCTCCATGCAGTGCTGCGAATTTGTGATCGGTCGGCGGTACCAGATGCATGAAGTACTCTTTCACCATGTCCTGATACTCACCGGTCACTGCCTCTTCAAAGCCCGTATAAACTACGCCCTGCTTCGCCACATCATCCTGCAGATTATGATATACCAGTTCCGAGTCATACTGCGCGCCGACGCCCGCAAGAGACTCACGCTCAGCCTGCGGAATTCCGAGCTTCTCAAAAGTATTCTTGATCTCGTCCGGGACCTCACTCCAGTCGCCCTTCATATCCGAATGAGACCGGACATACGAAGAAATCCGGTCCATGTCCAGTCTCTCAATGGACGGGCCCCAGTTCGGAACCTCCAGCTCATTGTACAGGTCAAGACACTTCAGCCTGAACTCCCGCATCCATTCCGGGTCATGCTTCTCTTCGGAGATTCTCTCCACAATATCCGCAGTCAGGCCTTCCTGCATACGATAGAAGCCTTCCGATTCATCATCCTTAAAATCGTACAGGCTTCGGTCGATCTCTTTGAATTGTTGTTCTGCCATAGTTGCCTCTCTATGCCGCAGTCCGTCTGCGGCATCGGTACTCTCGTCCTTTACTGCGCTCCTGCAAATCTCTCGAATCCGCGCTCATTGATCTCGTCCACCAGCTCCGCTCCGCCGGTATGCACCAGATTCCCTTTTACCAGTACGTGCGTATAATCCACCTTCAGACACTCCAGAATTCTCGTGGAGTGGGTGATGATAAGCAATGCACCGTTTCTCTTCTTCTGGTATTCCTCGATGCCCCGGGAAACAACGCGTACCGCATCCACGTCCAGACCGGAATCCGTCTCATCCAGAATGGCAAGCTTCGGGTTCAGCATAAGAAGCTGCAGAATCTCCGCCTTTTTCTTCTCGCCGCCGGAAAAGCCCACATTCAGGTCACGCTCTGCATAGGATTCATCCATACCAAGCAGCTCCATCGTTGCCTCCAGTTCTTTTTTAAACTGAAAAATCTTGAGCGGCTTGCCCGTCTTCTGACGAATGGCATTGCGAAGGAACGCCTCGAGGGACAGACCGGGTACCTCAAGCGGATTCTGGAAGGAGAGGAACATTCCCTTCTGCGCGCGCTTGTCAGCTGACAGAGCTGTGATGTCCTCGCCGTCAAAAACAATCTTTCCGCCTGTCACCTTGTAGTTGGGATTTCCCATCAGCGTATAGCCAAGAGTCGATTTGCCGGCTCCATTCGGTCCCATCAGAACATGTGTCTCACCGGCACCGATCTCCAGATTAATATGATGAAGCAGCTCACCTTCCTCGATGGCTGTCGACAGGTCCGTCACCTGCAATAATGTATCTGCCATAGCTTCCTCCATTTGCTCCGCTCGGAAAATAATTCTGATTATTCACTCAGGATGGATATTTTGCCACAGTGAACTTCACTTTGTCTGTTGCCATAACAACAATTGCTATATGACAAAGTCATTCCCTGCAAGCGCCTCCGACTGATCCTTCAGATCCTGAAGCGTCACGCTGTCCACGTATTCATTAATCACCTTTGCAAAGCCCTTCCAGAACGGAAGCACGGTGCAGTCCTCACAACGCACGCACGGGTTGCTGTCTCCCTCCAGACACGGAACCGGATTCAGCGGCCCCTCCATGACGCGGAGAATGTCGCCTACCGTGTAGTCCTCCGGTCGTTTTGCCAGCCGATACCCCCCGTTATTGCCTCGCTGTGAGCGAAGATATCCGGATCTGGTCAGTGCTGTAACGATCTGCTCCAGATATTTCACCGTAATATCCTGTCTCTCTGAAATATCCTTCAATGAAATGTACTCACCGGTATCATGAACCGCAAGGTCCAGCATCATACGCAGTGCATATCTGCCTTTTGTTGAAATTTTCATAGTATTCTTTCCGCCCTCTTCCGGTTGTTCCTGTTCTGTTTCTGCACTATACTCTTTAGTAACCGCGGCCCCATTCTCTAATTTCAGTATTCCTATTGGGCTCTAGGTATTTGACATTGTTATCATATATGCAAGACTGTTTTTTCGCAAGTAAGGAATCTCCATGCTGACCACAGATGAGAAATACATGAAGCAGGCACTCACGCAGGCCAGAAAAGCCATGGCAATCGGCGAGGTGCCCATCGGATGTGTCATCGTCCATGACGGAACCGTAATCGGCCGCGGCTACAATCGCCGCAACACCGATCACTCCACGCTCTCGCACGCAGAAATCACCGCGATCCGCAAGGCCAGCCGCAGGCTTGGCGACTGGAGACTCGAGGGCTGTACCCTGTACTGCACTCTGGAGCCCTGTCCCATGTGTGCCGGCGCCATTGAGCAGGCCCGCATTGACCGCGTCGTCATTGGCGCAGCGAGCGACAAATCCGGCTGCGCAGGCTCACTTCTGAACATCGTCGCCAATGAGAAGCTGATGCATCAGTCTGAGGTCACGCGCGATGTTCTCGCAGACGAATGCCGCTGCCTTCTGCAGCAGTTTTTCCGTGACCTTCGCATCCGCAACCGCATGCTTCGGAAGGACGCCGCTGCAGAAATCGCAGAAGGAACCTCGGAAGGATAAGTGCGGCATAACCTGCCGGGAAAGCTCTTGCCCGCAATCGGCTTATTTGCTATACTAATGAAATCCTGCCGCTGGCAGGGCTCGGGCAGCCGCCCGGGTGCATCGTATTGAAGTTTGGGTCTCACGCAATGAATCCTGCGAACCGTGTCAGATCGGGAACGAAGCAGCACTAAGCAGATCCTTTCATGTGCCGTGAGGAAGCCTGGCGGAGCGATGTATCCGGTACCGTGCCCGGGTCCTGTCGGCGGCAGGATTTTTTGATTTTGCTTCGGAGATTTTCAGGAATTTTCCGGGCCTTTTGTTTTGAGGATGTTTATGATGAATTTTATGGATCTTACAAGCTGCCGCCTTTGCCCGCGAAACTGCGGCGTAAACCGCAAGGCCGGAGAGCTTGGCTTCTGCGGTCTTCCGGAGACCATCCGCGCTGCCCGCGCCGCACTGCTATACTGTGAGGAGCCCTGCATTTCAGGAGCAAACGGCTCCGGAGCCATCTTCTTTACCGGCTGCAATCTCGGCTGCCGCTTCTGTCAGAATGTCGACATCTCCGGCGGGATGCGAAAGGCCGCAGCTTCCTCTTATGCAGGCGAAACGCTGACTGCGGATAAGCTTTCTGATATTATGCAAAAGCTTCAGGAGCAGGGTGCCTCCAATATCAACCTGGTTACGCCTTCCCACATTCTGCACGTTCTGATTCCCGCCCTTGAAAAAGCCAGACAGCGTGGACTTCACATTCCTGTTGTATATAACACGGCATCCTATGAGAAGGCGGAAGTGCTTCGTGCTCTGGAGGGACTCGTGGATATCTATCTTCCGGATCTGAAATATCATGATCCTCAGATCTCCGCCTCCTATTCCAATGCTCCGGACTACTGGCAGTCTGCCACTGCTGCCATTGCAGAGATGGTCCGCCAGTGCCCGGAGCCGCTGTTCGCCGACGGTTCCTCTTCTCTGAACGAAGAGGATGACCGCAACGATCCCCTGATGACAAGGGGTGTCATCGTCCGCCACATGGTCATGCCCGGGCACACCCGGGATTCCATGGAAATACTGCGCTATCTCTACGAGACCTACGGAAATCGGATTTTCATCAGCATCATGAATCAGTACACGCCCATGCCGCGCTGTGCGGATGACCCTCTTTTGTCTCGTCCTGTCACAAAAAAAGAATATGACGAAGTCGTTGACTTCGCCATATCCCTTGGAATTGAAAACGGTTTTCTGCAGGAGGGCGGCACCATCTCCAAAAGCTTTATTCCCGCCTGGGACGGCACCGGTATCCGTTGAAGCTCTCTCTTTTTGTCCGCCTACGTCAAATGCCCGGATCAATACTCCTTCGCATTCAGATACTTCAGATAATTAATCACCATCAGAGAAATCTTGAACCGGAGAGCATCGTCGAAATTGCGGATGTCCAGACCGGTCTGCTTCTGCAGCTTCTCGATCCGGTAAACCAGCGTATTGCGGTGAATGAACAGCTGCCTGGACGTCTCGGATACGTTCAAATTGTTCTCAAAGAAGCAGTTGATGGTCGAAAGTGTCTCCGCGTCCAGATTATCCGGAACTTCCTCTCCGAACACTTCGTGAATAAATACATTGCACAGATTGGAGGGAAGCTGATAGATCAGCCGTCCGATCCCTAGCTGATTGTAGGAATTCACCATCTTCTCCGCATTGAAAATCTTACCGACATCCATTGCCATTCTCGCCTCTTTGTAGGAGCGTGAAATGTTCTTCAGATCTGTCACAATGGATCCGTAGGAAGCGCGAACCTTCAGCATGGCCTCCGTGTTCAGCATATCTACGGCAACGGTTGCCGCCTGCTCCAGCTGATCATAAGACTCTGCTGTCTCCACAGCCTTGATGATAATCACGCTGGTCTCGTCAACCTCTGTCAGATAGTCCCCATTATGCGCCGTGAAAATACTGCTCAGGAGTTCGCTTGCCGAAGTCTCTCCGTCCGATTCCAGCTCCACCAGAATGATGGCGCGGGGAACCTGATAATTAATGTGCAGTTTTCTTGCACGGTTGTGAATGTCCACAAGAAGAAGGTTGTCCAGGAGAAGATTCTGGAAGAAATTGTTCCGGTCATACTTCTCACGGTAAGCGACCATCAGATTCTGTATCTCGCTGACAGCAATTCGTGCGATCATCAGTGTGTGATCTCCATCCCCGATGGCGGTCAGAATATATGCCGTGTCTTCTTCGTCACGGATTTTCAGCAGATAATGATTGCCGACAATCTGACTGTCTACGGAGGATTTCGCAAATCCGGAAACGATATCTGCAGCCGGAATCTCTGCTCCCTGCGTCATGGCAAACAAGCCGCCGTTCACGTCCTGCACGCAGAACTCCACCTTCGAAATGGAGGTAAGCTCCTCCAGGCAACTCTTAACAATCTGTGATGAAAGCATGTATCTTCCCTTCTCCCTGCAGAAATTCATCCATTTTCCATGAGAACAAGTTCTTCTCTCTGTCTGCATCTTCCCGCAAGGCTGTTTTTGCGCAGACAAAATCCGTCAAAATCAAGATTTTTCATCTATTATGATTATCTGTTGTAATATTCTACACGCCGTTTTTGTTAAAAACAATACAATTCTTTACAAAAAAGGGATGCGCCGATGCGCATCCCTCTCATTTTCATAAACTATGCAGCAACCGGATTAGTTGCAGATGGTCTTCTCAGTTTCCTTGTCGAATACATGAACCTTATCGGTATCGATTGCAAACTCAACCTCAGATCCCGGGCGAGCGGTGGTCTTAGGATCAACGCGGGCAGTAATCGGAGTCTCGTTTACATCGAAGTACAGGAATACTTCTGCACCAAGAAGCTCGTATACGTTAACCTTTGCCTTGAAGATTGCGTTGGACTTTGCAAGATCATCCGGATGATCGGAAAGGTTCTCAGGACGGATACCCATAACAACGGTCTTTCCGTCATAGCCGCCATCGATCAGAGCCTTGGACTTCTCAGCATTCAGCGGAACAGTCACTGCATCGCCGATCTGCAGAGATGCCTGAGCGCCGTTTACCTTAACGGTTGCATCCAGGAAGTTCATCTGCGGAGATCCCATGAAGCCTGCTACGAACAGGTTGCAGGGAAGGTCATACAGATGCTGAGGAGTATCAACCTGCTGAACAACGCCGTCCTTCATAACAACGATTCTGGTACCAAGAGTCATAGCCTCGGTCTGGTCATGTGTTACGTAGATGATGGTGGTGCCCAGTCTCTGGTGCAGCTTAGCGATCTCAGATCTCATCTGAACACGAAGCTTAGCGTCCAGGTTGGAAAGAGGCTCATCCATCAGGAAAACCTTAGGATTACGTACGATAGCACGTCCCATGGCAACACGCTGTCTCTGTCCACCGGAAAGAGCCTTCGGCTTACGATCAAGAAGGTTGGTCAGATCAAGGATCTTTGCTGCATTGCGAACCATCTTGTCGATCTCGTCCTTCGGAGCCTTGCGAAGCTTCAGTCCGAATGCCATGTTATCATATACTGTCATGTGCGGATACAGAGCGTAGTTCTGGAATACCATTGCGATATCGCGGTCCTTCGGCTCTACATCGTTCATAACCTTTCCGTCGATCTTAAGAGTTCCGGAGGAAATATCTTCCAGACCTGCGATCATACGAAGAGTGGTAGACTTTCCGCATCCGGAAGGTCCTACGAAGATGATGAACTCCTTATCTTCGATATCAAGATTGAAATCCTTAACAGCCTCAAAGCCATTCGGGTACTTCTTATAAATATGCTCCAAATTAAGACTTGCCATTTTATATCCTCCTGTTGTTGCGGAAGATCCCCCTCCGCGTTTGCGACTGTACTAAGTATATGAAAAACCCCCTCTTCTTACCATCACCTAATTCCACAAAAATAGCCGGAATTCTCTTGGCAATAATACAGAAGAAGGGGGACTCCATTCTCGTCTTTGTTGATTTTGTTTAAGTATTTTCGTTTTGAATAGGCACATTACCCAAAACGCATTTTCTCATTCGACATATTGTACCGGATGCAGTGCCTATCTGCTCTCGTTCAGAATACGAAAGGCTTCTTCCTTCTCTTCTTCGCTTTCCTCCTCGGTAGGCTCGATCTTCTCCGGCTCAAACTTTGAGAACGGCTTGCTGACAAGGAGACAGGTTACGTAACCGGGAACGCTGAGTCCGAACAGAACCACAAACGGGAAAATCTGAGGGAGTGCAAGAACTGACAGCACCGCAAGGCCTGCGGATACCAGCCAGATTCCTCCGATCCCGAGCGTTCTCGGGAAGTTAGCGATCGCCATCAGTGCAGAATTCTTAAAGGTCGTCTTCACGGTATTGACGAAATGGCTCTGAAGGGGGAAAACCCACTGCAGAAGAAGGAACAGAACGATGGACAGTGCGATCACCAGATACCGCAGCACCTTCGGAAATGCATCCGGTGCCTGACGGAACATAAACAGATCCAGCGCCAGAACAGCAACGATTACCAGCATAATCAGCCACTCGCCGGTTGCCTGCTTAAAGTTATCCTTAAACTGCTGAAAGAACGGCCGAACCGTGTATCCTTCTTCCTTCCTTGCCCACTTCAGCTCCACATAGTACATGGCAGTCAGCGCAGAACCGGCTGTAAAAACCGGAAGGCACAGAAGTAAGGTCAGCAAATTCAGAATCATCATGTCTGCAAGACGTGACAACCCTCTCATGACCGGATTTTCAAGATCAAATAATTTTCCCAATGTTTTCCCTTTCTGCCGTAATTACGACCCGCCTTTATCAAACAGATGCTCCAGGAAGTCCCGGATCTGTTCCTTCAAAAGCTCAAGAAGATTCTTCTTCGCCTTCTCCGCTTCTGCCCTTGCCGCATCCGAGACCGCCTGTACCGCCGCATCTCCTGCCTCGCTTACCTTTTCCGTTACGGCATCGGTTACCGTATCCGACACTTCGCCGACTGCATCCAGCACTCTCTGATCCTTTGTAATTTCCGACCAGATCAGAATCGGGGAAAGCCCCATCTCCTGCAACTCATCCAGAGCCTCCAGAAGATACTGTTTCTCCTGCTCCAGAGCAAAATTCGAAGACTTCTCCGCTGCTTCCGCAGGCAATGGTGCACTCATAGTCATACATGCAGCTGCCAGAAGCGCACAGAGGCAGCTTATTGTTTTAGCAGATCTCCGCGCCATCCGCAATGTCCTTCTCCGCCTCCGGTGTCATCAGCGCAAGCTTTCCATCCGCATCCTCTGCGCACAGAATCATGCCCTCCGACAACGTTCCGGCAAGCTTGACCGGCTTCAGATTGCAGACAACCGCAACCTTCTTTCCGACCATTTCCTCCGGCTCATAGAATTTATGAATTCCGGAGACAATCTGCCGCATCTCCGAGCCGATGCGGACCTGTGAACACAGAAGCTTCTTCGAGCCCTTTACAGCCTCACACTTCATGATCTGTCCGATCCGAAGCTCCAGCCTGTCAAAGTCCTCAATGGAAATGGGCTCCTTATGCTCCAGAGCTATTTCCGGCTCCTCTGCAGTTCCTTCCTTCTTGCTGTCTCCCTTTTCCCCGCGGGCAGCTGCAGCAGCCGCCTCCGCCTTCTGCTTCTCGACAATGACCGCTACCTTCTCCAAGATTTCCTTTTCATCAAGTCTTGCAAAAAGGATCTCCGGATTCTCAGTCACCTTGTTTCCGGAAGGATACTCGCCGAAGTGCTCCAGCGTGTCAAACTCCCGCAGACTGGTATTCAGCTGCGCTGCAATCCTGTCTGCAGTCTCCGGCATAAACGGAGCAAGAAGAGAGGTTCCCATGACGATCCCCTCTGTCAGGTTGTACATCACGGTTGCAAGGCGGTCCTTCTTTGCCTCGTCCTTTGCCAGAACCCACGGCTCCGTCTCATCGATATACTTGTTCAGTCTCTTGAATACGGCAAAAATCTCCTTCAGCGCATCGGCCACCCGAAGCTCTGCCATATCCTCTTCCACCTTGGCGTAAGCGCCCGTCACCACTGTCTTCAGCTCCTGATCGACCGACTCATCTGCGCCGCGGTTCTCCACAATGCCGTCAAAGTACTTGTTGCTCATGGAGATGGTTCTCTTTACAAGATTTCCAAGTGTATTGGCAAGATCCGAATTGATGCGCTCCACGCACAGCTCCCAGGTAATAACGCCATCGTTCTCATACGGCATCTCGTGGAGAACAAAATAACGGACCGCATCCACACCGAACAGATCCGCCATGTCATCCGCATAAATGACATTTCCCTTCGACTTGGACATCTTCTCTCCGCCCTGGAGAAGCCATGGATGTCCGAAGACCTGTTTCGGCAGGGGCTCCCCCAGTGCCATCAGGAAAATCGGCCAGTAAATCGTGTGGAAACGGATGATATCCTTTCCGATCAGATGAAGATCCGCCGGCCAGTACTTCTTATACAGGTCAGAGGAGTTGCCGTCAGCATCGTAACCGATCCCTGTGATATAGTTGCTCAGTGCATCCAGCCACACATAAACGACATGCTCCGGATCAAAATCCACCGGAATGCCCCATTTGAAGCTGGTGCGGGAAACGCACAGATCCTGAAGACCCGGAAGAAGGAAGTTGTTCATCATTTCGTTCTTGCGGGACTCCGGCTGAATAAACTCCGGATGCGTATTGATATGATCGATCAGGCGCTGTGCATACTTCTGCATACGGAAGAAGTATGCATTCTCATTCTCCTCATGCACGGTTCCGCCGCAGACCGGGCACTTGTTGCCGTCCACAATCTGAGAGGCGGTGTAAAATGCCTCGCACTCGGTGCAGTACATCCCCTTGTACGAGCCCAGATAAATATCTCCCTGATCATAAAGCTTCTTGAAAATCTTCTGAACCTGTCTCTCATGATCCTCATCCGTCGTGCGGATGAAGCGGTCATAGGAGGTATTCATCTGATCCCAGATTCTCTTGATTTCTCCTGCCGTTTCATCAACAAACTGCTTCGGTGTCTTGCCGGCCTGTGCTGCTCTTTCCTCAATTTTCTGACCATGCTCATCCGAACCGGTCTGGAAATAAACATCATAACCGTCTGCGCGCTTATAGCGGGCAATGCTGTCCGCCATGATAATCTCATAGGTATTGCCGATATGAGGCTTGCCCGAGGTATAAGCGATGGCAGTTGTAATATAATAAGGTCCCTTGTTCTGCATTGCGTTCTCCTTGCTTATCTGATTTCTACCAGGTCAGAATGTCACATCCGTCCTCTGTGACCAGCACCTGTACTTCTCTCTGCGCCGAAGGCTTCCCGTCTGCCGTATAAATCGACCAGCCGTTCCCTTCATCCTGAAAAATTTCATCCGTTCCCATATTCACCATCGGCTCAATGGTGAAGCACATGCCGGGAACCATCAGCATTTCCGTTCCGGGAAGCGATACGTAGCTGACATACGGATCCTCATGGAATTCCAGGCCGCAGCCGTGCCCTCCGATTTCCTTTACAACAGAATAACCGTTTTTCAGAGCATGCTGATGCACCGCATTTCCCATATCTCCGAGGAACGTCCACGGCTTGACATTCTGAATACCGATTTCCACGCATTCGTTTGTCACCTGCACGAGCTTCTTCCAGTCCTCACGGACGTTGCCGATCATGAACATTCTCGAGGAATCGGAATAATAGCCGTTCAATATCGTCGAGCAATCCACATTGACAATATCGCCGTCCTTCAGGACCACGTCCTTGCTCGGGATTCCGTGGCAGACCTGATCGTTTACCGAGGTGCAGACGCTCTTCGGATATCCTTCATAATGAAGATCCGCCGGAATTCCACCCATCTTCACGGTAGTGTTGTACACAATATCATCAATTTCCTGCGTTGTCATTCCCTCGTGGATTTTCTCTGCGATTTCATCCAGAACCGCGATGTTGATTTTCGCACTCGCACGAATTCCTTCCACGTCCTTCGGCGTCTTGATCAGGCTCCTGTCCGGAACAATGCACCCGCGAAGCTCATATTCACGGATTTTGTCGTCAAAATCCATGTGACAGGTTTTATATTTCTTTCCGCTTCCGCACCAGCAGGGAGCATTCCGATCCATCTTTGTCATATGCTGCAGCATCTTATCCTTCCTTTTCCAGTTCCTTGCACCCTTCCGGACGCTGCCGGAAGTGATTCATAAAGTATTCTGTATTCTCTTCTATCTCTCCGCGATAAATGGCAGATCCCGCCACAATGACATTTGCGCCTGCATTCAGAACGACATCCACGTTCTCACGGACGATTCCTCCGTCCACCTCAATGTCGGTATCCAGGTTCAGGCTGTTCAGCATCGCCCGTGCTTCCCGGATTTTCCTCGTGCTGGTCTCGATATATTTCTGTCCGCCAAAGCCAGGCTCCACCGTCATGACAAGGAGCATATCGATTCGTTCCAGATACGGAAGGGCCTCCTGCACCTTGGTGGATGGCTTAATTGCCATTCCGACGCGTTTCCCCTGCTCCCGGATGGCCGCAATCACAGCCCCCGGATCCGGTGCAGACTCCAGATGGAAGGTAATTCCATCCGCACCGCAGTCCGCAAAATTCTTGATGTATCGCTCCGGGTCCTTCACCATCAGATGCACATCGAAAAACTGGTCGGTACGTTTGCGGATGCTCTTGATCACCGGCATGCCAAATGAAATCGATGGGACAAAAGCACCGTCCATGACATCAATATGAACCCACGGAGCGCCGGCTTTTCTGGTCGCTGCGATTTCCTGTCCGAGACAGTTGAAATCCGCAGCAAGAATGGAAGGAGACAGCGTTATCATTTTCGATCACCTGCTGGCACGTCTTTGTGCCTGTACTGCCCGTTTTCGGGCATCTGTTATCGCTCAAATGCCCGGGGCTCCTGTGACAGAGTCCCGGGCTGTCATTTATTTACCGATATTATTCTCAGCCTTTTACAAATGCCAGTGTCTTCGCTGCAATTCCTGCCCCGTCAAGGCCATACTTTGCAACAAGCTCACCCGCCGTTCCGGATTCACCGAAGCGATCCTGTACGCCGATACGGCACAGCTTCGTGGGAAGCTTCTCCGAAAGGACTTCGGCAACGGCTCCGCCGAGACCGCCGATGACACTGTGTTCCTCGGCCGTAACAACCTTTCCGGTCTTTCCTGCAGATGCCAGAAGGAGCTCTTCGTCAATGGGCTTGATGGTGCAGATGTTGATCACCTCTGCATCAATGCCTTCTCCCTTGAGAATCTCTGCTGCATCCAGCGCTGCAGCCACACAGATGCCGGTTGCCACAATGGTGACATCCTTTCCTTCCTTCAGGAGCTTGCCCTTTCCGATCTCAAAATGATAGTCGGGATCATTGAAGACCGGGACTGCATAGCGTCCGAATCTCATATAAACCGGTCCGACATAATCAGCAGCAGCCTTAACAGCGGCTCTTGCCTCGATATCATCGGAAGGGCTCATAACAACCATTCCGGGGATCGTGCGCATCAGCGCCAGATCTTCGTTGCACTGATGGCTCGCTCCATCCTCACCTACCGTGATTCCGGCATGCGTTGCGCCGATCTTGACATTGAGGTGCGGATAACCGATCGAATTTCTGACCTGCTCATAAGCACGCCCTGCTGCAAACATTGCAAAGGTGGACGCAAACGGGGTCTTGCCTGCTGCCGCAAGTCCTGCCGCAATCGTCATCATATTGCCCTCTGCGATTCCGCAGTCATAAAAACGCTCCGGGTATTTTTTTGCAAAATAAGAGGTTCTGGTGGAGGCCTTCAGGTCAGCATCCAGAACAACGATTTCCGGATGATCCGCACCGAGCTCCTCCAGTGCATGTCCGTAGCTCTCACGGGTTGCGATCTTCTTAACGTCTGCCATTACTGCTCGCCCTCCTTCTCCAGTTCTGCGTCGATTGCCTCAAGTTCTTTCATTGCCTCAGCGTACTGCTCATCATTCGGTGCAGTGCCGTGCCAGGATGCCTGATTCTCCATGTAGGAAACGCCCTTGCCCTTAACCGTCTTTGCGATGATTGCGGTGGGCATGCCCTTTACGGTGCGTGCTTCCTTAAAAGCCTTACGGATGTCATCAAAATCATGTCCGTTAATGGTGATTACATGGAAATTGAAGGCTTCAAACTTCTTGTCGATCGGATACGGGTTGTTGACCTCAGAGATGTCGCCGTCAATCTGAAGATTGTTGTTGTCTACGATGACGCAGAGGTTGTCCAGCTTCTTCGCGCCGGCAAACATAGCCGCTTCCCATACCTGTCCTTCCTCCAGCTCACCATCGCCGAGGAGAGTGTAAACACGGTAATCCTTCTTGTCCACCTTTCCTGCCAGAGCCATACCGCACGCTGCGGAAATTCCCTGTCCCAGAGATCCGGAAGACATGTCAAGACCAGGCAGATACTGCATGCTCGGATGTCCCTGCAGTCTGGTGCCCAGCTTGCGGAAGGTCTTCAGCTCCTCCACCGGGAAAAATCCCTTCAGCGCCATCGCCGCATACAGACCGGGGCAGGTATGTCCCTTGGACAGTACGAACCGGTCACGATCCGGATTGCCGATCATATCGGGACCCACATTCATCTCTTCAAAATACAGGTACGTATACAAATCTGCCGCAGAAAGAGATCCGCCCGGATGTCCGGCTTTTGCGGAATGAACAGCCGTCACAATCCCCTTGCGGACTTCGTTGGCCATCTTTTTCAGTTCAAGATTCTTCAACTTTCGTTCCTCCTTTTGTCTGTCAGAGGCCTCTGCAGCCTCCGGCACGCGTTTGCCATATCGTGAGCTGCCGCAGCCTGGATGCCGGCGCGGCAGAATCCTCCGAATTTCTCTCAGTGCTTGCCCTGCCCGTAATATGCATTCGCACCGTGCTTGCGGTAATAATGCTTGTCCTGCAGGATCTGCGGTGCAGGCGCCACCTTTGGATTGATGAGTTCTGTGCGGTATGCCATCTTGGCGACCTCTTCCAGAACCACTGCGCTGTGAACTGCGTCCACCGGATTCTTTCCCCATGCAAACGGGCCATGATTCTTGCAGAGGCAGGCGGGAACCGCCTCATAATCCTTCTGCAGCCGTGCAAATTCATCGACGATCAGAACACCGGTATTCTTCTCATACGCATCGTCAATTTCTTCTTTCGTGAGCGTACGGAAGCAGGGAATCTCACCGTAGTAGTAATCCGCATGTGTGGTCCCGTAGCAGGGAATGCTGCGCCCTGCCTGTGCCCAGCTCGTTGCGTAGGAGGAATGTGTATGTACCACGCCTCCGATGTTCTCCCAGTGCTTATACAGATAAGCATGTGTAGGAGTGTCCGAGGAGGGATTCATCTCGCCCTCCACCTTGTTGCCATCGAAATCCACGACAACCATGTCCTCCGGGCGAAGCTCCTCATACGGAACGCCGCTCGGCTTGATAACAAAAACGCCGTCCTTCCTGCTGACTCCGGAAACATTGCCCCAGGTAAACGTCACAAGATTATATTTCGGAAGCAGCATATTGGCTTCATATACTTCCTTCTTCAGTTCTTCCAGCATTGCCTTGCTCCTCTCTTTCCTTACAGGTTCTGTACGGCAGCCGCCTCAATCGGAAGTCCCTTTGTGTAGCGCTCCAGATATTCATCGAAGCCCTTTACATCCTCCGGATCCGGCAGAATGGTCTCACCCTGCGCATCCGCAAACACCTTCTCGTTCAGCCACTGATCGAGAGGCTTCTCTTCGCCGCGGACGCTGTAGGCTGCGAGCAGCGCAATACCCCAGGCACCACCCTCGCCTGCCGTTGTCATACAGGTTACCGGTGTATTCAGCGCAGCTGCAAGAATGCTCTGTCCGACGCCCTTGGTCTTAAACAGGCCGCCATGGCCCATCATATTATCGACCTTCACGCCTTCCTTCTTAAGAAGCAGATCCATGCCTGCCTTCAGAACGGACAGGGATGCATACAGATGAACGCGCATGAAGTTTGCCAGTGTGAAGCTGGAATTCGGGGTGCGGGCAAAAAGAGGACGTCCCTCGTCCATCTTCGTGATCGGCTCACCCGAAAAATAATTGTAATCCAGTAAACCGCCGCAGTCCTTATCTCCCTCCAGCGCCTTGTTGTACAGAACGGAAAACAGCTTGTTCTTGTCTGCCCGCACGCCCATGGCTTCGCAGAACTCGTCAAAGATCCCGACCCATGCGTTCAGATCCGAAGTGCAGTTGTTACAGTGTGCCATTGCGACCAGATCACCCGAAGGAGTTGTGACAAGATCAATCTCCGGATACACATTCTTCAGATCCTCCTCCAGAACAATCATGCCAAAGCACGAGGTTCCGGCTGATACGTTTCCGGTCCTTCTGGCAACAGCATTGGTTGCCACCATACCGGTTCCCGCATCGCCCTCGGGAGGGCAGAGAGGAATTCCTGCCTCCAGATTTCCGGAAACATCCAGGAGCTTCGCACCCTTCCCGGTCAGAACGCCGGCGTTCTCTCCCGCCTTCAGATTCTTCGGGAAAATATCCGGGAGCTTCCAGCCATAGCCCTTATCTGCAATCAGAGCATTGAATTTCTCCACCATCTCCGGATCAAAATCCCCGGTTTTGGTGCTGATCGGGAACATACCGGAACCATCGCCTACACCGATCACCTTCTCGCCGGTCAGCTGCCAGTGTACATAGGCAGCAAGCGTTGCAACATAGTGAATATCTTTTACATGCTCTTCTCCGTTCAGAATTGCCTGATACAGATGCGCAATGCTCCATCTCTGCGGAATATTGTAGTGGAACAGCTCCGTCAACTTCTCCGCAGCTTCCCCTGTAATCGTATTGCGCCAGGTACGAAAAGGAACGAGCAGCTCATCCTTATCATTAAACGCAAGATAGCCATGCATCATTGCGCTGATGCCGATTGCGGAAAGACGATGAATTTCCGTATTGTATTTCTTCTTCACATCCTCAAGAAGATCCGCATAGCATCCCTGCAGTCCCTTCCAGATATCCTCCAGAGAATAGGTCCAAACTCCATTTTCCAGCCGGTTTTCCCATTCCCATGCACCCTCGGCAACCGGAATGTTGTCTGCTGCGATGAGTTCCGCCTTGATGCGGGTCGATCCGAATTCGATTCCGACAACCGCTCTGCCTTCCTCAATTTCTCTCCTGATCTGTTCCTGTTCCATTGTTTCCATCCCCTTTTTATATGCTCTTTGTCATTTCAGAACAACAAATATATTTTATCATACTTGCAGTTCGCATACATCTGTGATTCTTCTATTGGCAGCCGGTAGCATCCATCATTTTTTCGAGATGCTCCCGATCCCACAAAAGGACCTTCAGTCTTTGCGCACAAACCCTGGCCGGATCCGTAAAGGACCGGTTTGTCATCACCGCCGCCACCATCTGCCCGTAGAAATCCTTCCCCGCATAAGCCTCCTGCACCGCGTGCACACCGACGATGCTCTCGTAGCACTTGCACTGCACCGCATAGGTTACTCCATCCTTTTCACATAGAATATCGGCCCCAAAATCTCCGCTCCCGCGCGTCACCTCCACATCCTCAAAGCCGGCTTCACGCAGAAGATCCGCACAGAAGAACTCAAAATCATGTCCCTCCATTTCATCCATCGCGTTCCCGGAAGCTCTGCTTCTGCGGTTCACCCACCGAAGAAACAGAAGCAGACTTACTGTAAGAGCTGCCGCTGCAAGAAGACAGAGAAAGATCTGTTCATTTGTCATAGTTATGTCTGTCACTCATCCATTTCCAGCCGCTTTGTCACCCGCTGCTGTGCCCAGTCAGCGAATTTTCTCACAGGGCCCATTCCCGGCTCCGGAAAATCAAACTCCGGCGCCTGCATTTCGGGCGGCTCTTTCTCCTGTACTTCAATTTCCGGCGGAGTCCATCCGGGAACACTCTCGCCCAGCATCAGCTCGCCGACCGGTCCTCTCGGTCGTCCTACATAAAATTCCTCATCGGTCTCCAGACAATACGCTGCCAGCTGTGCGCGTTCCGCCGCATGCATCACATGGCTGTTCTCTCCGTACCAGGAAAGACACTTTCCCCCGCAGTCGATATCCACAAACCGCTCCGCCCGGTAGATCCGATTCCGGTTTCCCGGAAGGGAGCTCAGGATGTTGCCTCCGGCCTCACGGTTCATCTGCTGATAATAAAAATCTGTAATGGTATGTCCGCAAACCAGGAGACTGTAGTTTTTCTTCCCCTGGTATCCCTCAAATGGGTTTTCCCGAAGAAGCAGTCTTCTCCAGACTGCATCCATCTTGCGGCGCTGTCTCTCCGTCTGCGTGTATTCCATATCATAGAAATAGGGAAAGGCGTGCGCCGCCATGATAAGTCTTCCATCCAGCAAAATGTCACAGGAAAACGGAAGATTTTTCAGCCATTCATAAAGATCGTTCTGCTCTTCCTCCGGCAAATCCAGAAAAGCCTCCCAGGTCACTCTGCCGTGATTGGCTTCCAGCCAGTTTTCCGCAGAATCGCTGACCTTCTCCTCCGTAATTCCATATTCCATGGCGGCAAGGAACATCAGCTCATGATTTCCCATGAGACAATGGACGAAATCATACTCCTCATCCATCTGTTTGACCGCAAGAATGGTTTCCATGGATTTCTCACCCCAGTCCCCGTAATCTCCGAGAAGGTACAGAGAATCCGATCCGTCATACTGAAAACGGATCTTATCCAGAAGTCTTTGAAATTCATCGTATGCGCCATGTATGTCGCTGATTGCATAAGTAGCCATGCGCAACATTATAGCATGTGCAGCAAAAAAAGGCGCAGGCCCTTACGAGTCTGCGCCTTTTCGTTTATGTGCTTTTCAGCAGCCGTGTGACTGCATCCGGCAGTCCTTTGTTCTCTGTCTTCTGCTGAATCAGAGCTTCGGGCCTGCAGCAACCAGAGCCTTGCCGGCCTCGTTGCCTTCATACTTTGCAAAGTTCTTGATGAATCTCTGTGCAAGATCCTGTGCCTTTGCATCCCACTCGGAAGCATCCTTGTAGGTGTCGCGAGGATCCAGAATTCCGGTATCTACGCCAGGAAGCTCGGTCGGAACTTCGAAATTGAAGTAAGGGATCTTCTTGGTGGGAGCCTTCAGAACATCACCGGAAAGGATTGCATCGATGATTCCGCGGGTATCCTTAATGGAGATACGCTTGCCGGTTCCGTTCCAACCGGTGTTAACAAGGTAAGCCTTTGCTCCACTCTGCTCCATTCTCTTAACAAGCTCCTCTGCATACTTGGTCGGATGCAGCTCCAGGAATGCCTGGCCGAAGCAAGCGGAGAAAGTAGGAGTAGGCTCGGTAATTCCGCGCTCGGTTCCTGCAAGCTTTGCAGTGAAGCCGGACAGGAAGTAGTACTTGGTCTGCTCAGGTGTCAGGATGGATACCGGAGGAAGTACGCCGAATGCATCTGCAGACAGGAAGATTACGTTGTCCGCAGCCGGGCCGTGAGAGATCGGCTTAACGATCTTCTCAATGTGATTGATCGGATAAGATACACGGGTGTTCTCGGTAACGCTCTTGTCTGCGAAATCGATCTTGCCGTTCTCATCAACAGTAACGTTCTCAAGAAGAGCATCTCTTCTGATTGCACCGTAGATGTCAGGCTCAGCTTCCTTGTCGAGGTTGATAACCTTTGCATAGCAGCCGCCCTCGAAGTTGAAGACGCCGTTGTCATCCCAGCCGTGCTCGTCATCGCCGATCAGCAGACGCTTGGGATCCGTGGAAAGAGTGGTCTTTCCGGTTCCGGACAGACCGAAGAAGATTGCAGTGTGCTCACCGTTCAGATCGGTGTTTGCAGAGCAGTGCATAGCAGCAACGCCCTTCAGCGGCAGGTAGTAGTTCATCATGGAGAACATACCCTTCTTCATCTCGCCGCCGTACCAGGTGTTCAGGATAACCTGCTCTCTGGAGGTGATATTGAAGACAACTGCGGTCTCAGAGTTAAGGCCGAGCTCCTTGTAGTTCTCTACCTTTGCCTTGGAAGCATTGTAAACAACGAAATCAGGCTCGAAGTTCTCTTCCTCTTCTGCAGTAGGCTTAATGAACATGTTGCGGACAAAGTGTGCCTGCCATGCAACTTCCATAATGAAACGAACTGCCATGCGGGTATCCTTGTTAGCACCGCAGAAGCCATCTACCACATAAAGCTTCTTATTGGAGAGCTCCTTCTTGGCAATTTCCTTTACGGCAGCCCATGCTTCCTCAGAAGCAGGATGGTTGTCGTTCTTGTACTCATCGGTGGTCCACCATACGGTGTCCTTGGAATTCTCATCCATTACGATGAACTTATCCTTGGGGGAACGTCCGGTATATACTCCGGTGAAAACATCAACTGCGCCGAGCTCAGTCTCCTTACCAACCTCAAAGCCTTCCAGACCAGCCTTGGTCTCTTCCTCGAACAGCTGCTCATAGGAAGGATTGTAGACGATCTCAGGTGTTCCGGTAATGCCATACTTGCTTAAATCGACTTTTGCCATAGTATCTTGAACCTCCATTAAGAATGTTTAACTGTTAATAAATTAACACTGCTACGGTTATACCACAAAAGATTTTGGGGAACAACGGGAATCCTGCAAATTTCATTTGTTTTTTATGCTTTTTCCCGGCTTCTGTCAGGCTTTAATCAGGGCCCGGTATATTTCCCGTTTCGGAACGCCGCGATCCTTTGCAACCAGCTTCATGGCCTCCTTGTGATCCGTCCCCTGTGATTCGTAATAAGCCATGTGTTCCTCGATGCTCATCTGCTTCCAGACGGTCTCTTCTTTCTTTTTCTTCTCCTCCGGGTCTGCACCTGCAAGCACCAGAACGTATTCCCCTCTCGGCTCATGATCCGCATAATACTCCGCAGCCTCCGAAAGCGTGAACGGCCTTGCCTCCTCGAATTTCTTGGTGAGCTCGCGGCAGAAAACAATCTTCCGGTCACCAAGAGCCTCAAGCAGCTCCCGGATGGTTCCCTTCAGATGATGAGGCGCTTCATACAGGATGGTCGTTCTCTCTTCCTCCCGAAGCTGCTCCAGCACGCGGTTTCGCTCCTTTTTATCTGTCGGAAGGAACCCCTCAAAGCAAAATCTTCTGGCGGGCATTCCGGACATGGTAAGCCCCGTAATCAGGGCACACGCGCCGGGAAGGGAGGCTACACGAATTCCCTGCTCCATGCATTTTGCCGCAAGGACCTCGCCCGGATCCGAAATCGCCGGCGTTCCGGCATCCGTCACCACCGCGATATTTTCACCTCTCAGAAGACGTGCAATCAGCTCATCCGCCTTCTCGAACTTGTTATGCTCATGGTAGCTTGTCATCGGCTTGTGAATGTCAAAATGATTCAGGAGCTTCAGCGTGTTGCGTGTATCCTCCGCCGCAATCAGATCAACATCCTTCAATGTCTGCAGCACCCGAAGCGTAATATCCTCCAGATTCCCGATCGGCGTCGCACAAAGGTACAGCGTCCCCTGGCCTGTATTCTTATCGTTCTCATTCATCATAGCTCATCCCCCACATCCTTTGCCGACGGTGTTCAGGATCTTTCCGTCAGTATCCGTAAATATCGTAGATCTCATCCATATACTTTCCTGGCTCCCGGTATACAATGAGAGGCTTTTCCACCGTGATTCTGGGCTTTCCTCCGCGCACACAGTCCAAGAGGACCATGTTCGGCTCACGGTCAACATATGGATACACCAGCCGCATTCTCTTCGGCTCCAGGTGATGGCTTTGCAGAGACGTCATGATTTCAGCCAGGCGAAACGGACGATGCACCATATAAAAATGTCCGCCGGGACGAAGCATCTTCTCTGCAGCAGACAGGAGATCCTCCAGACTGCAGCAGATTTCATGTCTTGCAATTGCCTTTGCATCCCCTGGATTTACCAGGCCGTGGCTGTTCGTCATATAGGGCGGATTGGATGTGACCACGTCAAAAGAAGCAGCCGCAAATAAAGCGCCTGCTTCTCTGATGTCTCCTGTTACAATTTCGATCCGCTGCTCCAGACCATTCAGACAGATACTTCTCCTCGCCATGTCCGCACTTTCCGGCTGGATCTCCAATGCCGTAAAATGGGCCGCTTTTGTCTTCGCACTCATCAGAATCGGGATGATGCCCGTTCCGGTTCCAAGATCCAGAACCAGATCTCCCGGAGCAGCCTTCGCAAAGCCGGATAACAGAACCGCATCCATTCCAAAAGAAAATCGCTGCGGATTCTGAATGATCTCCAGATGATTTCTCTGGAGATCATCAATTCGTTCATTCGGTTTCAGAAGGCTTCTCTTCTCTTCGTCTGTCATTGCCGCCATTTCTTCTTCTGTTCCTGTGGCGTCTCCGGTTTCCGCCGCCCGCAGTTGTTCCCTGTACTGCGCCGGTCTCCTGTGCAGGTGCCGGTTCTCTTCTTCCTCTGCTGCGCCCGGAGCCCGGATTCTCCTCGCGGCGCTGCGCATTCGATCCCTCTGTGCCGCGCTCCTGTGCCGGACGGTTGTCCCGTCTTCTTCTCTCGTTTCCGGAAGCCGGCTGCGCTCCGTTTTCCTTCTGCTCCTGATTTCTGGCAGGGCGCTGTTCCTTCTGCTCCTGATCCCGGGCGGGACGCTGCTCCTTCTGCTCCTGATCCCGGGCGGGGCGCTGCTCCTTTCTGGGTCTTCCGGAGCCGCCGTTCTTCAGCTCATTACGGTTGATTTTCGGCTTCGCCTGCCCGCGTTTTCTGCGGCGCAGAATGGTAATATTGTCTGCTGCGCATTCGTGCAGCTCCTTCTCGTCATCCACCTCAACAAGAATCCGCACCGTCTGCTTCAGGATATTCACACCGGCCACCTCTCCGGTCAGTCCATCCGAAGTCTGTACTTCGTCTCCGAGCCTTGGCAGGTTCTTGTTCAGTGCCTCGTACGTTTCCTCTTCGTTCTTCAGGCAGCACATCAGTCTTCCGCAGGAACCCGAAATCTTCGTCGGATTCAGCGACAGATTCTGCTCCTTCGCCATTTTGATCGACACCGGGACAAAATCCGACAGATAAGTGTGGCAGCAAAGAGGCCGTCCGCAGATTCCGTAGCCTCCGAGAATTTTCGTCTCATCCCGCACGCCAATCTGACGCAGCTCAATTCTTGTACGGAAAACACTTGCAAGATCCTTTACCAGATCGCGGAAATCCACTCTGCCGTCTGAAGTGAAATAGAACAGAATCTTGTTATTGTCAAATGTGTACTCCGCGTCAATCAGCTTCATATCCAGATTGTGACGGCGGATTTTCTCAAAGCAGACACGATAGGCTTCCCGCTCCTTTTCGCGCAGCTCGCGCATCCGGCTGTCATCTGCCGCCGTTGCGATCCGGACAATCTTCTTCAGGGGTGCCTTGAACTGCTTCTGATGAATCTTCAGCGGATCACAGACACTCGTGCCATATTCCAGCCCGCGTGCCGTTTCGACAATCACATGCGTTCCCCGCTTCACAGGAAGGGCTCCGATTGCAAAATAATACGCTTTCCCCGCCGTCCGGAAGCGGACTCCGACTACCTCCGTCAGATCCCTGTCATCTGCATCCGGATCTGCTGTTTCCGGAAGAACCGTATTCTCTTCTTCCTCTTCAGCCTGACTCTGATCCGCTTCCAGATCTTCGTCCGCGAGATCCTCTTCCTCCAAAGCTCTCGCTGCCTCTTCCTCCGGATCCTCCGTGGAAAAATCCTGCTCTTCCAAAGCATCCGAGTTCTCCGGAGAAATTTCCAGTTCTTCTGTTTTCCTATATTCTTCCATGAAAACCGCTTTCTGTATTCCTGTCTCCGCGCAGAATTCTCCGCAGCTTCAGCATCAGAAGCTCCGCGATCTGCGTATCATTTTCCTTACTGCTCCGGCGTCTTCCCGCATCGTCAAATGCCGCCTGAATGTTCTCCAGATCTTCAAAGGAAAGTCTCGCCGCAGCGCTTATAATATACTGTATCTGGTCCCGGTAAATCAAGTTTTCCGGATCCTGCGTGCTTTTCTGCACCAGAATATCCCGGTACCAGCTTCTGCCAAGATCCAGAAAATCTTCCATATAAGAAGGGGCATCTCCTTTGCCGCCTCCCGAAAGCTTCTCCGCATACTGCAGAATTCTATGACTGTCCGTCTCTGCAAGCTTCTCCAGAAATAAGACCTGCTCCTCCCGGAACTGCCGAAACTCTTCTTCTGCAAGCTCCATGCATCTTCCCGGATTCCCGTGTGAAAGTCTCGCTGCAATTCTTGCTTCGTTTTCCGGAACGCCTGCTGCCGTAAGTGCTGCCACAAGATCCTTCTCCGGTGCAGGATGCAGAGCAATGCTGACACATCTGGAGAGTACCGTCGGAAGAAAAACCGAAGTATTCTGCGCCAGCAGAAGAAAAACCGCATACGCCGGCGGCTCCTCCAGCGTCTTCAGCAGGGCGTTCTGTGCCTGCTGGTTCAGGTTCTCTGCATTCGGAATGATGTAGATCTTATAAGGTCCGTAATAGGGCTTGACTGACACATCCGCCTGAACAAAACGTGCAAGTGCAACGCCAAGCGTTCCCGTTTTCGTAGCTGCTCCCACCCGCTCATTGGTCAGAAGAACGACATCCGGATGACTTCCCGCCTGAATCTGCACGCAGGAATGGCATTCTCCGCAGGGCTCCGGTCCGCCGTTTTCCTGCTTCGGCTGTGCACACAGGAGTGCAGCCGCAAAAGCAAGCGCCAGCTTCATTTTTCCGGCGCCCTTCTCTCCGCTGATCAGATAAGCCTGTGAAACCCGTCCGGTACGAACCGCATTCTGCAGATGAGATACCGCAAGCCTCTGTCCGATTACCTGTTCAAATCCAATCTTCGGCATAACTCCTTCCATACTTCTTCCGCGCAGCGATCTGCGTCCTCGTTCACATAGCGGCGGGTGATTCCGGCCTCCCGCAGCTTCTCCTCCGAAAAATCCTGTTCATCAGCAAGGAATCTTCGGCAAAGCTCCGCATACCTTGGATGCTCCTGCTGCTTCTCCCTGTCCAATGCACGCTGAAGCCGCACTCCGTCCTCCAGCTCAATGTAGAAAGGAACGACTTTCTCCGGTCCGAAATAACGAACAAAGGAACAATAGGACTCAAGCGTGCCGATCACAAGGCTGCTTCCCTCCTCCAGGCGGATCTGCCCGTCATCCTTCGTATAGTAGTGCCAGATTCCGTGCACCGTGTTGTAATCGCGGGACTCAATCACCCTTCCCGCCTTCCGGGCGTCCTCAAATTCCTGATCGGTTTCAAAGAAATACGTGACACCATTCTGTTCGCCCGTCCGGATCGGCCTTGTTGTGTAGGGCACCACCTCACGAAGGACCAGTGCCGTGCCGTCCTTTTCCGCCCTCTCCCTGATTTTCCGATAAAGAGTGTCCTTTCCGGATGCGCTCTTCCCGATCAGGCAGAAGACCTTATGCTGCTGTTCCATTTACCACACCTCAATCACGCGGATCATATTGGTTTTTCCGGACACTCCGAGCGGAATTCCGGCTGTCAGAATAACCTTGTCTCCCGGCTTTACATAGCCTGCAAGCTTCGCGGTGTTGATCGCCTCCTCGAACAGGAGATCTGCCGTAGGCTCCTGGCGAATGATCACCGGCTCAACGCCGAACAGAAGATTCATCTGGCAGGCAGTTTCCTTGCTTGTCGTGCAGGCAATGATCGGGCAGACCGGCTTATGTGCCGCAAGTCTCCGCGCCGTAAAGCCGGAAAGTGTGACAGTAATGATCGCATCCGCCTTAATATCCTCTGCAACCGTACAGGATGCATGTGAAATTGCAGTGGTAATATCGCCCCGGTCAACCACGCTGCGGGAATTCATGCGGGATGCATAATCAATATCTGCCTCTGCCCGGACTGCAATGGCTGCCATTGTCCGGACGGACTCCTCCGGATAGGCGCCGTTTGCGCTCTCACCGGAAAGCATGATTGCAGTCGTGCCATCATAGATGGCATTGGCTACATCTGTGGTCTCTGCCCTGGTCGGACGAGGATTGTGCATCATGGAATCCAGCATCTGTGTCGCAGTCACGCAGATTTTTCCCATCTGCTCCGCCCGGCGGATCATCCGCTTCTGAAGCACCGGAACGTCTTCCAGCGGAACCTCTACGCCCAGATCGCCTCTTGCGACCATGATGCCATCCGCTTCCTCCAGAATGCTGTCCAGATTCCGGACGCCCTGCACGCTTTCAATCTTGGCAATAATTTTGATGTCACTCTTGTACTGCGCGAGAATCCGGCGAATCTCACGGATATCCTCTGCCGTTCTGGTAAAGGAAGCCGCAATATAGTCAAATCCAAGCACGCATCCGAATTCAATGTCGCTTCGATCCTGCTCGCTGATAAACGGCATGGACAGATCACACCCGGGCACATTGACACCCTTATGATTGGAAACGGGCCCGCCGTTTACCACCGTGCACTCAATGTCCGTTCTGCTTACCTTGTCGACCTTCAGTTCAATCAGGCCGTCATCGATCAGAATACTTCTGCCTGCTTCCACATCCTTCGGCAGGTTCTGATAGGTCACGGAAGCACGCTCCCTGTCTCCGTCAATTTCCTTCGTGGTCAGTGTGAATTTCTGTCCGGCTTCGAGCACAACCTTACCTTCCTTAAAATCGCGAAGGCGGATTTCCGGTCCTCTTGTATCCAGAAGCGTCGCCACAGGAAGATTCTTCTCGATTCTGACCTTCTTCAGCTTTTCGAATTTCCTTGCCTGTTCTTCATGTGTCCCGTGGGAAAAATTAAATCTCGCCACATTCATACCGGCATCAATCAGACGCCCGATCATTTCCTCATTCTCACTTGCAGGTCCCAGTGTGCAGATGATTTTTGTTTTTCTCATGTTCGAATGCTCCTTATCGTCTTCTTTTACAACACTATCAGTATAGCAAACCCATCCCCTTTACACGGAAGAATTTTTTCCGTATCCGAAACCTCTTCCGGAATCTATGCGTTTTTTTGACGTTTTTTTCCTTTTTTCGCCTGTTATCTCTTTAGAAATACAGGCGTGCTGAGCTACAATATGAGAAGTCCATATCATGAAAGGAGTTCTTACAATGAAAAATACCAAACTTGTTGCCAAAGATACCGTCTGGATCGGCGGAAGCGATCGCCGTCTTGCTTTGTTCGAGAATCTTTTCCCTCTGCCGAACGGCGTTTCCTATAACAGCTATGTTGTTCTTGATGAGAAGATCACGCTCTTCGACACTGCGGATGTCAGCGTTGCAGATCAGTATCTGGAAAATCTTCATTCGATTCTCGGAGAGAAGAAGCCGGACTATCTTGTGGTTCTGCACATGGAGCCGGATCACTGCTCTTTGCTGCAGACGGTACTGAATCAGTATCCGGAAACCACCGTTGTGTCCAGCATGCAGACCTTCAAGTTCATCTCCCAGTTCTTCCCGGAGCTGAAGATCGAAAACCAGCAGATCGTCAAGGAGGGGGACACCCTTTGCACCGGTGCTCATACCTTCCATTTCGTTGCCGCTCCCATGGTACACTGGCCGGAGGTTCTGCTGGCATATGATGATGCCGACAAGGCTTTGTTCTCCGCAGACGCTTTCGGAACCTTCGGAGCACTGGAGGGTGGAATTTTCGCGGATCAGTATGATTTCGAGGCTCATTACCTTGATGACGCCCGCCGCTATTATGCAAACATCGTCGGCAAGTACGGCGCGCAGGTACAGGCGGTTCTGAAAAAGGCAGCAGGGCTTGAGATTGAGGAAATTCTTCCTCTGCACGGCCCCGTCTGGAGAGAGAATCTTGGCTGGTTCCTTGAGAAATATCAGACCTGGAGCAGCTATGCACCGGAGACGGATGACATTCTGGTAGTCTACGGTTCCCTGTACGGTCACACTGCAAGTGCCGCAGAGAGCTTTGCTTCTGTTCTGGAAGAGAAATCCGGCAAGCACGTGGTTGTCTACGATGCCTCCAAGACCGATGTCTCCTATCTGATCGCCGAAGTATGGCGCTGCAGCAAAGTTGTTCTGTTCTGCCCCACCTACAACGGCGGCATGTATCCTTCCATTTCCCGTTTCATCGAGGATATGAAGGCGCTGGCTGTTCAGAACCGTACCTTTGCTCTTGCAGAGAACGGCACCTGGGCTCCCGTCACAGCCAGGCTTATGCGCAAGGAGCTGGAGACCCTGAAGAACTGCAGCATTCTCGACACCACTCTGACCATCCGCAGTGCTCTTTCCACAGCCGATGAAGCGGCTCTGAATGACTTTGCAGATGCCGTTGCAAACGCATAAAACGATATTTTCACATCAAAACAGAGAGTGCCGGAGCTTTCCGAAAGCCCCGGCACTCTTTTTACTTCTTCAGCATGACAAATGCACCGATATTTCCACGTTTTCCTCCGCTTGCCCGGTGACTGAACAAGAGCTCCGGATTGCAGGCCGTACAGATATCCGTCACCGAAATATTCTGCTCCTTTACTCCTGCCTCCATCAGCGTAATCCGGCAGGCCTCCCACAAATCCAGCTGACAATGTCCGGGGTTCCCTCGATATTCCAGAAGCTGTTCTTCTTTCCCGGGAAAAGCCAGGCGGAACTCCTCCGCCACATCTTCGCTGACCTCATAATGGTCCCTGCAGATGGACGGTCCGATTCCAACCAGAAGATCCGCAGGATCCGTCCCAAATTCCTTCTGCATCGTGCGCACCGTCTCCGCACCGATTTTTCCAACCGTTCCTCTCCAGCCGGAATGACTGGCTCCGACCGCGTGCCGAACCGGATCCACGAATAAAAGCGGCACACAGTCCGCGTAGAAGGTGGAGAGAACAAGCCCTGACTCATTTGTCACAACACCATCCGCGCTCTCCCACACCATGGGACGGAGAAGTCCCATGCCCGCGTCCTCTTTTCCGACACGCCGTACCTTTGTCTCATGCACCTGGTGGGAACAGATGCAGTGCGCAGGATCTGTTCCGAATGCCGCTGCAATCCGCGAGAAATTCTCCAGCACATTTTCCTTGCTGTCTCCGCGTCCTGTTGTCAGATTGAGGGAACGGAACTGCCCCTCCGAAACTCCACCCAGCCTGGTAGAGATCAGATTCATGGCAATTCCGTCCCGTTCCAGCGCAGGAAAATACAAGGACGGAAGCAAGCTTCCGTCCTTGTTTGTGAAGTCCCGTTCCAGCAAAATTTCTTTTGTTCCTTTTCGGGTAATCTTCATTGCAATAACCTCTCCCATCACAGGCCGCAGGCGGCTCCGTGATGGTCGTAATCATGAGATCTGTTGAATCTGCCGGACTACTCAGTCTGCAAGTCTTGCAAGCAGCTCCTCCGTCTGATCCTCGAAGCCGGGCTTTCCAAGAAGCGCAAACATATTGTGCTTGTAAGACTCAACGCCGGGCTGATTGAACGGATTTACGCCGAGCAGATATCCGGATACGCCGCAGGCAAACTCAAAGAAATAGAACAGCTCGCCAAGATAGAACTCCGTCTGTTCCGGGATCTTAACCATCAGGTTCGGAACATTACCATCGGTATGTGCCAGAATGGTTCCGTTCATTGCTGCCTGGTTTGCGAAATTCATCGTCTTGCCAGCCAGGAAATTCAGACCATCCAGGTTCTCCGGGTCAGTCCCGATCGTCACATCTGCCTTCGGCTTCTCAACGTTCAGAACGGTTTCAAACATAATACGCGCACCATCCTGAATGAACTGGCCCATGGAATGAAGATCGGTCGTAAGGTCTACGCTCGCCGGGAAAAGTCCTCTCTGGTCCTTACCCTCAGACTCACCATAAAGCTGCTTCCACCACTCGGAGGTATAATGCAGAGACGGCTCATAGTTGGCAAGGATCTCAACAGACTTGCCCTTGCGAAGGAAAATATTGCGGAGTGCCGCATACTTCAGGGCATCATTCTCTTCATAGGAAGCTTCCATTGCAAGCTTTCTTCCTTCCGCCGCACCTGCCATCAGCTGCGCAATGTCCGCACCGGAAACCGCAATCGGAAGAAGACCTACTGCTGTCAGAACCGAGAAACGTCCGCCGACATTGTCCGGAATCACAAAGCTCTCATAGCCTTCCGCATCTGCCAGTGTCTTCAGTGCTCCGCGCGCCTTATCGGTTGTCGCATAAATTCTCTTTGCTGCGCCTTCCTTTCCATACTTCTTCTCAGCAAGCTCACGGAAAAGACGGAACGCAATCGAAGTCTCGGTTGTTGTACCGGACTTGGAGATTACATTGATCGAGAAGTCGCGGTCACCGATTACATCCACCAGATTGGCAAGATAGGTTCCGCTGATCGAATTTCCTGCAAAATAAATCTCAGGAGTCTTGCGAATCTCCTTCGAAACGGTATTGTAGAAATTGTGACGCAGGAAATTGATGGCTGCACGTGCTCCCAGATACGAGCCGCCGATGCCAAGAACCAGCAGAACATCCGAATCGCTCTGGATCTTAGCTGCTGCCTTCTGAATTCTCGCAAACTCCTCCTTGTCGTAGTCGACAGGAAGATTTACCCATCCAAGAAAATCGTTTCCGGCACCCGTTCCGGAAACCAGAAGCTCCTTCGCCGCAAGTACCTGACTCTCAATATTCTTAACTTCTTCTTCCTTTACAAAACTCTTTGCCTTGGAATAATCAAATGTAACCTTTGCCATTGGACGATACCTCCTTGCACCCGGCTCACACCCATTTTCCTCCTGTGCCGTGCACAGTCCTCGTCTCATGAATCTGTTCGGATGACCGGGTCTTTCCGGAACACAGACAAGACGATTTACCGTTCCTAAGTTTATCAGTCTGAAATAATGAATGCAAGACGCCCCGTATAACCACTGCACAGGTAGGAAAAAGAAAAATAGTGTCGTATAATATCAATTTAGTAGCAAATTTCAATCACAGAAAACAAAAAAGGAAGAGTACACACTATGATCTATAAAACATCCGGAACCTGTTCCACCCAGATTGAACTGGAAATTGATCCCGAGCATATCATTCGCAAGGTTGCCTTTACCGGCGGCTGCAACGGTAATCTGAAGGGAATTACCCGCCTCGTAGAGGGAAAAAAGGCAGAAGAAATCGCTGATCTTCTGGAAGGAACCACCTGCGGCTTCAAGAACACCTCATGTCCTGATCAGCTTTCCCGCGCGATCCGCGCCGCTCTCTCTGAGCTGAACTAAGCAGCGCACCGATCTGCAGCACAAATTCTTTATGAGGTGAATTTATCCATGAGCAAGAAAATTGTACTGACCGGAGGCGGAACCGCCGGCCATTGTACTCCCAATCTGGCCTTGATCCCTTATCTGCGTGATGCCGGATATGAAATTGCCTACATCGGATCCATCAGCGGCATTGAGAAAAAACTGGTTGCCGACTACGATATTCCCTATATCCCCATTGAAACCGGAAAGCTTCGCCGATATTTTGACCCGAAGAACTTTTCCGATCCTTTCCGGGTCATCCGCGGCTATCAGGAGGCCCACAAATTTTTGAAGGAGTTTGCACCAAATATCGTCTTTTCGAAGGGCGGCTATGTCGGTGTTCCGGTTGTTCATGCCGCGCACTCCCTTCATATTCCCTGCATCATTCATGAATCAGATATGACCCCCGGACTTGCGAACAAGCTGTGCGTTCCATTTTCCACCAAGGTCTGCTGCAACTTCCCTGAAACGATGAAGGGGCTTCCGGATTCCAAGGCGGTTCTTACCGGAACGCCAATCCGTGATGAGCTTTTTCATGGTGATCGGAAGCGTGGTCTTGAGCTGTGCGGCTTCGATGAAAGCAAGCCGGTTCTGATGGTCATCGGAGGCTCCCTCGGTGCCTCCTCCGTGAACAAAACAGTTCGTGATAATCTGGATGCGCTCCTGCAGAAATTTCAGATTGTTCACCTTTGCGGCAAGGACAAGATGGACAACCTCCTTCTTACGCGTCCCGGCTATCGCCAGTTCGAATATGTCAAGGAGGATCTGAAGGATCTCTACGCTATGGCAGACATCGTTCTGTCCCGCGCCGGAGCCAATGCCATCTGTGAGCTTCTCGCTCTCAAGAAGCCAAATCTCCTGGTTCCGCTCCCCACGGGGCGCGGCGATCAGAAGCTGAACGCCGCCTCCTTCGAGGCACAAGGCTACAGCATTGTTGTTCAGGATGATGATCTTCCGGATGTTATTCTGGAGAAAATTTCCGAGCTTTATGAGCATCGCGATCAGTATATTTCCGCAATGGAGAAAAGCTCTCAGACCGATTCCAACCATCTCGTGCTCAGTCTGATTGAGCAGGAGGCGAAATAATTCCGGACTTACACAGTTCCGAGGCACCCATCAAAAAAAGATCTGCAGCGTGAAGCTGCAGATCTTTTTTGATTTTATGAATATCCATTCTGTAAGATGGCTCAGATCTTGTTGTCAGAACCAAGAACGTTCTTGATCTTGTGCTCAACGATAGCCTTAACATTTGCACGGCCGTCGCCAAGATACTGACGAGGATCAAAGTGATCCGGATGCTCAACAAAATGCTGACGGATGCCTGCAGTCATGCCCAGACGAAGGTCAGAGTCAATGTTGATCTTGCAGACAGCGCGCTTTGCAGCCTCGCGAAGCTGATCTTCCGGAACGCCGATTGCGTCAACCAGCTTGCCGCCGTGCTCGTTGATGATCTTGACATATTCCTGAGGAACAGAAGAAGATCCATGAAGAACGATCGGGAATCCGGGAAGTCTTCTGGAAACCTCTTCCAGGATATCCAGACGAAGCTTCGGCTCGGTGCCGGGCTTGAACTTGTAAGCACCGTGAGAGGTTCCGATTGCAATTGCAAGAGAATCCACGCCGGTCTTCTCCACAAACTCTTCAACCTCTTCCGGATGCGTATAGAATGCCTTATCCGCCTCTACAGAAACAGCGTCTTCCTGTCCTGCCAGAGTTCCAAGCTCAGCCTCTACAACAACGCCGCGCTCATGAGCATATTCAGCAACCTTTCTGGAAACCTCAATGTTCTCCTGGAACGGATGGCCGGAGTAGTCGATCATAACGGAAGTAAATCCGTTGTCGATGCAATCCTTGCAGGTCTCAAAATCTGCACCGTGATCCAGATGAAGAACGATCGGAAGCTCCGGGTGAAGCTCTGCTGCTGCCTCAACAAGCTTGACAAGGTATACGGAGTTCGCATACTTTCTTGCGCCCTGGGAGGCCTGAAGAATAACGGGGCTCTTCAGCTCTGCTGCTGCGTCCGTGATTCCCTGAACGATTTCCATGTTGTTGATGTTGAAAGCTCCGATTGCGTAGCCGCCGTCATAAGCCTTCTTAAACAGTTCTGTACTAGTAACGATAGGCATATCAAATACCACCTTTCCCTGAAATAGAAACCTTGATTGATAAAAAATCAACAATGTTACCGACTGCAATTATACCGCACCTACAGGGAAATTGGAACAGAAAATGTCTGAAAAGACTTATAGACAAGCAAAAACGACGGTGCTTGGGGGGGCCGTCGTTTTTGAGAAGGTAAAACTTCTAATGGGGTATAGCAAAAACTTATAATGTATTGGGGGGTTACAAGTAGTATAGTAGCAGTTCCCCTCTTTTCGGGCAATTCACCGATTGCATGAAATTTACAAATTCATTCCGCCGTTTTTGTGCATGTTCACAGTTGAGTCTGACATTTTCCCTCATTATCAGCCTTCGCGCCGGATCCAAACAAGGCGTCGAACTCTTCGCCGGTGATCTTTTCCTTTTCCATCAGGAGCTTCGCGCTGGCATGCAGCACATTCTCATGTGCCATGATAATCGTTTTCGCATCCTCATAGCACCGGTCGATGATCGCCTTGACTTCCTTGTCAATTTCGCCCGCCATGTACTCACTGTTGCGAGAGCTGTGTCCGAGATCATAGCCAAGGAATACGTCTTCCTCCTCCTGCTGATAGTTGATGGCGCCGATGCTGGCACTCATCCCATACTTTGTCACCATGCTTCTGGCCGTTGCGGTCGCCTTCTGAATATCATTGGAGGCTCCGGTTGTAATGTCATCCAGAATCAGTTCCTCTGCAATCCGTCCGCCGAAATCGACCATAATTTCATGCAGCATCTGACCTCTTGTTGCAAACATCTCGTCACGTGACGGAAGCGGCATGGTATAACCGGCTGCCCCGACTCCGGTGGGAATGATGGAAACGCTGTAGACCGGCCCGACATCCTCCAGCTCATGGAACAAAATCGCATGTCCGCTCTCATGATAGGCTGTAATTCTCTTCTCCTTGTCGGAGATCACACGACTCTTCTTCTCCGCTCCGATTCCCACCTTGATGAAGGCTGCCCGAATATCCGTCTGATTGATGTAAGGCCGGTTCTCTCTGGCTGCACGGATCGCCGCTTCATTCAGAAGATTTTCCAGATCCGCTCCGGAAAATCCTGCCGTTGTCTGTGCAATCTCCGTCAGATTGACATCATCTCCCAGCGGCTTCTTTCTTGCATGAACGGCGAGAATTTCTTCACGTCCCTTTACGTCCGGACGAGCCACTGTGATCTTCCGGTCAAAGCGGCCCGGCCGCAGAATCGCAGGATCCAGAATGTCCGCACGGTTGGTCGCCGCCATCACAATAATTCCTTCGTTGACGCCGAAGCCATCCATCTCCACAAGAAGCTGATTCAGTGTCTGCTCTCTTTCATCATGTCCGCCGCCGACACCGGTTCCGCGCCGCCTTGCCACCGCATCGATCTCGTCAATAAAGACAATGCAGGGGCTGTTCTTCTTGGCTTCCTCGAACATGTCACGCACACGGCTTGCACCGACGCCGACAAACATTTCCACAAAATCCGATCCGGAAATGGAATAAAACGGAACCCCCGCTTCACCCGCTACTGCCTTTGCAAGCAGCGTTTTTCCGGTTCCGGGAGCGCCTTCCAGAAGGACGCCCTTCGGAATCCTTGCCCCCAGAGAGGTGTACTTCGCGGGATCCTTCAGGAAATCCACGATTTCTTCCAGATCCGACTTCTCCTCCTCCAGGCCCGCTACATCCTGAAATGTGACACGGTCCTTCTCATTGGCTAGCTGCGCGCGGCTTTTGCCGAAATTCATCATCTTTGCGTTGGCACCGCCGCCTCCCATCTGCTGCGCACTCATCATATAGAAAAAGAGCAGGCAGACCACAGCAACAAGAAGCATCGGCAGGACGCTTGTCATGAACCAGCTTTCTCTCGGAACATCATCCACCACAGGTTCAATCCCGTTCTCTCTGGTCAGCTCCTCGATCTTTGTGATGTCCGTCGCATACAGGGTCCGTACCGCTCCGCCCGAAAGAGTAACCACTGCAGAGCCGGTTGGTGTTTCCTGATTCGGGACAATTTCCACGGAAACCACCTGGCTGTTCTGAAGATCCTTCTCATACGCTTCCTGCGTATAATAGTTCTGCGGCTGTCCGTAGGTTCCCCTCACAAACTGGATCAGAATAAAAATCATCATGATCGCGACAACGCCGACCACCATGCGGTTTCCTGTATTTCTGTTATCGTTCGTATCCAACTCAAACCTTTCTTACCGCAGTCACCGCTGCGGCCTTGTCCACCCTGAATTCTGAATGTTCTCTTCCTTCAAGTCACCGCTTCAGAGCTCAACCACGCCGATGTAAGGAAGATTCCGGTATTCCTGATCATAATCCATGCCGTATCCGACCACGAACTGATCGGGAATCTCAAATCCCGCATAATCTGCCTTCAAATCCACAACACGGCGCTCCGGCTTATCCAGAAGCGTGCAGTAACGGATGCTCTTTGCTCCCTTGCTCTTCAGGAAATCTCCGAGGAATGCAAGTGTCCGTCCGGAATCTACAATGTCTTCCACGATGATCACGTCCAGTCCTTCAATGGACTCATCCAGATCCTTGCGGATCCGGACAGTTCCGGTGGACTCTGTTGCTCCGCCATAGCTGGATACCTGCATGAAGTCAATGGAAACCGGAACGGTAATGCGCTTTGCCAGCTCGCACATGAAGAAGCTTGCACCCTTCAGGATACCGACCATGCGGATCTTCCTTCCTTCATAATCTTTGGAAATCTGAGCCGCCAGCTCGCGGACTCTTCTGTCAATTTCTTCCTCGGTGATCAGTACTGTAATCTTCTCAGCCATTTTGCCCTCTTTCCTCATTGTTCTTTCAATGATAGCTCCAGAATTTTCTTTGTCTCACTGCAGATTCGGAAATCCGCTCCGATCGGCCCTCCGGGGACCCAGAGGATCCGGTCTCCGTCCGTCGGAAGAACCATTCGGTCCCGCCACGCCGCCGGAATCTTCTGATCAATCATAACCCTTGTCAGCTTCTTCCGGCAAAGCTTCTGCTCCTCGCGTCCCGGAATTGTCTCCGCAGTATCAGTATTCCGCCTGCGAAATCCGATTGCGATGCTGTCGCCTTCTCTTCTTGTCCGAAACGTCAGAAACGAAGATATTCTATCATAGTCGAACCATTTCGTATATGGATCTGCCGGGATGTCAGCCGGATTTCCGCTGTATGGAAACACTCTGACAAGATATGCCTCCTCGTTCTCCGGACACAGTCTGTTCTTTGTCCGTTCTGCTCTGTCTGCTGCGGCTTTTCCACCCGTTCCGGTCAGTTCCGTCTTCCCCTCGCTGTGCCGAATCAGTCTGAGCTCATCATAACTTTTTTCAGCCCGGATGCCTCCCGGAAAATCCACACTGTGACTTCCTTCTGTTTCAAGCAGCTTCTCCAGAAGTGCGACATGCTCCGACGTAAGATCCTTCTGTCCGCAGCTTTCAGACAGGAGAAGATAGAGAGTCCGCTTTCTAAGATAAGGCGGAAGCGCCAGAAACTTTGATGTGAGGTAGCATTCCTTTCCATCCGGATTTCTGCATTCCTTCCTGCTCTTTGCGGTCAGCTCCTCAAGAAAAGCATCCGCAGCCGCAAGGTCCTCCGCCGTCCTGCAGATGTGCTCCGAAGCTCTTGCATTCACTCCTTCGCACAGTTCCGGAAGAATACGATTTCTGATAAGGTTCCTTGTATAGGCAAGATCCTCATTGCTTTCATCCGTGCACCAGCTCTGTCCCCGGCGTCTCAGCTCCTCCTCTATACCGGCACGCGAGCAGTGGATGAGCGGCCGGATGATATCACCATTGACAGGCCGGATCCCGGACAGTCCCTTCAGTGACGTTCCTCTGCAGAGATTCATCAATACGGTTTCCGCGCTGTCCTCGCAGTGATGTGCCACCGCAATTTTCCAGCAAAACGACCCTGCCCCGCTCCCCGTCTCCTCTTGTTCCCACTCCCTGCAGGCTCTGCCGAACAGCTCATAACGGAGCTCCCGACCAGCTTCCTCTACACCGATCCGCCTCCTTTTCGCTTCCTCTGCGGCATCAATCCGATAAATTCGCAGCGGAATCTCAAGCCGACTGCAGAGCTCTTCTGTAAACCGCTCATCTCTTCCCGCCGTTTTTCGCAGTCCATGGTTCACATGAACTGCGTAGATCCGTACAGACAGTTCTTTTGCAAGCTCCTGCATAAGAAGCAGAAGACAAACCGAGTCCGCACCGCCGGACACTCCGGCAACGATACGTTCCCCCCTGCTTACCATATGAAATTCACGGAGAGTATTCCGAACTTCTTCCTTCAGATCCTGATGGTTCATTTCTTTTCGTTCACGACTTTCTTTCTGGGTTCTTTTGTTGTTGTCGGAAAAGGACCGGACAGTCTTTCTGTCCGGTCCCTGCTGTTCTGTTTCCCGGAATCTCCGGGATTCCGCCTCATCTGTCGTCCGGCAAAGACTGCCGGTTCCTAATTTCCGGAGGCTTTGCCCGTATTCTTAAAAATGATCTCTCCCTGCTTCACCAGTCCAAGCTTATCACGGGCAACTTCTTCCACGTACTCATCCGTCTTTGTGTACTTGGAATACTCCTCGATGTCCTTGGTCCGCTGCTCCTCTTCCGCAATCTGCTGCTCCAGCTCCGCCTTCTTCTCCTGATAGCCGGTGAGCTCCTTCTGGAGCTGCAGTCCGCGCACCGATACCGCAGCGAGTATGACAAGCATCACGGTGATTGCAAGCACCATACTGAAACGGTTCTGTGATTTTTTCCGATATACAAGTCTTCGTCTGGCCTTTGCCATTTCCTGTCTGCCTCACGTTTTGATACAAGAATGCAAACCTTCTGCCGTGCATTTTATGATCTTATGATTATTCTATCACAATTTGCAGCAGCCTACAGATAACGGAAAAGATCACCAGCCGCATCCTTCCGGACCGTCTCCTGCACGGCAAGCACCTCGGCGCGGACTTCCTTGTCTCCAAAGGAAATCCCGATGACATCGCCAGGCTTTACTTCCGCACTGGCGCGCGCCGTCTTCCCATTGAGCGTTACCCGCCCGTTGTCGCACGCCTCATTGGCCACCGTACGGCGTTTGATCAGTCTGGACACCTTAAGATATTTATCTAAACGCATGAAAATAATCCTTCTTGAAAATAACGGATTCCAAAAGCTTCCTGAAGAGCTTTCAGAAATCCCCTCCTAATCGAAAAAGAATGTCCGGGGATGATCCCCGGACATTCCGACTGTCACACTGAAAAACCGCTTCTGCTCTGCGGGCAATTATGCGTTGACAGCATCCTTCAGAGCCTTACCAGCCTTGAACTTGGGAGCCTTGGAAGCCTCAATCTTCATGGTCTCACCGGTATGAGGGTTACGTCCCTCTCTTGCTGCTCTCTCGGAAACCTCGAAAGTACCAAATCCAACGATCTGAACCTTATTGCCATTCTTAAGCTCTTCAGCGATGGTATCTGCAAAAGCCTTCACTGCATTCTCAGCGTCCTTCTTGGAAAGTCCCGCCTTCTCAGCGATTGCAGCTACCAGTTCGGTCTTATTCATTATGTCTATCCTCCTGAATCAAAAATGGGCCAGTGCCCTTTTACGTACTAGACTATATATACGAGGTTTCCTTTGCTTTGTCAAGAAAAAGCGCTTGTTTTCAACGTTTTCCGACTGTTTACAGCTGCTGATTCTGCCACTTTTCAAGCAGGTATTCCCTCGTATTATGTGCAGGCTCCCGGAGTACTTCCTCCAGCATTTCATGAAGAATTCTGCCGATTTCCTTCCCGGGTGCTGCCCCTGCCGCAATCAGGTCTTTTCCGGATACCGCCAGATTCTTCAGCGAAAGGCAGTCACCGGCACGCCGGATTTCTTCAAAGGCATTTCTCCAGTACTCGATCTTTCCGAGCTTCTCTTCTCTGTGATAATCGGACTGCGCCTCCACATCTGAGGTCTTGACCTCCAGCAGGGGAAGAAACCATTCTTCTCCCAGCTCTGAGATGTTCTTACGGATTTCCGGCAACGTATCTCCCAGATTCCGGTCGTGCCACGCAATCAGTCTGACTGCCGCCTCCCTGGTCTGGTTGTCATATTTCAGATCCCGCAGAATCCGGTCTGCAAGAGCAGCGCTTCTGGCAGCGTGTCCGTGAAAATGATCGATACCGTTCCCATCCGTCGTTTTTACCTGCGGCTTGGCAATGTCATGTAAAAGAAGCGCCAGCCTCAGCACCTTATCCCGGCGTGCGGCTTTCACGGCACGCAGAATGTGATCTCCCACAGATAAGCAGTGATGCGGATTGTTCTGTCCGCATTCCATACATTCCGAAAGCTCCGGCAGAAACTGCCGAAGGAGTCCCAGCTCATATGCCTCCTTCAGCTCCTCCGGATGTTCGGAGAGGAGAAGCTTCTCCATCTCTACACGAATTCGCTCTGCACTGACCTTCTGAAGATTCGGGGCCAGAAGACGGATTCCCTCCCTGGTATCCTCGTCAATCCGATAGTCCAGCTGTGCGGAAAACCGGATCGCACGCATCATTCGAAGTGCATCCTCTGTAAAACGCTGCACCGGATCGCCCACGGCGCGTATGACCCGCCGCTTGATATCTCCGATGCCGTCGAATTCATCAACCAGACCTTCTGCAGGACAATACGCCATTGCATTGATCGTAAAATCCCGCCGCTTCAGGTCCTCCAGGAGACTTGCGGTAAACGTGACATGTTCCGGGTGACGCCCATCCGCATATTCTCCATCAATTCGGTAGGTTGTCACCTCATAGCCCGTTCGGTCCACCATCACTGTTACCGTGCCATGCTGAATTCCGGTATCCACCGTCCTGCGGAATATCCGCTTGGTGTCCTCAGGCTTTGCCGATGTTGTAATATCCCAGTCATCCGGCATCCGGTGAAGGAGGCTGTCGCGCACACAGCCCCCGACCACATATGCCTCATATCCCGCATCCAGAAGCTGCTTCAGAACCCATGCTGCTCCCTGCGGAATTTCTATTTCCAATGGTATTGTTCTATGCATGCATTTCCCATGCCTGTCCGGCTGTATGTGTCCCTGGCTTTAATATGCCTTGCCCCAGTAGACCATCTTCTTCGCAGGCTTGCCGCAGCAGACGCAGGTTCCTGCGATCTGCTCCTGTTCAAACGGAATGCACCGGCTGGTGACACCGTATTTCTCCTTAATGGCATCCTCACACGCACGGTCTCCGCACCACATCGCCTTCACAAAGCCGGTCTTCTGCTCGAAAATATCGCCGAATTCCTTCTCATCATGTGCCGTATAGGTCTTGCTGTCCATCAGAGCCTTCGCACGGTCGTACATATCCTTCTGCATCTGTGCAAGGAGCTCTGCGATCTTTCCATCCAGCTCATCAATGCGGACCTCCATCTTCTCCGAGGTATCTCTGCGAACCACAACACACACGCCGTTCTCAATATCTCTCGGTCCGATTTCCACGCGAAGCGGAATGCCTCTCATCTCCTGCTCCGAGAACTTATAGCCCGGACTCTTGTCCGAATCGTCCACCTTTACGCGGAAATTGGAGAGCATATCCCGGATTTCATATGCCTTGTCCAGGACGCCTTCCTTACGCTGCTGAATCGGAACAATGCAAACCTGAACCGGTGCAATTCTCGGAGGAATCACGAGGCCTCGATTGTCGCCGTGTACCATGATCATCGCTCCGATCAGACGGGTTGTCACCCCCCAGGAGGTCTGCCATACATACTTCAGCTTGTTGTCCTTGTCCGTAAACGTGATGTCATAGGCTTCCGCAAACTTCTGTCCGAAGAAATGGCTGGTTCCGGACTGAAGAGCACGTCCGTCATGCATCAGCGCCTCAATGGTATAGGTTGCTACCGCACCGGCAAACTTCTCCTTGTCCGTCTTCTGTCCCTTGATGGTCGGGATTGCCATATCCTCTGCCAGGAAATCTGCATACACATTCAGCATCTGCTGCGTTCTTTCCTCGGCCTCTTCCGCCGTTGCATGAATGGTGTGTCCCTCCTGCCACAGGAACTCTCTGGAACGAAGGAACGGCCGGGTCTCCTTCTCCCAGCGGACGACGGAGCACCACTGGTTGTACACGCGAGGCAGATCACGATAGGAATGTACATCATCCTTGTAAAAGTCAGAAAAGACCGTCTCAGAGGTCGGGCGTACGCAGAGACGCTCTGTCAAAGGCTCCGTTCCTCCTGCCGTGACCCACGCCACCTCCGGAGCAAAGCCGTTTACCAGTTCTCCTTCCTTCGCAAGAAGGCTTTCCGGAATGAGCAGCGGCATGTACACGTTCTGAACGCCGGTTTCCTTGAATCTCTTGTCCAGATGGGCCTGAATCGCCTCCCACAGTGCATACCCCGCAGGCTTGAAAATCGTAAAGCCCTTGATGTGGGAATAACCGATCAGCTCCGCCTTGGTGCACACATCGGTATACCACTGGGTGAAGTCCTCGTCCATTGAGGTAATTTCAGCAACCAGTTTCTTTTGATCTGCCATGTTGTTCTCCTCTTTTTCCTCTATGTTTCCGCTGCGTCGCCGCACACCATGTGCGGTCCCTTGCAGTAGATTACGATTTCACATTGCTTTCTTCCGCATCCAGACAGAACATTGTCACCGTTCCCCGGGCCAGAAGCCGTTCTTCCTCATCCGTCACATTGACATCCACGACCGTAACGGTTCTGCCCCTTCTTACGGTGTGGCTCGTCGCTGTAATCCGCCCCTTCCGGGCACTTTGAAGGTAATGAATGGAGGCATCCATTGTCACGTATTTTCTTCCATCCGCCCGCGCAGTCACGCCGCCGGCCGTGTCCACCAGCGTGAACAGAAGGCCGCCGTGTGCCATTCCGTACGGGTTCTCCAGCTCATGCCGCATATCAACGTACAGAACAGATTCCTCCATGCCGATCCGGTCGATGACAATCCCGTTAAACTGTATATACGGAATATTCTGCAGCATATTTTTCTGCTTCTCCTGATCCATCTGTGGTCCTTTCCTGACGGAATTCCTTCACCATCTCCGTGCGGTTCAGAAATTCGCAAAGCTCTCTTTGGTTCCAAGCCCCAGACGATTCATCGCAGAAAAAATCGCACGTACCGAAGCACGGGTGATATTCGAGCTGACGCCGACTCCGTACGTGATCTTACCGCTGTCGGAATCCATCAGATGAATGTATGCTGCTGCCTGGGAATCCGATCCCGAATTCAGCGCATGCTCCTCATAGTCCAGAATTTTAATATTGTAATCGAATTTCTCGTGCATGCCGCGGCGCACCGCATCCAGAGGTCCGTTTCCAACCGCCGTAAAGCTCTTCTCCTGACCGCAATCTGTGAATGTCACCGTGACCTGTGTATCGAATACGGTCTCCTTCTCTCCGCTGAGCTCGACTACCTGGAGCTTCCGGAAATGAAGCGGCTCCTTGCGATCCAGATATTCCTCACGGAACATCTCCATGATCTCTTCCGGAGGAACTTCTCCCTCCTTCTCACTTCTCGACTGTACGACATCCGCAAACTCACGCTGCATCGCCTTCGGAAGCTTGAAGCCAAAATATGCGTCCATGACAAAGGCAACGCCGCCCTTCCCGGACTGCGAATTGATTCGGACAATCGGTTCGTATCTGCGGCCGATGTCCGCAGGATCGATGGTCAGATACGGCACCTGCCAGATGCTGGAATTTCTCTCCCTCATCGCCGTAATGCCCTTGTTGATTGCATCCTGGTGTGAGCCGGAGAACGCCGTAAACACAAGCTTTCCTGCATATGGATGACGGGGATCCACCTTCATCTTGGTCACACGCTCGCAGATCCCGATGATCTCATTCACGTCTTCCAGATTCAGCTCCGGATCAATCCCCTGTGAGAACATATTGTAGGCAACATTCAGCACATCCACATTGCCCGTCCGCTCACCGTTGCCAAGAAGCGTTCCTTCAACGCGCTGCGCACCTGCAAGAAGCGCAAGCTCTGTTGCTGCCACGCCTTCTCCGCGGTCATTGTGCGGATGAACACTCAGTATAATACTGTCGCGATCCTTGAAATGCTTGCTGCAGTACTCGATCTGATCTGCATAAACATTCGGTGTCGTCATCTCAACCGTAGACGGAAGGTTCACAATCATCGGATCTTCCTTCGTCGGCTGCCACACCTCCTGCACCGCCGTACAGATCTCTACTGCATAATCCATCTCCGTTCCGGTAAAGCTCTCCGGGGAATATTCCAGAATAATCTTTCCGGGGAAATCTTCTGCCAGCTCTTTCACCCACTTCGTTCCCTGAACGGCAATCTCCTTGATTTCCTCGCGATTCTTGTTGAACACAACGTCTCTTTGCAGCGTAGAGGTGGAGTTGTAAATATGAACAATGGCCTGCTTGCAGCCCTTAATGCACTCGAAGGTGCGCTCAATCTGCTCCTTGCGGCACTGGGAAAGCACCTGAATGCGAACATCATCCGGGATCCGGTCTTCTTCAATCAGCTTACGGATAAAATCAAATTCAATCTGACTCGCCGCCGGGAATCCAACCTCAACCTCCTTGAAGCCAAGCTTCATGAGAAGATTCCACATCTCAAGCTTCTCTGAAACCACCATCGGATCCACAAGCGCCTGATTGCCGTCCCGAAGATCCACACTCACCCAGACCGGCGCCTTCTGAATCTCTTTGTCAGGCCATTCACGCTCCGGATAAGGAAGTACCGGTACTCTTTGATATCTCTCCACTTTTTTCATAAAACACCTCCACTGGATTTGTTTATGTAATCAATTACAGGAAAAGTTCCTGTAAACGAACAGAAAACCTGCCCGGATACAACACCGGGCAGGTCCATCATTTGTATTGCCGATTATTCTCCTAATCCGCTCTCAATGGCAGCTACCAAAGAGGCCAGAGCCTCATTCTCATCCGGACCGTCGCAGAACAGTTCAATTTCATCACCGGATTTCACACACGCACCGAGCACGGACAGAACACTCTTCGCATTCGCCGTTGTATCTTTAAACTGAAATGTAATTAAAGATTTAAACTCCATCGCGTCCTTGCATAGGATGCCGGCCGGGCGCAGGTGCAGGCCTGTTGGATTTTTAATCGTAACCTTCTGACTAACCATAATCTCTACTTACCTTACACTGCCATCACTTCTGAGGCGTATGATAGCAGATCCTCCCTTGAGTCGCAAGCCATCCTTTGATCAGGCCATTGTCTTCTCAATAAAATCGGCGAGTTCTTCCGCCTTCTTCTGGATCACATCCTGATCCTCTCCTTCAATCATAACACGAACCAGAGGTTCTGTGCCGGACGGACGAATCAGAACTCTTCCCTTTCCGTCAAACTCTTTTTCCAGCGCATCGATTCTCTCCACGATCTCCGGGAAATCACGATAGTGTTCCTTTTTCGCATTATCCACCTTCGCATTGATCAGCGACTGCGGATACTTCTTCATGATCTTCGCAAGCTCCGACAGCGGCTTCCCCGTTTCCTTCATAACCTGCAGAAGATGCAGGCACGAGAGCAATCCGTCTCCGGTTGTATTCTCTCCGAGGAAAATAATGTGTCCGGACTGTTCTCCGCCAAGGCTTGCATGAATTTCCTTCATTCTCTCCAGGACATAACGATCACCGACCTTGGTTCTCTCCACATCGATTCCATTCTCACGCCCCATGATAAAGAAGCCGAGATTGCTCATAACCGTGACAACGATCGTATTCCCGTTCAGCTTCCCCTCCTGCTTCAGGGCGTTTCCGATGATGGCCATGATTTTGTCGCCATCCACAATCTCCCCGCGTTCATCTACCGCAAGGAAACGATCCGCATCTCCGTCGAAGGCAAGTCCGATGGCAGCGCCCTCTTCCAGGACCTTCTGCCGGAGCTCCTCCATGTGTGTGGATCCGCACTTACGATTGATGTTCACACCGTCCGGATCATTGTGAATCGGCACAACCTCTGCGCCCAGCTTGCGAAGAGCCTCGACATTGGAACGATAGGAGGCCCCCTCTGCGGTATCTGCAACGACCTTCATTCCGGTCAGATCAACGGGAACGGTTTCAACCGAATGATCCACATATTCATGCCATGCATCCATGCGATATTCAATATGTCCGACACCTGCCCCGGTCGGGAATTCGATGTGCTCCATATTGCTTCGGATCTCCGCTTCAATTTCATCCTCGGTTGCATCCGGAAGCTTAAAGCCATTCCCATCAAAAAACTTAATCCCGTTAAACTCCATCGGATTATGCGACGCCGAAATAACAACTCCTGCATCAGCATGATGCGTCTTCGCAAGATAGGCAACTGCCGGGGTCGGCAGAACACCAAGGTAAATGACATTCGCCCCCACCGAGCACGCTCCTGCCATCAGCGCATTGGCAAGCATATCTCCGGAGAGTCTGGTATCACAGCCCACCATAATGACCGGTCTTTTTCCCCCGTTATCCTTCGACAGAACATAAGCTCCCGCCTGTCCAAGCTGCATTGCCATTTCCGCCGTCAGTTCCTTGTTGGCAACCCCGCGTACTCCATCTGTGCCAAACATTCTGCTCATGTATACCTCCTTATACCGCTGCCATCTTTCTGCAGCAGAATTCCGATTGTCTTCGTTTCGTTACTGACTGTCAGATCTGCTCTCCGTGGACGATACCACAATCGCCGCCGTGATCGCATGGTTCATTTCCACGCCATCCGGCTTCGTGATGGAAATCTCAGCAGTATATACTCCCTCTGCGGTATCGGCCCTGCTGGTGCTAATCACCTTGCCCACATCAACAGAAGGAGCCAGATCCGAAAGCCGGATTGCATCCAGTGCCGAGGAAAGGCCAGTCAGGCTGATGTCAAAGGAGGGCGTATCCGAGGAGGATGACGTTACCTTCCTGCCATCATTGACCGAAGTGACCTCCGCCTTATATCCTGCCGGGACATTTTCCAGGGAGATGTCCGAGATACTTACGGTAAACTGCGTGGTCTCTGCAGACTCGATTCCGACCGTCAGATCCACCATTCCATCAAAGGAGGAATCCGCAAAGCTGATCCCATCCGGAAGATATTTCTTCAGATCCAGCGTAGTCTGATAGCTCGATGTACAGCCTGTAATATCCACATCCGAAGCAGGGACGGAAATCTTATCCACATTTGCCAGAAGAGAGGACTTGCCGGCAAGCTTTACCGTATCCGGATCAATCGTCACAACACCGTTTCGAAGATAACCATCCGCAGGTGTTCCGCCGACACTCACCTCAATCGGGACAGTCTTAAGCGGTAAAATAACCACACTCACCTTAACCGAGTTGATATTCATGGTGAGGTTGGAGGTATCAATAATGTCTCCATTCGAATTATAGAGCTTCACATCCGAATACGTACTGATACTTCCGGTTGCACCGGAAACATCCACGGTTGCCTTCGCCGATGCAATGGTTGAAACCACAGATTCCGGTCCCGACACCCGGATCTGATTCTGGTCCGGAATGATGCTGTCCAGCTCATACCCGCTCGCAACCTCTCCGCTTGTACCGGTCTGCAGTGCAAACGAATCCGTCATCTTCGGTTCAATCGCGAGCATGACATTGTCTACGCTCCCGTCAATGTCTTCAATTTCGTTGTTGTATTTGGTGGAATAATACTTGATCTCTACCGTATTCAGGCTCGTCAGATTCTCCACATCCGCCGTTGCAACGATATCATCCCTGCTCAGATCTTCGATGATGGATCTCCTTGCCTTCACGGTGACAACGGGAACAACATCACTGTTATCCTGTATGGTATAGACTTCTCCCTGATCTGTGATCATGGAGGTATGAAGAAGCTTTACCTGAACATTGGTAATCCGCATGTATTTCACAGGATCATTGACGTTGTTGATCAGAACCCATACGATGAGAGCGATCAGCAATGCGGTGACTTTCAGTCCGAGATTATCCAGGATATGCGGTCTGTTCTTGTTATCCTTCATCCTGATCCTTTCCCTTCCGGGACTGCAGAATCCCCTTATGATCGCCCATGTCCTTATCCTGAAGCTTCACAAGTCTTGCCCGAAGCTCATCCGGATTAACATCGCGATCCAGAACACCACGGTATGCAATGCTGATCTTTCCCGTCTCTTCCGATACAATGATCGTCAGAGAATCTGTCACTTCCGAAATACCGACGCCGGCCCGGTGACGTGTCCCGAGATTTTTATCCAGTTTATTATCGGAAAGCGGGAGGTAACAGGTAGCAGCAACCACGCGGTCTCCGGAAACAATCACCGCCCCGTCATGGAGGGGAGTATTCTTCTCAAAAATATTGATCAGAAGCTGACTGGAAACCACAGCATCCAGATCAATACCGGTTCTCTCCCACTCACGAAGGGGTGTATTCTGCCGGATCACAATCAGCGCTCCGGTCTTAACCCTTGCCATGGCGACGCAGGCACGCACGATCTCAGAAATAGTCTTGTCCGAAAACAATCCGTCTCCGCCTCTGGAGCCTTCCCGGAACAGAGCCGCAAAAATATTCTTCTGTCCAAGTTCCTCCATTGCAGTACGAAGCTCCGGCTGCAAAATGACAATCAGTGCGATCACCGCAATGCTCGTCACATTCTGAACGATCCACAGGATGGTTGTCATATTGAACAGCGCTGCCAGAACCACAAAAGCGATGATAAACAGAAATCCCTTCAGCAGCGAATATGCTCTTGTATTCTTAACCCACAGGATCGTGTAATATACCAGAACAGCAATGATCAGAATCTCAACAATATCGGTCCATCCGACTGCCGGGATATGCAGTACATCTGTGTAATTGGTAAGCATTCTCTGTAGTGTCTGCATTGGCTCTCAATCCTGCGTCATCGTATCAGAAATCTTCCCGGAAATCATCCGGATATCCGTCCTGTCCACCGGCATATCCGTCCTCTGACGGCTCCTGTTCCCCGGCATATTCATATCCGTCATCTTCATAACGCTGCGTCACGGATGCATCGCCTCCAGCCGACTCATACTCGTTTTCCGGCATCTCCTCCGAGTCGTTTCCGTACGGCAGCGGTGCATAGCCGTCCTCACTTCCAGGATAATAGCTGTCCGCCGTTTCCCGTCCGCCCCCGGAGTAATTCTGCGTGCCGCGCCTGGTGTTGATGGTTTTCACTGTGCGTTTCGGGCGCGCGTAAATGTTCTTCGGAATGGCCTTTACATAATAATAGTAGTCATCGTCTTCAAACTGCGTATTCTCAATCCGCGTATAATCCAGATTAAACATGAAGAACGAGATGACAACACCAACTCCGAAGCCGACAATGCTGCCCAGAAGGACACCGACTACACGGATGTCCGTATCATAAGCCATTGCGCCAATCAGCAGAATCAGAATCTGGCAGAGTGCCCCTGCGCCGGATGCGATCATCCAGGAATACTGAATCGGAAGTCTTCGAATCAGATAAACCACCGCAGCTGCCGCAACAACTGCAATCGCCCGGATCATCATCCCGTGATTCTGAACAATTCCATCAAGAAGAAACTGCAGGCGGCTTACGATCTCATTGGTATCTGACCCCGATGCGCTGCTGATGGCGGTCTCATTCTGATGGATAAAACGAATGAAGCTGTCTGCAATCACACCAACCGCTACAGCAGCACCGCTTGCAGGAGAATACAAAAGCCCTCCGGCGATCGGAAGTGCGTATGGGATACCAATCGTCCGACAGATTGGAAACAGAAGCAGCAGCATCGAATCCCTTGGGGCAAAACGATAATAGACCAGAAGAGCAACCAAAAGGAGAATTGCTCCGACTACAGCCGCTTCCAGTGCAAGAGAATACAGGTGCGCCAGAATCACCACTCCGAAAACCGCCACGATCAGATTCGGTGAGAGCAGCGTGCAGATCAATGCAAGCAAAAACGTCGGAAGTGTACCTGCAAGCGTTTCCTGATATCCGATCTGCCCGTTGATGCAAACCAATCCGGACAGAACAATTAGAAACTTCGCCCCCATATTGATGTAATTCTCATACTGGGAGTAGATGGAAATCACTCTCTCCCGCAGTTCCAGTAATGTAGTCATTTCCCGTTAGTCTTCCTTCTCTTTCCGATAACTGACGGACAGCCTGTGCAGGTCCTGATAATATGCATTGAGGTGCCGTCTGGCCCTCTTATAACGCGATGTGTACACCAGAACGGTGATGAGAATCATTCCTCCGACAAACGCAGCATAGGCAAGCAGAACGACTGCCAGCATTTCCTGCAGGTTCATACTGTAGATCTGCACAATCAGGTTTTCAAAATTATAAATTCCATAGCCCGCAAACAGAATTACAAACGCTATGGTTGCGCAGATAAAGGTAATCAGAATCTGTTTCGTAATATAGTCTCCGCGAAAATATGCGTTGATCTTCTCGTCCCTGACACCGTCCTCCTGCTCATAGGCTGCCATTCTTGCCATTCGCCGGACACGTCCTTCATTAATCATGTCATCCCCCTATGCCGCTTTTCTGAGTCAGCTCTCCGCTTCCTGTCCTCATTCGGATGCAGATCCGATGCATCTGCCCTTTCAGAACCGGTCATCTCCAGCTGCCGCTGTCAGAACCAGTACCTCCGCTGCCCCGGCGCGAAGAAGCGTCTGCGCGCAGGCATCTGCGGTAGCACCGGTCGTGAAGATATCATCAACCAGCATAATCACTACTGATTCTACATCAATGTCAGGTACAATAAAAGCACTTTTCAGATTGCGGCGGCGCTCGGAGGCACTCAGATTCCGCATGGCTCCGGTACTTCCCGTCCGAAGCAGAAGATCCTCACGCAGCGGAATTCCGGTCTTTCCGGAGATCACTCTTCCCAGAAGAGCCGCTTGATTATAGCCCCTTTTGCGCATCCGATCTCCGGAGGATGGAACGGGGACAAGCAGGTCAATTGCCTTCGGGTCAAACTCAGACCGAAGCCTTTCCGCCATTTTCCCCCCGATATAATCGGCATATTCCGCCCTGCCCTCATATTTAAGCCGGTACAGCATTCCGGAAACGTCATGATAACGGTACACCGTGCAGCCCTTCCGAAAAGCTCTTGCCTGCTTCTCGCAATCGCGGCACAGCTCCCTCTCCTTCTCCAGGAGGGGTTTTCCACAGCGGCAGCAAAGGGCGTCCCGTTCCGGAGACAGTTCTTTGCCGTCAAGTTCCCTTTCGCACTCCCCGCAGATCAGTCCGCCAAAGGGCCGCACCGGCTGGTCGCACCAGGGACATCTCCTTGGAAAAATAAGATCCAGTGCCAGTTTTCCTGTCCTTTGGAGTCTTGCTGCATGTCCTTTCATTCTGATTGAAGTATTATCCTTCGAAGAAATCGCCTTCTTCCTGCTTCATTTCCAGGATCCGGTCCTTCAGTCCGGAATACCTGGTGTACTGACTGATGTTCTGCTCCATCTGCGCAACGGTTTCCCGTTCTCCCAGAATCACCACACACTTTCTTGCTCTTGTAATCGCTGTATACAGAAGATTCCGGTTAAACAGACCGGAAGGCCCTGAAAGAAGCGGCAGAATCACCGCAGGATACTCCGATCCCTGCGACTTATGCACCGTGATCGCATAAGCCAGCTCCAGATCCTCCAGCTGTGTGAACGGATAATGCACCATCTTGTCTTCATCAAATCGCACGATGAGCTCCGCAAGCTCCGTATCTACTTCCGCGATCACTCCGAAATCACCGTTAAACACACCAGTTCCTTTTTCAATCGGCATTCCGAAATTTCCCGGAATTTCCCACTCCATCTGATAATTGTTGCGGGTCTGCATCACCTTATCTCCCACCCGGAAAACCTGATCGTGGGCACGGGTTTCTTTTTTCCCCGGTACTTCGGGATTCAACACGCTCTGCAGGACCTCATTCAGCCGGATGCATCCAAGTGCCCCCTTTCTCATCGGCGTCAGTACCTGGATATCATCCCGTGTTCCCTGCACATATTTCGGCAGCATCTGCTCCATAAGCAGAACAATGTGCTTATAAATCACCTTCGGATCCCTTCTCTCCAGAAAAAAGAAATCACGGGAATGATTTTCCAGATCCAGCTGCTGTCCCTGCAGAATCCGGTGTGCATTCATGACGATGTCGCTCTGCTTGGCCTGACGAAAGATTTTCTGCAGCGTAATGGAGCAGAATGCTCCCGATTCCATCAAATCTCTCAGAACACGTCCCGGACCGACACTTGGAAGCTGATGAATATCTCCCACCATGATCAGCCTGGTTCCCGGTCGGATCGCGCGAAGCAGCGCATGAAACAGAAACAAATCGACCATGGACATTTCATCAATGATCACTGCATCCGCTTCCAGAGGATTGTCCGGATCCCTCTCAAATCTCCAGAATTCTTCCTCCGTCCCTCTGTTTTCCTGTTCGTCCTCCTCTCCCATTGCCTTATAGCCCAGGAGCCGGTGAATCGTTGCCGCCTCGTAGCCGGTGGCCTCCGTCATTCGCTTGGCCGCACGCCCCGTCGGCGCCGCCAGAAGCACTGATTTCACATCCGCAAGAAAAAAACGGATGATGGCATTGATGGTCGTTGTTTTTCCGGTTCCGGGACCTCCGCTGATTAAAAGAACACCGCGGGATACCGCCAGTTCTACTGCCTTTCTCTGAAGGTCATCCAGATGAAGATTTTCCTTCTCCTCAATGTGCCGGATGCGCAGCTGAATTTCATCTGTTGTAAAGCTCTTTACCTCAACACTGTCCAGTTCTGTCAGGCGCCTTGCAATGTTCTGTTCCAGACGATACGCATAGGAAGAAAAAATCTGCGGTTCGCCCGGCGCGTGTTCCGGATCTTCCGTTTCCGGAACACGAATCCGGATTTTCCGGTCAAGAGCAAGATTCTGAAGCTGAATCGCAATCACTTCCCGCGGAACATGTAAAAGCTCCTCCGCCTTCTGAAGAAGAACCCTCTCCGGGAGATAACTGCTCCCCTCCTGCAGCGTGCCTGACAGAACGTACTGAATTCCGCTGCGGATTCGATAATCCGAATCCGCCCGGATACCATTCTTCCCTGCAATCTCATCCGCCGTTGAAAATCCGATCCCTGAGATTTCTTCTGCAAGGCGATACGGATTTTCCTTCAGAACGGCGTACATGTTCTCTCCGTAGGCTTCCCAGATCTTCAGGGCCTTTCTTCCGCCGATCCCATACTTCTGCAGGCAGATCATGGCATCGCGGATATCTCTTTTCTCCGCAAGCTGCACAGCAACCTCACGGGCCATCCGGTCACTGATTCCCTTTACCTCGGAAAGCCGTTCCGGTTCTTCGTCAAGAATATGCATGGTATCCTCGCCGAATTTGCGCACAATGCGGCCGGCAAGAGATTCCCCGATGCCCTTGATCGCTCCGGACGCCAGATAGCGATATACTGCCTGTGTGCCCTCTGGCTGCACAACCCGGTACTCACTCACCTTGAACTGCTCTCCGTACACGGGATGCGTAACCATTTCCCCTTCAAGCTCTACGCTTTCTCCCTCCGAAACAGCCGGAGGAAAGCCCGTGCAGGTGATCAGCTCTCCCTCATCACAGATTTCAAAAACCGTATACAAATTGTCTTTATTGCGGTAAATCACCGAAGAGATATAACCTTTTATCATTTCACCGGAAATCCATTGGAAAGAGCATCCTGTGTCAGGCTGCATCAGAAGAACAGAGAAAAGAAGCCGGGCGGATTACTCCGCCCGGCAGCGTTTGCAGGTTACGATTCGATGGTGCTCTCTCCTGCGATAAATTCTACATACTTGCCGGTACCGATTGCTACTGCAGTCATCGGGTCCTCTGCAGTAACTGCACTGATTCCGGTCTTGCTGGTAATCAGATCCTCCAGACCATTAAGAAGGGATCCGCCGCCTGTCAGAACGATTCCACGATCAGCGATATCCGCCGCAAGCTCCGGGGGCGTCTTCTCCAGAACACTGTGAATTGCCTCCACAATCTGATTGGTGGACTCCTTCAGAGCCTCCTCCGTCTCTCCGGAGGACACCTTGATGGTTCTCGGAAGGCCGGTCACAAGATTTCGTCCGCGAACCTCGATGTAATCCTCCTCTGCAGACGGGAAGCAGCTACCGATCTTGATCTTGATATCCTCTGCCGTACGCTCGCCTACCAGAAGGTTGTATTTCTTGCGCATGTAGCGAACCAGGGCATCGTCAAAATCATCTCCCGCAATCTTGATGGACGTACTGACAACAGTTCCCCCGAGGGAAATCACCGCAATATCCGTTGTTCCGCCGCCGATATCCACAACCATGTTTCCACAAGGCTTGGAGATATCAATTCCTGCACCGATCGCCGCCGCAATCGGCTCCTCAATGATGTATACCTCACGGGCTCCCGCCTGGAAGGTTGCATCCTCTACTGCCTTTTTCTCGACCTCTGTCACCTGGCTTGGTACACAGACCGCAATTCTCGGCTTTCGGAAGGTCCGCTTTCCGACGGCCTTCTGGATGAAATACTTCATCATCTTCTCCGTGACAGTATAATCCGAAATAACTCCCTGGCGGAGCGGGCGGACTGCCACAATGTTGCCGGGCGTACGTCCCAGCATCAGGCGTGCATCTTCGCCAATTGCCTTGATTTTATTTGTGTCGCGGTCGAATGCCACAACCGAAGGCTCCTTCAGAACAACGCCGCGTCCCCGAATGTACACCAGAACGCTCGCGGTGCCCAGATCAATTCCAATATCTGAATGCTGCAGTGCCATGCAATAAACCTCTGTCTGTTTCTTTCCTGTAATCTGTATTATCTCGAAGCTATCGTCCAGCTTCGTCAGTTGTCTTGTCCTGTGCCTTTCTGTCCCGGCCAGCGTGAACCCCTGGGTACAACAAAGGAAGTGCTGTCCGCCAGCACTTCCTAAGTATAGACTACGAACATGCAGTTTTCAAAGCCCTTGTGTGTGTTTTTTCACTTCGAAGCTTCGTTTTCTCCTGTCTCTGCCCTTTTCCCCTGTTCCAGCATCTTGTTGACATAATAGCCGGTATAGGACCAGTGTGCTTTTGCAATTTCCTCCGGAGTCCCGCAGGCAACGACAGTTCCTCCGCCGTCTCCTCCTTCCGGTCCCATATCAATGATATAATCCGCCGTCTTTATAACATCCAGATTATGTTCGATGACCACAACGCTGTTGCCCCCCTCTACCAGCTTCTGAAGGATCTGCGTCAGCTTGCGGACATCCTCAAAATGCAGACCGGTTGTGGGCTCATCCAGGATGTAAATAGTCTTTCCCGTGGATCTTCTGGAAAGCTCCGCCGCCAGCTTGATTCGCTGTGCCTCTCCCCCTGAAAGCTCGGTACTCGGCTGGCCAAGCTTCACGTAACCAAGTCCCACATCGTACAGGGTCTGGATTTTGTCTCTGACAGCAGGCACATTTGCAAAAAAGCCCACTGCCTCCTCAATGGTCATGTCCAGCACATCGTAAATGCTCTTTCCTTTGTACTTCACATCCAGTGTCTCGCGGTTGTATCGCTTTCCGCCGCAAACCTCACATGGAACATAGACATCCGGGAGGAAATGCATCTCAATCTTAATGATTCCGTCGCCGGAGCAGGCTTCGCATCGGCCGCCCTTTACATTGAAGGAAAACCTTCCCTTGGAATAACCCTTTGCCTTTGCATCCGGCGTTCCGGCAAAGAGATCCCGGATGATATCAAAAACGCCGGTATAGGTTGCCGGATTCGACCTGGGCGTTCTTCCGATCGGAGACTGGTCGATGTTGATCACCTTGTCCAGCTGTTCCTCACCATCAATGCCATCATGAGGTCCCGCAATGGTTCTCGCCCGGTTCAGATCTCTTGCCAGCTGATTGTAAAGAATCTCATTGACCAGCGAGCTCTTTCCGGAGCCGGAAACGCCGGTCACAAGGCACAGAACGCCCAGCGGAATCTTCACATCAATGTGCTTCAGATTGTTCATGGCTGCGCCGCGCACCGTAAGCCATCCGGAAGGCTTACGTCTCACCGCAGGGACCGGAATATACCGTTTTCCCGCCAGATACTGGCCGGTAAGGGAATCCGGATTGCTCATGATCTCTTCCGCAGTTCCGCAAGCGACCACCTCACCTCCGTGTGATCCCGCCCCCGGACCGATATCCACGATATAATCGGCTGCCCGCATGGTATCCTCATCATGCTCCACGACAATGACGGTATTCCACATATCTCTCAGACTCTTGAGCGTTCTCAGAAGCTTGTCGTTGTCGCGCTGATGAAGTCCGATCGACGGTTCATCCAGAATATAGCAGACTCCGACCAGTCCGGACCCGATTTGCGTGGCCAGACGGATTCTCTGCGCTTCTCCTCCAGACAAGGTTGCCGTTGCCCGGGAAAGAGACAGGTAATCCAGACCTACATTGCTCAGGAATGAAACTCTGCTTCGGATTTCCTTCAGAATCTGCTCTCCGATCATCTGCTGCTGCGACGTAAGCTCAAGGTCCTTCACAAAGCTCAGAAGATCCCGCACGGACAGACAGGTCACATCGTAAATATTCCGTCCACCCACCGTCACAGCCAGAGATTCCTTCTTCAGCCGCTTTCCGCCGCAGACCTTACAGGGGCTGATGCGCATAAACTGCTCATATTCCTGACGCATCCGCTCACCTGTCTCTTTGTAACGGCGGTAAGTATTCTCCATCAGCCCCTCAAAGGTGATGCGGTACGCCACCTTGCTGACACTGGACTGGCTCTTATACTGAATTTCAAACTCCTCCGGGGAACCGTTCAGCAGGATGTCTTTTGCCTTTTCCGGGAGATCCTTCCACGGGGTGTCCAGGCTGAAGCCAAACTTCCTGGCAAGGCCCACCAGTGTCGCGTTGGTCCAGCTTCCGTCTTTCATACAGCTCTGCCACCCAAGCACCGCAATGGCTCCGTCATTGATTGACTTGCTTTTATCCGGAATCATCAGCTCCGGATCAAATTCCATCTTGTATCCGATTCCGGCACAGCTCGGGCAGGCGCCAAACGGATTATTGAAAGAAAAGCTTCTCGGTTCAATCTCCGGAATACTGATGCCACAATCCGGGCAGGCAAAATTCTGCGAGAACTGTATCAGCTCTCCATCCACCACCTGAATCTGCGCCAGGCCATCTGCAAGCTCCAGTGCATTCTCCAGAGAGTCCGCAAGGCGCCGGTCCATCCCTTCCCGGACCACAAGACGATCTACAATGATCTCAATGCTGTGCTTGATGTTCTTATCAAGCTCGATCTCCTCCTCCGTGAGATCATACTGATTTCCATCCACACGAACGCGCACATAGCCCGCTCTTCTCGCTCTTTCCAGGACCTTTTCATGACGTCCCTTCTTCCCCCGCACCACCGGGGAGAGCACCAGAATCTTCGTCCCTTCCGGAAGAAGCCGGACACGGTCCACCATCTGATCTACCGTCTGCTTCTCAATCACCCGGCCGCACTCCGGACAATGAGGGATGCCGATTCTCGCATACAGAAGACGAAAATAATCATAGATCTCCGTCACCGTTCCCACGGTTGATCGGGGGTTCCGGTTTGTCGATTTCTGATCAATGGAAATTGCCGGTGAGAGTCCCTCAATCTGATCCACATCCGGCTTCTCCATCTGTCCGAGGAACTGCCTTGCATAAGAAGACAGAGACTCCATATAGCGTCTCTGCCCCTCGGCATAAATGGTATCAAAGGCAAGACTGGACTTTCCGGATCCGGAAAGTCCGGTCAGAACCACCAGCTCGTTTCTCGGAATGGTGACATCGATGTTCTTCAGATTATGCTCCCTGGCCCCCATAATCCGGATGCAGTCTTCCTTATGAATCAGGCTTCGCCGCTTCTCATCCCGCTTCTTCTGTCCCTGCGCAAGAACCTCTGCCTCCTTCAGGGCAGGCCAGTAGTCAGGTTTCTTCATCTTTACTGCCATAGGTCTTATATGTCCTTCCTTATTTACCACCTGTCAACTCAAGCAAATGCTTCTTAAGCTCTGTCATCTGATCACGGAGCGCTGCAGCTGCCTCGAAGTTCAGATCCGCAGCTGCCTTTCTCATCTGTTTCTCCGTCTTGCGGATCAGCTCCTCCAGCTCCGATGCTGACATCGATTCCGGATCCTTCTGGAATCTCACTTCTTCCTGTGTCACTTCCTTCGAGATCGCAATCAGATCGCGGACCGCTTTTCGGATGGTCTGCGGTGTAATCCCATGCTCCTTGTTGTAGGCCTCCTGAATTGCCCGCCTTCGTTTCGTCTCATCGATCGCCTTCTTCATGGAATCTGTGATGGTATCCGCGTACATCACAACATGTCCGTCCGCATTTCTGGCCGCGCGGCCAATCGTCTGAACCAGCGAGGTTTCCGATCGGAGAAAGCCCTCCTTATCCGCATCCAGAATGGCAACCAAAGAGATTTCCGGAATATCCAGACCCTCGCGCAGCAGGTTGATTCCTACCAGAACATCAAACACATCCAGTCTCATATCCCGGATGATCTCCGAGCGTTCCAGTGTGTCGATATCAGAATGCAGATACCTCACCCGGATTCCGGCTTCTGCCAGATAATCTGTCAGGTCCTCGGCCATCTTCTTGGTCAGGGTGGTCACCAGAACCTTATTCTTCTTCTCGACCTCCCTGCGGATTTCTCCGATCAGATCGTCAATCTGGCCCTCCACCGGCCGCACATCAATCTCCGGATCCAAAAGACCGGTCGGCCGGATCACCTGCTCTGTGCGAAGGAGCTCATGCTCCTCCTCGTATTTCCCAGGCGTCGCCGAGCAGAACAGCATCTGATCAATCTTCTGCTCAAATTCCTCAAAATTCAACGGCCGGTTATCCAGTGCCGATGGGAGCCGGAACCCGTAATCCACAAGTGTCGTCTTCCGGCTTCGGTCCCCGTGATACATGGCACCGATCTGAGGAATCGTCATATGCGACTCATCCACAATAATCAGATAGTCCTCCGGGAAGAAGTCCATCAGCGTCAGCGGCTCCGCTCCCGGCGGCATGAAATTCAAATGTCTGGAATAGTTCTCAATACCGGAACAGAAGCCGGTCTCCCGCATCATCTCGATGTCGAAATTCGTCCGCTCGGAGATACGCTGTGCCTCAATCAGCTTGTCCTCTCCCTTGAAATAACGAACCCGTTCCTCCAGTTCCTTCTCAATGTTCTCACAGGCAAGATTGATCTTCTCCTGCGGAACGACATAGTGCGAAGCCGGATAGATCATGACGTGCTCCAGACTCGCGTGCACACGCCCGTTTACGAGCTCTACCTCACAGATCCGGTCAATTTCGTCACCGAAAAACTCCACCCGGATCAAATACTCACTTCCCTGCGCCGGATAGATCTCAATGGTATCTCCCCGCACACGGAAATTACATCTCTCCAGACTCTGATCATTTCGCTTATACTGGATGGCAATCAGATCACGAATCACATCGTCCCGGTCCTTCTGCATGCCCGGTCGAAGCGAAATCGACATTCCTTTAAATTCATCCGGAGAACCCAGGCCGTAAATGCAGGATACGCTGGCAACCACAATAACATCCCGCCGTTCTGAAAGAGAGGCCGTCGCCGAGAGACGCAGCTTGTCAATTTCGTCATTGATGGCAGAATCCTTCGCGATATAGGTATCTGTCTGCGGCACATACGCCTCCGGCTGATAGTAATCATAGTAGGAAACAAAATATTCCACGGCATTTTCCGGGAAAAACTCCTTCATTTCTCCATAGAGCTGTCCTGCCAGAGTCTTATTGTGCGAAATGATCAGGGTGGGCTTATTCAGCGCCTGAATCACATTGGCCATGGTAAAGGTCTTGCCGGATCCCGTAACGCCAAGGAGCGTCTCGAACTGGTTTCCCTCGCGGAATCCCTTCACAAGATCCTGAATCGCCTGCGGCTGATCTCCCATCGGCTGAAATTCTGAATGAAGAACAAAATGATCCATACTACTCCTTCCTTCCAGACCTTCATTCGTTCCCTGCAGGCAGAACGCCGCAGCGAAGCCGCAGCGCACCAAAAAACTGCGGTACCATCACTGTACCGCAGTTTCCCGATTTCGTCCACTTTTTTCGAAAGTATGTTCGGTTCCGGCGTGTTTCCTCTGTTGCCGGACCAGACTCATTTCTTTCCTCCGGAAGCCTTCCCGGGCTCCTCACGCTTCACCGGCGTTCTGGTCTCCACCGTGCGGATATAATCATCCTGCCGCACACGGATTTCCGATTGATCCTGCTTCAGATACTGCGCCGCCCGTGTTGCCTGTGCAACCGGCTTCATCTGGCTGTACATAACGCCAAGCGTAATTGCGCCGGCAACCAGTGCCATCACCAGAGAAACCGCCAGGGATCCCGTCGGATTCTCAGAATCCACAAACAGCATCATTACCGCCGCCAGAAAAGCAAAAACCGCTGCACTCACCCCGGCAAACCAGGCCGCCGCCTTTCCTGGCGCAATCGGAAGGTTTCCCGTCATCTTCTGTGTCTGTCCATTCATGGCGAACAGAAAATCCTGATCGTTCCATTTCGTATAAAGAAGCCATACCGGCATCAGCGCATAGTCCGTCTTTCCGCGACGGATTTTGGCACTTCTCCCCTGCTCTGTCACGCTGTCATAGCCGGAGATACTGTCACGAAGTTCATCACAGGCCGTTGCAACCGCCCGCTCATCCGCCTTCTTCTGCAGCGTCTTCTGCTCCACGTCATATTTGTTCGCAAGATATCCGGGAAGATATTCCAGTTCAAATTTGCGAAGACTGTCATAATGATACGGCTCAACCGAATCCATCAGATCATCCGGCATGCTGGTCGAAGCGTCGCACGGGATCTTCTCGAATTTCATGGTTCCGGCCCTGCGAACCCGATACAGCTTCGTTCTTGTGACGTCAAAATCCCCCTCACGGGTTGTGGTACTCTTCCCGCACTCAAAGGTCATATCCGCGTCCACGCTTCCGCTGAACAGCCAGTACGGGACATAGACGCCCTTGATCTCCTCCAGATGATTCCCGGAGGTAAAAGATTTCGGCAGAAGCTTCTTGCCCTTATAGTAGGACTGAAGCTTCTCCATCGCCTGCTCCTTCTCACAGGCGAATGGAATCACATAATCCGGCTTCCTCCCGGCAGAAAACTGGCCGGGAATAATGGTCGGATTGCCGCAGTACGGGCAAGTGGTCGCCGCGGTGGTTTCATCGGTAATCAGCTGAGCGCCGCAATTTCCGCAGTTGTACACCTTAAGCTTCGACGCGTCGCTTCCCCAGTCCTCTCCGGCCGCCGTCTCCACATTCGGCGCTTCGATCCCGAGCTCTTCTGCCCCGAGGCCTGCCGTACCGCCGGCCGCTTCCTTTGCCGCCTCTCTGGCCTTCTGATTCTTCTCTTCGTAGGATTTCTTGACTTCTTCGATGGTGAAGGTACTGTCACAGTAATCGCACTTTACCTTGCCGGTTGCCGCGTCAAAATGCATCGGTCCTCCGCAATTCGGGCAAATGTAATTTGTTACCTGCTGTGCCATAGTCATTCCCTCCCAGGTCTCTTCTCAGGCTCTTGGCTGTCCGCAGTTGCTGCAGAACTTTCCGGTGTTTCCGGCCTGTCCGCAGGAAGGGCAGGTCCAGGGGCCGTTTGCCGCCGGCTTCGCACTTCCGCAGTTGCCGCAGAACTTTCCGGTATTTCCGGCCTGTCCGCAGGAAGGGCAGGTCCATCCTGCAGAAGCTGCCTGCATCTGAGGAGCCTGCTGCGGTGCCTGCTGCGGCTGCTGTGCCCCCATCTGATAGAGCTGTCCTGCATTGATGCCGCCGCTCTGCTGTGCCATGTTCATTCCGGCAAAGCCCATCATTGCGCCGTTCGCATTCTTTGCCGCATCCTGCATCGCCTGTGCCTGTGCCGCCGTAAGCGTTGCCGCTGCCATGTTCGGATTCCGGTAAACCGCGTTCCGCTGTAGCTCCTTGATCATCTTTTCGTCTTCTTCGCTTGCCTTGATGCTGGAAACGCCGAAGGTTGAGATGGTAATTCCGTATGTCTTAACCCAGGAATCTGACAGAACATGATTCAGTGCCTTTCCAAGGTCATCCGCATGTGCAGGAACAGAGCTGTACCGGATTCCCTGCTCGGAAATCTCCGCAAAAGCAGGTTGAAGTGCTGTCAGAAGCTCCGACTTCAGCTGGGAATCGATCTTGTCTCTTGTATAAGCTCCGTCGATATTTCCGCAGATATTCTTATAGAACAGAATCGGATCCTGAATCCGATATGCATATTCACCGAAGCAGGTGATTGAAATGTCGACATCCAGACCAATATTCGCATCGACCACGCGGAACGGTACCGGATTGGCCGTTCCATACTTGTTTCCGATGATTTCCTTTGTGTTGAAGTAATAGATTCTCTGATCCACAGCGGTGTCTCCGCCGAAGCTCACACGCTTACCAAAGGTCTGGAAGGAATTCTGAATTCCCTCCCAAAGTCCGCCGGTAAACAGAGAGGGCGAGGTCTTGCTGTCAAACACAAACTCACCGGGCTCCGCGCAGACTTCTACAATCTTCCCCTGCTCCACAATGATCATGCACTGTCCGTCATTGACCGCTATGATGGAACCATCGGTAATGACATTGTCACTTCCGTTGTTGCGGGAGCGCGCCTGCTTGCGCTTCTCGCCCTTTACAACGAGTGTCTTCTCATTCAGAGAAGTGCAGTAGAAGTACTCTCTCCACTGATCCGAAAGTACCGACGATGCCGCACCGATTCCTACCTGTAAAAGTCCCATTTGTACCCCCTTTTCTGCGGCTGTGCCGCTGGTTCTGTTTGAACGCCGGAATTCTGTCATTCTCCGCACGCAGGTTCTGTTTTCCCCGAAAATCTGTCTGGTGCAAAGCCTATAAAGATTATTTCATAAACGCCGGGATCCCGCAACGAATTTACACGCTGCGGGATCCCGGCAAGAGTCAGAGGATGTCTTTATGAATTCTGCCGGAGCTTGTCCGGCATCACAAAGTGTTGTCAGGGAAGCGCACTTCCGATCCGGTCGCCAATTATTCCTTGACGCCGCCCATCATGACGCCTCCGACGATGTTCTTCGACAGGAACAGATAAACCAGGATAACCGGGAAAATGGAAAACGCGATCATCGCATAAACCTGGCCCATGTCGAACTTCAGCCAGTCCGCTGCACGAAGCTGTGCAATCAGGATCGGAAGAGTCTTCATCTTGTCCTTGTGCAGAATCAGGGCCGGTGTGAAGTAATTGTTCCAGCTCGAAACAAAGGAGAAGATCGCCTGGACCGCCACCGCCGGCTTCATCAGCGGGAGCACAATCGAATTGAACGTATGAAGCTCACCGGAGCCATCGATTCTTGCCGCCTCAATCAAGGACTTCGACAGCACCGAATCCATGTACTGCTTCATATAGAAGAATACTGCCGGAGAAGCCATTGCCGGTACAATCAGCGGGATGAAGTTATCCATCAGATTCATCTTCGTCATCAGCTGAATGAAGCCAAGCGCGGTCACCTGTGTCGGAATCATCATAACCGCCAGGATAAAAGTGAACGCCGCTTTGCGGAGCTTGAAATCATACGCATGAATGGCATATGCCGTCATTGTCGAGAAATAAGTTGCAAGCAATGCCGTAAAGGACGCCACCACCAGGGAATTGCACAGGCCGGAGATAACCGGAAGCGTTCCGGTGAATAGGTTATGCAGATTCGTCCCAAGGCACGTGCTCGGCAGAGCCGTAAAGCCTCTTGCCAACTGAGAGTTGCTTCTTGTTGCGTTGATAAAAAGCACGTAAAACCAGAACAGGCAGATAAAGGAAATCAGGACAAGGAACACATAGCAGCCGGCTCTTCTTGCCTTCAGGGAAGCGCCCGCCGACTCTTCCTGCTCAGCTGTAATATTCTTCATATTCTTAGCCATCGTCATCTCCCCCTTACTTCACTTCCTTGGCATTGGTGAGCCGGAAAACAAGCAGACTCAGGATGCCGGTAATGATAAACATCATGACAGAAAGTGCACCGGCCATACCGTAGTTCTTGCTGTACAGATGCTTGTTCAGATACATAATCAAGGTCATGGAGGAACGCATCGGATCTCCGCTTCCGTTGGTCAGGATCTGCGGAACATCGAACAGCTGCAGTCCGCCGATCAGCGAGGTAATCATCACATAAACCAGAATCGGACGAAGCAGCGGAAGCGTAATCTTAAAGAAAATCTGGTTGGATGTGGCTCCGTCCACCTCTGCGGCTTCGAACAGGCTCTGATCAATTCCCATCATTCCCGCCATCAGAAGGATGGTGGTATTGCCAAACCACATCAGGAAGTTCATGAAGGCTACCAGCGTCCGCACGCTCCAGACATGTGACATGAAGCTGTAAGCTTCCTTCAGAATTCCGGCCTGAACCAGGATTGAGTTTACCGGGCCGGAATCTGCAAACAAGGTGAAGAACAGCATGGCGAAAGCAGATGCCATGATCAGATTCGGAAGATAAATTACGGTTTTAAAAAATCTCTGCCCCTTCAGGCGAAGCTGCGGATTTGTAAACCATGCGCCCAGAAGAAGGGAAACAATAATCTGCGGAACAAAGCACATCACCCACATGATCAGTGTGTTGGCCGTATAGGTTCCGAGGTCTCCTGTTTCAAACAGACTGATGTAATTCTGCAGCCCCACAAAATTCGGTCCCACCTTTTTCAGTCCGGACATATAGTTTTCAAAGAAGCTGTTGTAAATCGTAGATACCAGCGGAATCAGCTGGAAAATAACAAAGATTACGAAGAACGGGATCAGGAAAAAATATCCCCACCGGTTTACCTTTGTCACATTGTTGGATTTCAGAACCACTGTTTTGTTCTCTTTCTGTTCCATCTCTGCCCTCCCTTTCGATTTCAGTACCTGCTCTGTGCTCCTGTCCCCTTGGCACGAGCACAGAGAAGGAACTGAAATTCAGGAAAAACAGCGCCTGCCCGGCCATACCGGACAGGCGCCATGTCGTCGATCTGATTCGTTCTGACTAAATTCTTCCGAATGTTTCCGTTTCCGGATCAGTCTACTGTCAGCTCAGGATACTTCTCTACGATTGCCTTCTTGAACTGAGCAAGAGCCTCGTCATAGGAAGCGTTGCCATCGAAGAAGTTCTTCATAGCCTGCTGATAAGACTCGTTGCAGCCCTGATCGTAGATGGAGATGTTGCTCATATCAACGTTCTCTGCACCTGCTGCAAGCATTTCGTAAGGATTCTGTCCGCCAAGGACTGCGCTTCCGAAGGAATCATCGCTTGCAAGGTCTGCCAGGACGTCCTTGTTGTTGACACAGTCGGAATCCTTCACTGCAATGTCCTTCATAACAGCGTCGTCCGTTGTCATGGTCAGGATAATATCCTTCACCAGAGTCGGGTTATCGGTTCCGGTTGCTGCGCAGATCCATGTGCCGCCCCAGTAGAAGCCCTGAGGTCCCTCTACCAGTCCCCAGCCGCCTTCGTTTGCGATGGAGCCTTCCTCATCAGCGTGCATGGAGAAGTTGATCAGCCATGCAGGTCCAAAGTAAGCAAATACCGGAGAATCTGTGAAGAAGCCCTTGCTCCAGTCATCGCTCCACAGCTCAGCTGTGCTGGTTTCCTTCTTGTCTACGAGTGCCTTGGAATCATCTGCCCATTTCTTGATGTTATCGTCGATCTGAACCTTTCCGTCCTCAACCCACTTCTTGGATACATTGTTGGAATATACACGGTAGGTATCATTTACGGTTGCGGTGATGTTGTAGCCGGCCTTCTTCAGAGTGTCTGCCGTTGCGTTGAAGGTATCCCAATCCTTCACAGCTGCCTGAACGTCAGCCGGATCATCGGATCCGAGAACTTCCTTGGCAATTGCACGATCATAGATCAGTCCTGCAGAGCAAGCCTGCCAGGAAGCACCGCGAAGATCTCCGTTTGCATCGGTAACAACGTCCTTGGTGTACTGATACTGCTTGGAAAGATCTGCATCTGTGATGCCAAGATCAGAAAGCTTCATGGCTACGTCTGCATCTGCATCGGTATACTTGAGTGCGTAGTCAGCCTCGATCAGGAAAAGATCCGTCTTGTCATCTGCTGCTGCATCTGCATTGCCGGGAAGAATGCTGTCCAGATTGTTCTGATATGCATTGTCATCCGAAGGAGTGATGTGGAACTTTACCGTTACATCGCCGATCTTACCGGTCGTGTCATCTACCTTCTCATATCCCGGATAGTGATCCTCAAGGCGGCTCTTGAACTCCTCGTTCCAGCACTGGATGTTCAGGACCTTTCCTTCATCTGCTGCCGCTTCGGTCTCCTCTGCTGCATCTGCAGTCTCTGCCTCCGTTACATCATCCGTAGTTTCCGTCTCAGCAGCCGCCTCGGTTGCTGCTTCTGTTGCTGCCGTCTCGGTGCTCGAAGAAGAGCTTCCGCAGCCTGCTACCATGCCTGCTACCATTGTGGAAGCGAGTAATACGCTGACAAACCTTTTTTTCATAACGTTCTTTCCCTCCGTTAGTGGTTTCTAAGGAACCGCATGTCCCTTAAACGTTTTCGTAATTATGTTATAGATCTTTTTACACATGATTTCAAGTGGCATTTCCGTTTTTTTGTGCATTGAATACATCTTTGTGCGGTCTGTCCAGAATATGCGTCTTTGTTTTGTCTATTTTTCCCACCACCTTCGTTCCTTTTCCGTACGAAACAGTGCTGTTAATATAAATCGTTTACGTTAAATAGTATTCGGCGCATTCCATTTACCTCAGGCAGGAACCGCCTTCCTGTTTTTTCTCCACGTATGGAAAAGCCGGCAAGATGCACTGGATACAGCGCATCTTGCCGGCTTTCCCATCTCCTGTTTTCAGAGGAATGTGCTTCTTTATTTAATTGTTTTTGTTTAAATTTAGTCCAATTTTCTCCGAAATCGTTTTAATTGCAGTTTCCAACTGATTATCCGTACCCGAGTCCCTGTATTCCCCGGAATCAAACTCCACCTCCTGATCCGGTGTTACGCCGATCTGATGGATCTCGTTCCCGTTTCTCGTGAAATACTCACAGATCGTCAGCTTCACTTCCGTGCCATCCTGCAGCGAATAGACCGTCTGCACCACACCCTTCCCATAGGTCTGGGTTCCGATGACAGTTCCTGCTCCGGAGTCCTGAATTGCACTGGAGAGAATTTCCGAGGCACTTGCCGAATTTCCATTGACGAGGACCGCGATCGGAAGATCAATATACTCCGTGCCCTCTGCCTTGTATTCCTTCCTGCTGCCATCCGGATACTGCATATAGAACACCAGACCTTCCGGAATCAGATGCTGCGCAATGGAGGTCACCGCTTCCACCGTTCCGCCCGGATTGTTTCGAAGATCCACGATCAGTCCCTTCATTCCCTGATCCTGCAGCTTCTCAAGCTCCTCGTTAAACTGCTCCGGGGTCACATCGTCAAACTCCGCAATCTGCAGATAGCCGATCTGATTCTCAAGCATTTTCCCGGCAACCGTCTCCGAATGCACTTCCTCTCTGGTCACATCAAATTCCATTTCCTTGCCGTCGCGAATGACAGTAAGGTGGACCACCGTTCCTTTTTCTCCCTTGATCCGACTGACCGCCATATCAAGCTCCAGATCCTGAAGAAGCTCTCCATCCGCCTTCCACAGAATATCGTCTGCCTGAAGACCCGCTTTTTCTGCCGGGGCCCCCGCGATGACCCCTGCTATTTTCGGACAGCCCGTTGAGGAATCTCTGGACACGTAGGCACCAATCCCCGTATAGGTTCCGCTGATGGTTTCATTCAGCTTCTCCACCTCTTCGGTCGTGTAGTATACCGAGTACGGGTCATCCAGAGCTTCCAGCATACCCTTGTAGATTCCTTCCTCCAGCTGCTCATCCGTCACTTCGTCTGCTTTATAATAGTGCTCTTCAATAAGCCGCTTCAGAACACTCGCCTTCTGTGCGGTCTGCGCAGAAAGAATTCCTTTGGAAAACAGAACATTCCCGCTCCAAGCGTTCAGACCGGCTGCCATAAGAAGTGCTCCCGCCAATGCTCCCGCTGAAAAAACAGCAAGCCCCCTCCGTTTCTTCTTTCCCGCTTTCTTTTCTGCGGAAGCTGCATATTCAGGCTGTTCTGCTTTTCTTTCTTCTTCGCTCAATGCTTGTTTCTCCCGATCCGATTCGATTTATCCGCTCCGATTCGTCCATTCCGATCTGCTTGTTTACTGCCCCAGATAGTTCCACGGGCTTACGTATGATCCATTCAGACGCACCGAGAAATGCAGGTGCGGTCCTGTCGAATTTCCGGTGCTTCCGACTGCCGCAATCTGATCCCCTGCACTGACCTCCTGCCCGCTGGATACATAAAGTGCACTTGCATGCATGTAAATTGTGTACAGGCCGTCCCCGTGATTAATCATTACATAATTGCCCATGGAGGATTCATAGGTGGCTGCAACTACCACGCCGTCCGCAGCAGCAAGAATCGGAGACCCGCCCGGTGCTGCCATATCCAGTCCGCTGTGGAAAATCGTTCTCCCGTAAATCGGGTGCACGCGATAGCCGAACTCCGAAGAGATGTACGTATAAGACGGAGCCGGCCACACAAAAGCACCTCCGCTGTATTTTCTCTGGCCGGCAAGTGCCCGCTTGTCCGCCGCAACCGCTGCCTCCAGTGCCGCAATTGCCGATGTCTGCTGATTCAGCTGAGACTCATATTCCTCGATGGTAGAAGCCGACTCCGCAATCTCAGATTCTGTGCTCGCAATCTGATTCCTTTTCTCCGCAATCAGAGCCGTCATGTTGGACTCTTCCGCCTCCACGGCCTTCTTCTCGTCATCCAAAGTCTGCTTCTCTTCCTCCAGAGCCTCCTTGGTCGCAGCAACAAGCTTTGTCTGCTCCCGGTAACGCTTCAGAAGATTCTGATCATAATTGGAAAGCTGCTCGATATAATAAGCCTTATTCAGAAAATCGCCGAAGTTCGCGGACTGCAGAAGGACCTCCAGCATATACGTGTCCCCCTTCTCATAGATGAACTTGCAGCGCTTTTTCATATTCTCATACTGTGCCTGCTGCGTATCCTCCGCCTTCTGGAGCTCCGTCTCCGTTCGCGTAATGTCCGCTTCCTTGTTCTCAATCTGCTGCTTCAGGCTGTCGATATTCCCCTGAATTTCCGTCAGCTGCGCATCCAGCTGTGTCACATAGGTATTCAGATCCGCCTTCTTGTTCTCCAGATTCGCCTTCATGGTCTTCAGATTACTGATGCTGCTCTGAACCTGCTTGCGTTCCTGCTTTGCAGCCTCAATCTGATTTTCTTTTTCCTTAATGGATTCTTCGGTGACCTCATCCGCCAGTACGGTAAAAGCAAGCGGCTCCGCCATCACCATAAAGCCAAAAAGCAGTGCGCAGAAAGCTGCGCACCGCCAGAAGTATTTTCCTGATAATCCGCCGCAAAGACGGCACTTTCCTCTGTGATTTCTATCAGACATGCAAGTGTTTCCTTACCGTAATGATACTCCCGAAAAAGCCGATTCCGACTCCCAGAACAAGGGAAACCGGAAGCAGATAGTGGAAAACAGCGTCAACCGATTGGAACTGAAGGAAATTCATGAGAACAGAAAACTTTCCGGTAATTACTTCCACCGCTTTGTTATACAGCCAGTAAACCAGAATCAAAGGAATCACTGTACCGACCAGACCGATCATCACACCCTCGATCACATACGGAGCCCGGACGAACAAATCCGTTGCACCGATATATTTCATGATGGAAATCTCTTCCCAGTGTGTGGTAATTCCCATCGCAATGGTATTGCTGATCAGGAAAACCGATACCACCAGAAGCATGGCAATGATTGCAATCGAAGCATACATAATCAGCGTGTTTGCTCCGGAAAGCGTATCCGCCGTCAGCTCGGACCGGTTAACCAGGCGAACCTGATTCAGTCCCTCCAGATAATTTACCAGATCTGCCTGCTTGGACACATCCGACAGATAAATTTCAAGATTTGCGGAACTCGCCAGCGGGTTTTCTGTGAAACCGTCCGTATAGCCCTGCAGGTAATCCTGGGAAAAGCCCTCCCAGGCCTGCTCTGCTGAAACGTATTCTACTCTGGAAACCTCCGGCCGTTCCTCTACAGCTACCTTCAGCTGAAGAATTTCATCCTCTGTCGTCCCTTCCTGAAAGAACACCGTTACCGAAACGCCCTGCTCTGCCGTATTCATGATCGAACGGATATTGAACAGCACGGAGAAAAACAGGCCGAACATAAACAGGCACGCAGAAATGGTTGCAATGGACGCACAGGTATATCCCTTATTCTTCCCCATGTTCCGGAAGCTCTGTCCAATGGCATAAAAAATATTACTAATCCTCATAATAATCGTACCCGTCCGAATCTACATCCTGATACTCATACAGCTCTTCCTCGTAATCGGAATATGCTTCCTGTGCCGTATCACTGATGATTTCACCGCGCTTCATCTCAATCACGCGCTTATGCATGCGGTCCACCACCCCGCGGTCATGTGTTACAACAAGCACCGTGGTTCCTGTTTCACGGTTCGCCCGGTCAATCAGCTGCATGATCTCCCACGCAGTATCCTGATCCAGATTACCGGTCGGCTCGTCAGCCAGAAGAAGAAGCGGCTTGTTCACGAGCGCACGGGCAAGCGCAACACGCTGCTGCTCTCCTCCGGAAAGCTGTGTAACCTGTCTTTTATACTTGTCTGCCATGCCCACCATCTGAAGAACGCTGGTTACATTGTGCTTCATCTGATTCTTCGGCACCATGAGAATACGCTGTGCAAACGCAACGTTTTCATACACATCGCGGTCCTTCAAAAGCCGGAAGTCCTGAAATACAATACCGATGTTGCGGCGAAACTTTGATATTTTGCTGTGGCGGATGTGATTCAGGTCATAGCCGAGAACCTCTATGGAGCCCTCTGTCGCTCGCAGCTGCCGCATAATCATCTTCAGAAGCGTGGATTTGCCCGAGCCGGTTTCTCCGGTAATAAAAACAAATTCACCCTCATGAATTTCCAGATTTGCATCGATAACACCAGGTGCGTCTTTGGAATACTGTTTGCTCACATGGCGAAGGGAAATCACTACATCGTCTGCGGGCCTGTACGAATTTCTTCTCATGAATTACTGATTCTCCTGATCCATATACTTCATATACTTCACGACCATCAGCGCAATCTTGAAGGTAATGGCGTCTTCAAAGATGCGCAAATCCAGTCCCGTGCTCTTCAGCAGCTTATCCAGTCGGTACACCAGCGTATTCCGATGAATGAACAGCTGTCTTGAGGTCTCCGAGACATTCAGATTGTTCTCAAAGAATTTATTGATGGTGGTCAGCGTTTCCTCATCAAATTCATCCGGCCGCTTGTCCTTGAAAATTTCACGGATGAACATCCGGCACAGAGGAAGAGGAAGCTGATAAATCAGACGTCCGATTCCCAGCTGATCGTAGGCAATGACGTCCTTCTCTTCAAAGAAGATCCGGGAAACATCCAGGGCCATTCTTGCTTCCTTGTAGGAATGGCTGATCTCCTTCAGCTCTCCGACCACAGTTCCGTAAGCAACCCGTGCATCCTGAATGCCATCTTCCTGCAGGTAGTTCAGGACTCCATCCGCATATCTTGCGACTGCCTCGTCCGCGTGATCGCTTTCCGTGGCATGAATGATGACAACGCTGTTCTCATCCACCTGTGTCACAAAATCGCCTGATCCGGGCCCGATCATCCCCTGCAGAATCACCAGTGCATCGCGGTCACGATCGCGGCTTCTCCCGTACTGTGTCTCCACCAGCATGACAACACGCGGCGCATTTGCCCGAATGTGCAGCTTCTTCGCCCGCTCATAAATGTCGATCAGCAGAAGATTATCAAGCAGCAGATTCTTCATGAAGCTGTCCTTGTCATAATGCTCCTTGAACGCTCCGACAAGACTCTGAATCTGATATGCCGCCATCCGGCCTACAAGCAGGGAATTATCCGTGATACCATTGATCACCAGAATATATTCCAGCTGGTTCTCATCAAACACCTTGAAAAACTGGAACGGTCCGGCCGCCTGCGAATCCGCCGGAGACGCTGCAAAATCCGGAATGGCTGCAGCCGCTTCTCCAAACACCGCCTGCGTCGCTGCCACCTCGTGCCCATCCGCATCCATCACGCAAAGATCAAGATGCGAAATTTCCTTCACTCCATCAATTGTATTCTGTAAAACCTGATTTGAAATCATGCCCCCACACTCTTTCCCGGATCTACGTTTGCCGGCATAAAATCCGGCAAAGAACAATCTGCATTACCCCATATAAAGTTTATTTTAAAGCACCATTACAAAAAAATCCATAAAGATCATGTAACCGGCTGAAATCACCACTCCGATCCATCCCCATGCTGAGAACCTTCTTTTTCCCGCCGCGTTTCCATCCTTCTTCTGCACAGTTCCTATCCGGCACTCCGTCTCCGGCACTTTTTCCCGGGAGGAGGACCGCATCCACCGCAGAATTACAAAGAACAATGCCACTCCTACTGCCGCCAGAATCGCAGCCGGAATCAGCTCTGCCGCCTGAGGAAGTACCGTTTCCACCGAAGATTCCGAAAGGGACGCAGCATCTGACCCTGCCGTTTCAAGCACCTCCGGTTCCATTTGGTACATCGCTGTAACCTCTGCCGTATTGAACATCTGGTGCATGAGTACCGAAATCCAAAGGCTTCCCCCCGCCTCATCGGCAAGTGCCAAGAAGATTCCCATCGCCGCCGCATACACGAACTGATTGAAATTCATATGAAACAGACCGAACAGAATTCCCGAAAAAACAGCGGCGCCGATCGCGCCATTCCCCTTCTTCAGGTTCTGAAAGAAAAAACCCCGGAAAATAATCTCCTCACAGAAAGGACCTGCAATCCCAATCAGAAGAATCATTTCCCACATGGGTCTGTCGACAATTGCGCCGCTCATCTGTTCCACCGCATTCTCCGTAAAATACAGTGACAGTCCATTCAAAAAGGTACACGCCGGATACACGGCCGCCGTCAGCAGCAATGCCTGCAGAATCCGAATCGGCCGGATCCGGCAGAGCGGAAACAATGTTCCCGCCGCCACACCGGAGCAAGCCGCAAAAACCAGCATCGGCACCAGCGCGAGTCCCTCGCTGAAAACAGTAGATATCGTAATCCCATACAGCTGCGGAAAAAACAGTCCTGCAATCCCATAGGAAAGACTCCCCACGATCTGGACTACCGTCATGGCAAAGAACAAATCGCCAGCCCGCTGAGATGACAGTACACCCTTTTCTGTCTTCATTCCTGCTCTGACCTCTTACTGTAACCGGATATCATTCTCTCCGATGGTAATTTTTCCTGTCTTAAGAAGGTGACCGACGGCACGCTTGAACTGTGCCTTGCTCATCTGCATTTCCATGCGAATCCGTTCCGGATCCGCCTTGTCCGTAAACGGAAGCAATCCGCCATTTTCCGCCATTTTCTTCAGGATAATTTCCGCATCCTTGTTCATCTGATCTGCCACAGGCTCCCGCAGCGTAAGATCCAGCTTTCCGTCCGGCCGTACCTGGCGGACTCTCGCCTTAATCTTATCCCCGACCTTCAGATCACGCACCAGCTCCTTCTTCGGGATCAATGCAGAATACCGGTCATCCACAGCAACGAAGCGGCCGAAATTCTCACTGGTTTCATAGACCGTTCCCGTCACCTCATCTCCCTTGTGATACGGGCTGTCCTGGGAAAGCCACGGATAGACATTCATGGTTGCGGCAAGCCGGCCGCTTTTATCCAGATAGACCGCACAGAGAATGCTCTGTCCCTTCTGCACGCGCTGATCTCTCGGCTGTTCATGAAAAGGAAGCAGCAGATCCTTATCCAGACCCCAGTCAAGGAAAGCACCGATTCTTCCAACCTCCTTCACGGTGAGGTACCCCACCTCATGCAGCGTCAGCTTCGGTTCCTTCCGCGTCGCGATCAGACGGTCTTCCGAATCCTTATAAAGGAACACCGTGACCTCGTCGCCTGCTGCTGCGCCCTCCGGCACCTGCGTACGGGGAAGCAGAACATGCTCCGCATCCTTCCCTTCGCTTTCTTCCTTCTCTTCTGTTTCCGGAGTCTTCTCCTTCAGATAGACGCCCATTGGCACCATTTTCTCTACAACCAGCGTCTGCTTCTCTCCAATTCTGAACATGTCATTTCCGTCCTTTCGTTATTTCTGCCACCGCACAGGTTCCCCCGTCGGCATGATTCAGCGCGATCATAATGGTCTCTTCGTCCGTCCGGAATACTTCCGGGACAATCACATCCCCCAGATACGCCTGCTTCTTATACTCAACGCGGAGCCGTGCAATCTGCGCGTCCTCCGGTCCGTATTCCATTGCCATCCGCACATACTGGCCGTTGTTCACATGATGGTTGCTGTCAAGAAACTGCTCCGTGATCCGAATCGGCTCCATCTTCTCTCCGCCTTCTTCCGGCACACGGATCTTACGGGGCAGATATTCCATATCAAATTTCGGAAGCAGCTCATACGCGCTGCAGATTTCCTCACCTGCCCGGACCGGGACGCCCCGCTCAAGATCAATCAGCGACCAGACCGAATTCGCATTCACAAGCCGCTCCCCATCCGCACTCTCCAGCATGAAATTGCGCATGCCCATAAAGCCATGGATATCATACGGCGATGTTCCCGCAACAATGGGATCCCCAAGACGCGGAAGCCTCCGGATATCAATCTGCCAGTAATTTACCACCCAGGCAAGATGTCCCTTCTTCAGATAGTCCATCCCAACCCCAAGGTCTTCCGACTGAAAGGTGGAGCAATCCTGAAAATAATCAATCAGCGATTCCATCCGGAGAATTCCATCCGGATCCGTCTCGCTGAATCTCACTCTTCCCGAAAAAGTATACACAAGGCCTCCCATCTCAATCCATTTTCACCTTCCCTTTCTTTCCGAAAGGATGTACCCATTATAACAGAGTTCTGCAAGCCTCCTTATACGCAGAAAAATCCCCCGGAAAATCCGAGGGACTTTATCCGTGTCTCTTTTAAAAAGCCGAACCAAAGCTCCGTTTTCCGGGGGACATTTTTATTTGATCAGACCCATCAGTGACGGAATGCCCAGAGACAGTGCCGGCACATAGGTTACCAGAAGCAGCAGTGCAAACAGGACCGCAAAGTACGGAATCAGCTTCGGCGTTACCTTTTCAATCGAGACACCGCCAATGCCGCAGCCGACAAACAGAACCGATCCTACCGGGGGAGTGATGTTTCCGAGGCACATGTTGAAAATCAGCATGACGCCGAACTGAATATCACTCATGCCAAGGCTCTGTGCGATCGGCAGGAAAATCGGAGTGAAAATCAGGATTGCCGGTGTAATGTCCATAAACATGCCGACCACCATCAGAATGATGTTCATCAGCAGGAAAATGACGTACTTATTATCGGAGATCGCCATCAGTGCATTGCTGATCGCAGACGGAATTCCCGCATATGCCATGACAAAGCTCATCGCAGAGGATGCAGAAATCAGAAACAGAATGATACCGGAGGTCTTCGCAGAATCCAGCAGAATCTTCACAAAGCCCTTCAGCGTCAGATTCCTGTAAATAACAGAGAGAATCAGGCAGTACAGAACCGCCACGCCCGCGCCTTCCGTTGCAGTAAAGATACCGGAAACAATACCGCCGATGACAATGAGAATCAGAAGAAGCGACGGAATGGCATCCCATACAATCTTTCCGATGCTCTTGCTCTTATCGCGTCCGGTTGCCTTCATACCAGCTCTCCTGGCCATAACAAAGGCGACCGCCATGCAGCCGATGCCCATCAGAATTCCGGGCACATACCCCGCCATGAACAGGGTGGAAATGGATACGCCACCCGCCACGGTAGAATATACAATGAAGGCCGAGGTCGGCGGAATCAGAAGTCCCGTCGGAGCCGACGCAATGTTTGCCGCCGCACTGAAGGCAGGATCATAGCCCTGCTCCTTCTCGGAAGGGCTGATGCAGCCTCCCATTGCGGAAGCTGCCGCAACGGATGAACCGGAGAGCGCTCCGAACAGCATGTTGCCGAGAATATTTGCCTGTGCAAGGTTTCCCGGAATTCTTCCCACGAACAGCTGGGCAAATGCGATCAGCCTCTTGGCAATGCCGCCGTTATTCATGATATTACCCGCAAGGATGAACAGCGGAATGGCCAGGAGCGAAAAGCTCTCCACGCCGGAATTCATCTTCTGCATTGTGATGAACGTGATCTGGTCCCAGGAAAGTGTGGACATTACCGTCACAATGGAAGAGACAATAATGCTGACAGAGATCGGAACTCCCAGAAACAGCAGTACGCCGAATACAATAAACAGCAGAGCTGTTGTAACTCCAATACTCATCTGTTGTTGCCTCCTTTTTCTTCTTTCTTCTCTGCATCAACCTTCTCTCCGGTAATGTCTTCAAAAAGATTGATCAGCTGTGCAAAAATAATAAATATTCCGGACACCGGTGCACAGGAATAAACAAGACTTCTCGGAATTCCAAGAAGCGCTGAGAACTCCATTTTCGCAGAAATCGCAAGCTTGAATCCGCCGATGGTAATCACCATGACAGCCAGTGCAAGAATGAGAATATCAATCGCAATCATCAGGATCTTATGAGGAACGCCGGTCAGCTTGTCACGTACAATCGTCAGTGACATATGCTCTCTTGTAGAGAATGCGTACGCCGCACCAATAAAGCCGGTCCAGATCAGCGAATACTTTACCAGTTCCTCCGTGAAGGCCGCCGGATGGTTCAGGATGTAGCGGGTAAATACCTGCCACAGAACCAGAAACGTCATGAAGGAAAGAAGAATCGCGCAGGCAGCGGAAAGAATCCGGTCCATCCAGATCTTCACTATGCCGAGTACTTTTTTTACCTGTGCCTTATTCATTGCCGGCCTCCTTTTCATGTACTTCTTCGATGATGCCAAGGAGATGATCTACTCCCGGGTACTCATTTCTGTATTTTGCAACCATATCCGCCGTTGCATCGCGGAAGGCCTGCTTGTCAATGTCGTTCACAAAGGTCACGCCCATCTCATCCTGCGCTTCCTGAATGGCCGCCTGAATGGCATCATCCCACATCACCTTGTGTGCATCCGTGGAATCATAGGCAGCCTGCAGAATGATCTGCTGATCCTCCGGGGAAATGCGATCCCAGACCTTGGAGCTCATCACCAGAACATCCGGAATCATCGCGTGCTGGTCAGAGGAATATACCTTGCAGACTTCTCCGTGCTTTCCCGTCGTCAGTGCCGTTTCATTGTTCTCCGTTCCATCAATAATACCGGTCTGAAGCGCAGTATAGACATCGCCGTAGGACATGGCAACCGGAGTCCCGCCAAGTGCCGAAATCAGATCCGTCTGCGTCTTCATATCCTGTACGCGGATCTTCAGTCCCTTCAGATCCGAGGGCTCGCGGATGGCCTTGTTCTTTGTATAGAAGGAACGCGCTCCCGAAGTGTAATAGGTCAGGACCGTAAAGCCATCCTCCTTTGTGGAAAGGAAGAAATCTCTCATCTCCTGGGAATCCATTACCTGATAGAAATCCTGCTCGTCATCAAACAGATACGGAAGACCGAATGCATTGTATGCCTCGTTGTAGGTCGCAAGGCCAGGTGCGGAAACCTTGGTCATGGCGATGACTCCCGCCTGAAGCTGCTCCAGATTCTCCGTCTCCGAGCCAAGCTGCCCGTTCGGGAAAATATTGATGATGATTCGTCCGCCGGTTTTCTCCTTCACCTCATCCGCAAACTGTGTCATTGCGATGTGCACCGTGTGTGTTTCCGACAGACCGTGTGCCAGCGTCAGCACCATCGGATTCTCAGCCGTTGCCTGATCACTTGTCACCGCGCTGCTCTGAGCAGAGCTGCATCCGGTCAGTGCGGTGATCGCAAGAATTCCCGCCGCAGCAAGTGCTGCAAGTTTTTTGATCATACTTTTTCTCCTCATATTTTCATTTCTCATGATCACATTCCAATCAAATCAAACTGTTCGAAGGAAATCAGGACCTTGTGATCCTTCTTCGGGTTTGTATAGTGAATCTGAACCGATTTCAGTCTCTGGCTGTAATACCAGCCCTCCGCCGCCTCTTCGTATTTCCTGCGGTGAAGGAAATGAGGCAGTTCTTTTCCATCCACCTGAACATAGAACGGAGCCTTCTCGCGATGAATCACATCCAGAGAGATGGTCTCAACAGCGGTCTCGTAGTTTCCTTCATTTGTGAAGGAGATCTCTGTTCTGGTTCCTGCCGTTGCCGCAATCGTTGTTTTCAGGTACGCGCCTTCCTGATAATCATTGCTGACTCCGTCATCCTCATACAAAACGAACTCGGAATCCACGTCCGGTGCCATCAGGATTTCCAGATCCGTCGTTTTTTCTGTCATCAGATTCATCAGATGATTTCCGGACATCGGTACAATCGCTCCGGATTTTACGAACATCGGGATGGACGCAAGATCCACGGGAATCTCGATCTCTTCCCCTGCCGGATACGGCATTCTTGTCCAGAAATCATAGAACTGCACGTTCTCATCTTCCGCCTTGGGCAGATAGACCTTCCGGGTCTTTGCCCCCTTCTCTACAACATTTGCAATCAGAAGGCTGTCTCCCCACATGAAGCTGATTCCTTCGTTCCAGGTCTTCTCATCCTGCTGGAAGGCCATGAACAGGGGCTCCATGAGCGGCAGGCCCGTCACATGTGCGCGATACATCAGAGAGTACAGGTACGGGCTCATCTTGTAGCGGAGATCAATGGCATCCTTGATGTACTGCTTCTTGTCACCGTACATCCAAGGCTCCGTCACAGTATTGTCCGTGTTTGTGGAATGGATGGAGAAGCGCGGCATGAAAATTCCGTTCTGCACCCATCTCACAAACAGCTCCGGCTCCGGAGATACTCCGTAGAAACCTCCAACATCGCAGCCGGTATTGGCCATACCGGAAAGTCCGGAACCAAGAATGGTAGCAATGTTGTACTTCAGCGATTCCCAGCAGGTCAGGTTGTCGCCCGCCCAGACCTGTGCATACCGCTGAATGCCGGCGTGACCGGAACGGCAGACCGAGAAAGGCCGAACCTTCGAATTGTATTCCGTGATTGCCTCATTGGAAAGCTGGCACATCAGGTTGCTCATCACCGGCTTCATGGTGCCGATGGTGCTTCCCTTTCCCTCGAAATACACGCGGCAGTCCTTGTCCACCATGGAGTCATACTCACAGTTATCGTTCCAGATGGATTCACATCCGTATTTCAGCAGATTCTCTGTGATGTATTCCTTCCAGTGCTTTCTCGTCGATTCCTTTGTATAATCGACAAAATAGCCCTTTCCGCCCCACCAGGTTCCGATTCCCGGTTTTTCCTCCGTGCTGTCCTTCACAAACATGTCCTTATCCTCCATCTCCTGAAGGAGAGGATGAACAAGAAGCATGCCAGGCTTAATGTTGGGAGAGACTACGATGCCTCTCTTTTTCATCTGCGCAAACCAGTCTGCCGGATCCTTGAACCGATCATAATTCCAAGTAAAGCTGCATCTCTTGATGCCCTCCTCGGTTTCCACAGCGCAGTAACCGGAGGAAAGCTGAAAGCCGTCTGCCGGAATTCCTTCTTCCCGGGTGGTATCAATGAAATCCAGAACCGCATCATCCGAATCCTTCGGAAGCTCCGGATAATACATCGAGGAGCCAAGATAGCCAAGCGCTCCCTTGGGAAGCATCACAGCCTTTCCGGTCAGATCCGTATAGCGCTCTACCACCTCGCGAATCGACGGACCCGCGATCAGGAACAGATCCAGATCTCCTGCATCCGCACAGAAGGTGGAATAGCGATGCCAGTAGTTCCGCTTCTCCCGTCCCATGTTAAAGGTGCATTCTGCCGTTGTGTGATAGAAATATCCAACCGCCTTCTTCTCTGCCCCCTGCAGCTTGATATAAAACGGGACATGCTTATAAAGAGAATCGGTTTCTGCCGGATTGTAGCCCATGGCATCACCAGGTGCCATGTTCATAAACTTTTCCGCCTTATTGATTTCTCCGGATTTTTCTCCAAAGCCATAGAAGCAGTCCTGCGCTTCTATCTGACTGGAGTGAAGTCTTCTTTTATTGGAATCCTCCCGATAGGCAAGATCCGGAATATCCGCATGAATCTGCGTTCCCTCGGCATCATAAACGCAGATACGGAAGGGATCCTTTTCCACCTCAACGCGGAGCTTTTCTCCCTGGATCACCGCTTTGTCTGCGCCGTCCGTCAGCTTCGCCTTTGCGGTTTCCACTCTCCTGCGATAATCCTTCATCAGCTCGTCCGTCCGGGAATCCCAGGCTGTCATTACCAGACTGTAGGATGCCTCATCCCAATCTCCGTCAAACCCCGCGCGGATTCGAAGGATTTCATCCGTCAAAAACCACAGGCGAATCTCCACTGCGTCCGCCGCAATGGAATAGTAATTCTCTTTTGCCGTCACTGCTCCGGCTTTGTAGCATACCTTCATGCGCTCCTCCTGGATCTTTCTCTGAAAAAGTCGTTACATTTTCCAAACTTGCACTAAGATTTTAGAAAAAACAGATTTCAGAATCCACACATATTTTGCCCTGGATCGGTTGATTTTTTACATATCTTGCCCTATATTGAGATCGTCATTCCACAGGCAGTTTCCTGCTGCGGCGCATCCCGCAGCAATGAAATTCATAACATCGGAGAAAAAGCATGATCGACAAGGCACAAGCCTCTATGGACGCTGGCGCACCCATCGCCCTGGAGCTTATCAGCACCGTCAACGACAACATGTCCAGCTCACATTTTCACGAATTCTATGAGCTGTATTTTCTCGATTCGGGAAACCGTTATCACGCCATCGATGACAAGATCTTTCTGACAACTCCCGGCGACTTTATTTTCTTTCCGCCGCTTACCATGCACCATTCCTTCAGCAACCTCGGCGTTCCTTTTTCCCGCATCGTCATCTATTTCCGGCCGGACATGATCGCCTCCGAGGAAATACGTGCGGCACTGTCGGATCCTTTCCGCATCTATCGGCCCACAAAGGAAGTGCTCCGTGAGCTTCGACGGCTCATCTATGGAATGCTCGATGAGCAGGATCACCCCGGAGATTATCATTGGGAGCAGATGAATTCGATTCTGAACATGGTTCTGATTCTGGTACTCCGGCAGACGCAGGTCCGCAAATATTCCGGCGGAAACCGCATCAACGAGGTGATCAGTTACATCCACGAAAACTACGCATCCGAAATCACCATTCCGGATCTTGCGGAACGCTTCGGAATGAGCGAGTACTATCTGTGCCGGCAATTCCGCAAATATTCCCGCAGAACCATCATCGAATATCTGCAGCGGACCCGGATCATGAATGCCAAACGCCTTTTCATGGAGACGGACCATAATGTCACACAGGTCGCCGCACTCACCGGATTCTCCAATCTCACGCATTTCAATCGCGTATTCCGTACCATTTCCGGGCAAACACCCTCGGAATACCGGAAGCAATGCCGGCTTACGGACAAACAGGTAAAAAAAGCACCCCCTTATGGACCAGTGCCATAAAGGAGCGCCTCTTATTTTCTGTTTCTTTTCTGTTTCGTTTTTCTTTTCGCTTTTGTGACAAGCTCCGCAGCCCGCGTTATCCCTTGACCGCGCCGGTGACCATACCTTCGATGATCTTCTTGGAGAAGGCGAAGTAGAGGACAACGATCGGCAGCATGGTGATCAGCATGCCGGACATAATCTTCGGGTAGTCCGATGCAAACTGTCCCTTGAAGTTGGTCATTGCAAGCGGCACCGTCTGCAGCGCCTGATTTCTGGAGCAGAGGACCAGTGCAAAGGAGAACTCGTTCCAGCAGCTGAAGGACTGGATGATGGCAACCGTGGTCAGAATCGGCTTCGTGACCGGAAGGATGATCTTAACCAGCGTGTTCAGGAAGGAGCTTCCGTCAATCGCAGCCGCTTCCTCCAGCTCCACGGGAACTGATTTTATGAAGCTTTCGATCAGGAACACCGCTATCGGAATCCCGAATGCAACATACGGAATGATCAGGGTATACCACTGGTTAGCAAATCCAACCTTATTAAAGACAACGTAAATCGGTACCAGAAGGGAATGTACCGGGATCAGAAGTCCCATCAGGAAGATGGCATACAGCGGACGATTCATCTTGAAATCAATTCTGGCCAGGATATATCCGATGACAAAGCCGAAAATCAGAATCAGAACCACCGACAGAACCGTCGTGCGGACACTGTTCAGCATGGAGCTTCCAAGGTGGTAGTCCTTGTTCGTCAGCACCTTGATATAGTTTTCAAACGAAGGATTGTGGGGAAGTCCGATGATGTCAGCATTGAACTCTCTCTTCTTCTTCAGAGAAGAGTAGAACATCCATACCAGCGGGAAAATGCAGGACAGAGAGAAAAGCCACAGCACTGCATTGATGACAACCGCCAGAACTCCGGTACCGAACTTCTGTGCAGGTGTTCTGGCACTTTTGACCTTTGTCATTTCAAATTCTTTCTGCTTTGCCATTTTATTCCACCCCCTTATCCTTCATTGCCAGATTCACAAGGGCACGGCTTCCCTGAATAACAACCAGACTGATCACAAAGATTCCGACAGAAATCGCGGATCCATAGCCCATATTCGACTGTTCGAAGGAAACCTTATATCCGTACAGCGCCATAACCATGGAGGAGGTTCCGGGGCCGCCGGCCGTCATTGTATAAATATGATCGAATACCTTCATGTTGCCGGAGATGCAGAGTGTCAGGCAGACCATGATCATATTTTTAATAAGAGGAAGCACAATGTAAATTGCTCGCTGGAACGCGTTGGCGCCGTCCAGCTCTGCCACTTCAAAGATCTCCTTGTCCACCGCAGCGATTGCCGCAAACAGGATGACCATGTAGTAGCCGATGTACTGCCACACCAGCGGAATGCTGACACAGCCAAGAACCAGACTCGGCTCATTCAGCCACACCCGCGCGGCGTCGGCATGTCCTGTGGTCTCAAGGAACCAGTTCAGAATTCCTCTTTTGTAATCGAAAATCATTGTCCAGATCAGGCCGATATAGACCGCGGAGATGGTGCTCGGGAAGAAGCCGAAGGTTCGGTGAATTCCCTTTAATTTCGCAAGTCTCGACTGTACCATCAGGACCAGAATAAAGGCGATGCCGACCTGTCCGATGATACATACCAGCACGATCAGAAGATTGTGCCATACCGCCTGCCAGAACGTGCCGTCGCTGAGCAGTCTGCTGTAATTGGCAAGTCCGTTAAAGGTCTTGTTCGGACCGCCCTTCCATTCGAAGAAGCTGTAAAACAGTGCAGTAACCAGTGGTACAAATACCGAAAACACGTACCATACAACCGGGATAAACAGCAATGCGACGACAGTGCTCATTTTGGGTTTGATAGCCTTCAGCATAGACGAACCCCTCCCTGACTCTTTGTGTGAAGCCCTTTCATTTTGAAGCTCTTTAATTATGAAACTCTTTCGTTTCGAAGCTCTGTGTTAGAAAAAGGGCCCCGAGGGGTAATCCGCGAGGCCCTTCTGATACGCTTTTTGAGAAAAGCGAATTCTTTTCAATTCCGATTCAGAAATTACTTGAGATAGTTCTCCTCATATGCCTTCTGAATGTCTGCTGCCAGGTCCTTTGCAGTTCCCTTGCCGTTCATGAGCTCCTGAAGTCCGGTGTTGCATACCGACCATACAGCGGGGTCTACATAAGAGTCATAGATTTCGCAGGGAGTGGTGTCTACATAAGAGTAGTTGTAGAAGTCCTGAACAACCTGATCGAAGCCGGAGAGATCAACGTTATCAACCTTGGTCAGTCCGCCGAGTGCATAGTTCTCAGCTACATAAGAAGCAAATTCCGGTCCGGTTACGTACTCGCAGAAGTCGATGCATGCTGCAAGCTTGTCCGGATCATCTGCAACCTTGGCATTGATTGCCATTGCATAGCCAAGTCCGATGTTCTGGGAGTTCGGATCCTCGGTAGCATCTGCCGGCTGAGGAAGAACTGCGAATCCAAGATTGTTGTAAGCATCCTCATCATCTGCCTGCAGAGTAGCTGCGATGTAAGACTCATCCCAGTTGCCGCCGATGAATGCCGGATAATCGCCAGCGATGAAATACTCACGTGCATCCTCGTTGGTTACGCTGTTGAAGTCGCTGTTGAAGATTCCGCTCTGGAAGATATCCTGTGTGAACTGCAGTGCAGCTACAAAGGCGTCATCCGTGAAAGCAGCCTCTCCGTCGCCATCGATGATGTGCTGGAACCATTCCTTGCCGGTGTAGCGATCGCCAAGCGTGCTCAGGAAATCGGAGTTAGCCTGCCACTGGCCGCCGTTACCAAATGCGATGGTTCCGTCAAAGCCGTTTGCCTTGAAGTACTCGTCTGCCTTCTTGACATCGTCCCAGTTGTCCGGGAAGGAATCAAAGCCGGCATCCTTCCATGCAGCCTTGTCATAAACAACAACGGTGCAGGTGCCGCCGGTCAGAGCCGGAAGACCGTAAACCTTGTCACCATCCTTGAAGGGTGTGAAATAGTCCTGATTGTAATCATCATAATAAGGAGAATCCTTGATGATATCGGTCATATCCAGAACCAGTCCCTGTGCAGCCCAAGACTTGGTGTTCATGCCCTGAAGAAGGAATACGTCCGGAAGATCGTCTGCAGCTGCCATCGTAGCGATCTGCGTCTTGTACTCAGCGTTAGCCAGAACGTTCTGGTTCAGAGTAATGTCCGGATGAGCCTCTTCCCAGTTTGCAATCATGGTACGGAATCCATCCGAACCGCCGTTTCCTTCAGACTCCTCGGAGGTGCTGTAATGCATCAGGTTGATCTCGCCCGCATATGCAAGAGCCTCGCCGTCAGCCTCTTCAGCCTCTTCGGTCTCTGCTGCAGTTTCCTCTTCTGCTGCAGTCTCCTCAGCAGCTGCTGCTTCTGTGGAAGCGTCCGCTGCAGGAGCATCCGTCGAACCAGAAGAGCCGCATCCTGCGAGAATGCCTGCCATCATGGTCGAAGCAAGTAATACGCTTAATACCTTTTTCTTCATCTTTACCCTCCTGTGCATTTGCATAAAGAATCAATCTCTTTTTGCACTTTTATTGACGTAGATTGCTTTTTTAGAAGTTTAGTTCAAATTTAAACGCACGTATTTGTGCAGTTTTTATTGTTTCGTCTCTATTTTCTAAATCGTTTACGCGCTAATAAGGCTTAATTTTAGTTAAATAAAGCCAATGTCTCATAATATTCACCTGTTTGTATGTTTTTCTTTCCCCATTTCCTGTCAAAAAAGCATCAAAAAAGGATGGGATTTTGAAAAATCCCATCCAAAAACGTTTCAAAATATGTGACTGCCTCGACTCTCAGCCTATGCTTCCACCGGTGCAATATCATACACACTGCGCACGCGAAGCTCTCCCTCCGGCTTCTTTCCAACGATTGTAAGAACTCTCTCGCCCTTCTCCATATCGAAGAAGTTGTCCGAAAGACGAAGATTTCCATCCTCCGATTCGACGCAGACCCCTTTTGCATAGCCTTCCGAGGTCACAATAACCGTATCGCCCTCCACTCTTACAGAAAGCTTCGGATCTGCAAAACGGTAGTGCTTCGGTGCAACGAACATTGCTGAGCCGGAAGAAACAATCTTTCCATCCTGCACAAATTCATAATACAGATGCATCTCTCTCTCGTCTGCAAGTCCATTGTAGATTTCCCTGTCCAGCCAGGTGCCGCTGTAGGGCGCAATCTCGATGTCCTTTTCATTCTCCCGGATCACGGAGGAATCCGGGCGGCGCAGCTGCCAGCGCACGGTTCCCTTTACGGTCTCTCCGGTCTCGTTTGCCACATGAAGAGCCGCCGAATATTCCACCGGAATCGGGAGCGAGTTCACAAACGGCTTCTGATCCAGCCTTCCGTGTTCCTCGCAGGTGATGGAAACCGGCGCAAAGAAGCGCTTCTCACCGTAGTGAAGTGCCTTCCACCTTCCGTAATAATCAATCGATGCCCAGGAAGCAACCGGCCAGATGTCATTCAGCTGCCAGACAACCGTTCCCATGCAGGTTCCGCGAATTCTGCGGAAATATTCCACACCGTAGCGGATTGCATCCAGCTGCAGCATCTGCGAGCAGTAAAGAAGCTCATCAAAGTTCTTCGGATACCGGTAGGTTGCCGACAGATAATTCATAATCTTTCCGTTGGCCGCCGTATTTCTCTGGTGCATCTCCATCACCTCGGAGAAAACATTCCGGTCCTCCGGCTCCGTAAACGAACGGACCGTCTCCATACAGGGGAAGGACTGGAAGCCGAACTCCGAAAGGAAACGGAAGTGATGCTTCCTGTAATCCGAGAACTGATCTCCGCCATGCCATACGCCCCAGTAATGCGCATCTCCGATATTTTCCTCGTAGATATCCTCGTAATTGCCGCCTGAGGAAGGAGAAGACGGCCAGTAAAAGGCTTCCGGTGCCTCTGCCTTCATGATCTTCGGCAGGATGTATTCATACAGCTTAATGTAATCATAGTACTGCTTGTTGGAAGCATGATGAACCGGACGAATTCCGCCCATTCCGGGAATCAGCTCGTTGAATTCACCGTTCCAGTGATCCTCCAGAACCTGTGCCTCCATCTCATTATTGCCGCACCAGACGCTCATGGATGCGTGATGACGAAGTCTGCGGACAACCTCTGTGAACTCTGCCTTCAGATTCTCTTCAAAATCCTCGGTCAGCTCATAGCTTGCACACGCAAACATGAAGTCCTGCCACAGGAGAAGTCCGTACTCATCGCACAGATCGTAGAAAAAGTCATCCAGATAGTAGCCGCCGCCCCAGATACGGATGCAGTTATAATGTGCCTCTGCCGCATCCCGGATCAGAATTTCCGTACGGTCGCGGGTTACTCTCTGAAGAATGTTGTCCTCCGGGATATAGTCGCCGCCCATGGCGAAAATACGAAGGCCATTCACAACAAAGTCAAAATGTCTGCCTTCCTTCCTGTCCTCTCTCACCTGCGGGCCGATATGAGGATCTCTCTCCTCTTCCGGGAACGGAGAGGTGTCCACGGTTACCGTGCGAAGTCCGATTTTCTTCTGTGTCTGATCCAGCTCTTCTCCGGTTGCATCATCGATAAGACGTACCGTCACTGTGTACAGATCCTGTCCGCCGTATCCGTTCGGCCACCAGAGCTTCGGATTCTCTACGGTGAGCTTGCCGCCAAGGCACTTCTCTTCCTTCTCATCCGCTGCAAAGCAGGTCGTTCTTCCATCCGGATCCGTCAGCGTAATCTCTGTGTGAACCCCTTCTGCACAAACCGGATCCGTGACTGCCGTTACAGCAAGCTTCACCTTCTTCACGACATTTCCGTGAACCCCGGTCTCTTCAATCTCATGCTCCTGCATCACTCGAATATCATCCGAAAGCCTCGCCTTCTTCACTCCAAGCAGCCGGATCGGGCGATAGAAGCCTGCATCGGGAAGGCGCGGGCCCCAGTCCCAGCCGAACATGCAGTGTGCCTTCCGAAGCTGCGGATAGCCGGGCACCGCATCCGTGCTCTCCATATTCTTAATCTTCTCGTGGGAGGCAGCACAGAATTTCAGCGGTGAGAAGAATTTTACAGCCAGCTCATTCTCCCCTTCCTTCAGAAGCTCCTTCACATCAAACTCAAAGCTTCTGTGCATATTCTCAGTATGTCCAAGGAAGGTCCCGTTCAGAGTAATGTCGGCGATCGTATCAATGCCGTCAAATTTCAGAATCACCCGGTCGGAAGAAAGGACCTCCTTCTCCGGAACGAAATGCTCTGTGAACAGAAAGTCATTTTCCATGAGTTTCAATGCATCCAGCTCATTGTCCCGCCAGTACGGATCCGGCATCAGCTTGTTCTCCAGAAGGCAGGAATACACGCTGCCCGGGATGGTCGCCGGAATCGGGTCCGGTCCGATGTGATAGACATTGTCTTCCGGAATGGTCAGCATCCATCCGGATGATAGAATCTGCTGTTTCATCTTGTCCCTCCAAACCTTAAACCTATCGTATTAAACACCTCTCATCCGAAGCCCCCGCTTCGGATCACTTCTCTCTTCATCCTAACGCGAACCACATGGTCTGTCGACATGATTTCGCAATTATTTTTGCATAAATTAATGTTTATTAGTATTCTCATTTAATTAACTTAACTTCATTTCACCGTTTTGCAAAAAAGCTTCCCGGATTTTTCCGGGAAGCTCCGAAGCACAATCGCATTCCATATAAGGTACTATAACTGCGCGCACACAAGGTCGTAAACGGCCCGTTTGAACCCCTCTCCATCGCGGCACTCCGAGACAACGGAAACCACTGCATTTTTATCCGGAAGAACCATCGAAATCTGGCAGTATTTTCCATCCGCACGGTACGAATTATATTCACCGCGCCAGAAAAGATATCCGTATTCCGGGCTGTCCGCCGCCTTTGTACTCTCTTCAATCCACCGTTCGGACAGGAGCTGTCTGCCGTTCCACTTTCCCTTGTTCCGGTAAAACAGGCCGAATTTATGGAGCTCGGAAAGCGTCAGAAACAGACCGCCCGCACCAAAGCTCCTGCCAAGAGGATCGGTCTCCCACATCGGCCGCTTGATTTCCAGATGGTCAAAAAGCCGCGGTGTCAGATAGGATACCAGATCGCAGCCGGATCGTCTCTGCACCAGAATTCCCGCCAGATACGGGCCGACATTGTTATAGACAAAATGTGTGCCGGACTTGAATTTAAACGGGATCGCAAGCGACATTTTCACCCAGTCATCCTCCTGATAAAACGGCCGCTGCTCCCCCATCAGGTGAGCCTCCTCCTGTCCAAGGCACATCGTAAGCAGATCCCGCACCGTTGCCTGCTGCAGATTCTCATCCACTACATCCGGCAGATCCTCCCGGAAAGCATCTGTCAGCTTCTCATCCAGAGACAGCAGCCCTTCCTGAACCGCAAAGCCAACCGCGCACGAGGTAAAGCTCTTTGTCGCAGAATAGACATTCCGGCGACATTCCGGCTCGTAGTACCATTCCCCGATGAGCTCATCATCCTTTGTGACCTTGATTCCAAGAACATGAAGCCTTTCCGCAGCTTCCGCAAAACGAGTTAAGTCCATGTGTTTTCCCCTCCATGTTTTCTTTATAGATTCAGCAAATTCATTACCAGCTTCACCATTACATCTTTCTCGTCCGGGCTTGATATCCAACTGAACTTTTGTCGGAAAAACCGACAGAAGTCTCATCTAATTCTCCTGAAGCAAGAATATTTCAGGGATTACTAATTTATAGCTTCCTTTATTCTCTCAATCAGAAAAGCATCTGCCGGCAGCCATGGAACAGTCTCTAAAGTTTCCCTGGTGAGCCACCTGGCAGTCTCCGCTTCCTTCAATACCAGCCTGCCGGCCACGACATCTGCCCAGAAGCAGTCCATGCTGAGATGAAACATCGGATAATCGTATTCGATCGTATCGATCAACTCCCCAACACGAATCTCCGTGTCTAACTCCTCACGTATTTCTCGTGTTAAAGCCTGCTGGGGCGTTTCGCCGGCTTCAATCTTTCCACCCGGAAATTCCCACCAGCCTTTGTATTCACCATAACCCCGGGCCGTAGCGAAAATTTTATCACCATCACGGATCACCGCGGCCACCACTCGAATTGTCTTCATCTACGATATCTCCTGAAAATACCCTGCTCCCGATGATGGATATAGCGTTGTCCCGCCCCCTGTCATGCATTCTTTATTTCAGTAAATCATCCTCTGTGAAAAACAGCTTATCGTACTCCAGCATTATTCTGATAATCTCCCGTTCATTAGGTCCCTCACACATAATCAGATACTTCATCTCATATGCCGAATCAAGAACCCTTACGGAAGGCGCATTATTTGACTTTTATCTTCTCTTCCTTAGTCGCTATTCTCAATCCACGGGTCATGTACTCCTTCCAGTTCTGCCCACCTCGCATATAAAAATTTTGCATACTGAACATCTGAAAGGCCATAACATCCAATAGCCAGGCCATCATTCATCTCAACAAGTATCGTTCTACCATCCTCTGTAACTCCAAAATCCAGAGAATATGCATAGGGTTGTGTTTTAAATTCACTGACTGCGTTCTCAACAACAGAAGTGGCGCAAACTGCTTCTTTATCTCCGTTATAGAACTGTATTCCAAGTATCTTGCCATATCTGACGAAACATCTCCATTCAGATATAAAATTCACCACATCACTGCACAGAACCTCCGCTTCTGGATTCATTTTTTCATATTCAGTAATATCATTCCAGGAATTTACAACAATACCTTTTGCCGCTTTTTCTTCTACCGGTTTCACGAATATAGGAAGTTTTTCATTCTTCAGTTCTTTGATTTTGATGGTCCAAATATTTCTTCCTATATACCCTTCAAGTTCTTCTGGATAATTGTAATTTGGAATGGATACATGATCTTGAGATAATACATGCCCCATAATCAGCATTCCACCTACAACAATATCCCCCGCGGTTCTCTGATCCAATTCCTCATTAGTAGTAAACAATACACACTCTATTCCAAGTTTCTTAAAGCCGTCATATGCAGCTTTACATTCTTCGTTCCAAGGTTCTCCCTGAAAAGCGTGGATAAAAGCACGCATACAAACTTCCTCCTTATAACTCTGGTCTGCTTCAGATACTTTGCTGGAATCTCGTCCTCCAGTCTCCAGGTGATGCTCATAGGTTTTAACTCATCTTAACTCGTTTTTAATTCGTTTTAACTCCTGTAAGGTGGGGCTCCAGAACACAGTCCTCATTCAATGATTATATACTTTGCATATTTTCCACCATTTAAAAGTCTAATTTTCTTCTCAGCCTGAAGCTGCTTAATCAATGCATACGCTTGTGATGGTGAAATATTCAAAAACTCTATAATACTCTGTTTAATTCCATTCTGCGTTCTGGCCAGTTTCATTATCAATTCCGAGTACCTAATACTATCGATGTCCGTCTGTCGGACATACTGAATAGATTCGTTTTTCTCTCGATAGATCTTTTTCCCCATGGTAAAGGAACGATTTTTTCCATTGCCAGATGCCTCAATCAATCCTATTTCACGCATGTTTTCAACAGCTGACCTGACTTTGTTTTCACTCAGATTTGTTAATTCGATTATTCTTTCGATCGAGTTATTCTCATTTTCTAACTCGTTTCAATTGAGTTAAAATCAGTTACTCTGAATCAGATTTTTGTACATTCGTAATTATACCAAAAGACAGGTCCCCAAAAGCCTATTTTAAGCGGCTTTTCGTCCTGTCTGTATTATTGGCACCGTCCCCAGTTGCCGAAACCGCCAGATTCCGATTATGGTGAAATACCTTTCTCTCAACATCCAGCCTATCCAATATTTCCTGCTGATAGGAATACGGACGGATGTCAAAGACAAACTTACTTCTCCCTCGCCGACATACTTCTCATTTCGAAGCGCCTGAATCAACCGTTCCTTCTGTGATTCATTGTAGGCTACAAATTCATTATCATTCCAGTAGCTTTCAAATGTCGTCTTTACCTTTTCAATCGTATCGGACATATCCTTTTCCTGATGCTTGCAGTCTTCGGGAATCGACTCCAGCTCATGATTCATCTGCCTATTGATGATCTGTTCATACAATCCGGGTTTCATAGGATTCCTCCGTGCTGTCCAATAAATTCCCCTTCGTTTTCCAGTTCCTTTTTTCCATTCGGCTCTGCCAGCCGATCCTGAATCTTTGTGTGCCTTATGACAGCACTTCCTTTCTTTATAGAATATCATTTTGCAGGATTTTTGATACCACAAGGGCCCCGGATTTCTCCGGGGCCCTTGCCAGTTACCGTTTATAAAGAGGCTGTCCTCATGCATTCTTCTTCCAAGTGGACGGCAGGAAGAAAACCAGGAGCGGGAACAGCTCCAGGCGCCCTGCCAGCATGTCGAACATCAGGACATACTTGGACAGAAGCGTGAGCGAGTTGAAATTTGCCGCCGGGCCGACCATTTCAAGTCCGGGGCCGATGTTATTAAAGGTTGCCGCAACTGCCGTGAAATCGGTCGCAAAGCTCTGCGTCGGATCAAGTGAAAGAATCAGCACCGATACTGCAAAGAGAAAGGCATATGCTGCCAGATAGACCAGCACACCGCGGAATATCGATTTGTCGATGGCCTTTCCGTCCATTTTCATGGTCGTCACCGCGCGGGGATGCATGTAGTGCCGGATCTCCGTACGGACCGCCTTGAGCAGAATCAGAATACGGGACACCTTGATGCCGCCGCCGGTAGAGCCTGCGCACGCTCCGCAGAACATCAGCAGTATCAGAATCATTTTGCTGAACATCGGCCACAGGTCGAAGTCTTCAGTACTGTACCCCGTTGTTGTGATAATCGATGCAACCTGAAAGGCTGCATGATGGAAGCTCTCCGGCAGAGAGTGGAACAGCCCCCGGATGTTGATCGTAATCAGCAGAATGCTCACCGCGACAATCAGGAAATAACCGCGCACCTCCTCCATCCGGAAGGCCTGCTTCTTGTCCTTCCCGAGAAGGAAATAGTACGCATTGAAGTTCACGCCGAACGCCAGCATGAAGATCGTAATGATCCCCTGCTGCAGCGTTGTATAGCCCCCGCAGCTGTTGTTCCAGATACCGAAGCCGCCGGTTCCCGCTGTTCCGAAGGTGATGCAAACCGCATCGAAGCCCTTCATTCCGGTCAGAAGAAGCAGCACCAGCTGGATGCCGGTCAGACTGACATAAATAAGATACAGAATCTTCGCGCTTTCCTTCACGCGAGGCACCAGCTTCCCGACCGAAGGTCCCGGGCTCTCTGCCTTCATCAGCTGCATGTTGTAGCCGCTCGCCATCGGAATAATGGCCAGCATGAAGACGATGACTCCCATGCCTCCGACCCAGTGCGAAAAGCTTCGCCAGATCAGGCTTGCATGCGACAGGACCTCCACATCCTCCAGAATGCTGGCTCCCGTCGTCGTAAAGCCGGAAATAATTTCAAACAATGCATTGGAAAAGGACGGAATATCTCCGCACAGAACAAAGGGCAGCGCACCGAACAAAGACAGCACAATCCACGCAAGCGCCACACTGACCATTCCTTCTCTGGCATAGAGAACAAACTTCTTCGGACGGCACAGCGTCAGCAAAAGTCCGATTGCCTCGCAGATCACGGCAATCAGCAGATAAGCTGCTGCCGCCGGTTCCCGGTACAGCAGCCCAGTCAGCGCAGGAACCAGAAGAAGAGCTCCTTCTATTTTCAGAATCTGGCCCTGAACATAACAAACAATGGGATAATGCATATCCTCAGTTCTCCTCCAGAATATCCGTAATGTCTCCGAAGCCCTTGCCTGTTGTGAAAATAACCACGCTGTCGCCCACCTCGATTGTGGAGGTACCGTTCGGCATAATAATATTTCCGCGGCGGATGATACTCGCAACAAGGACATTTTTCTTCGTCTTCAGCTCCGCCAGCGGAATGCCGACCACAGGAGATTTCTCCCGGATGACAAATTCCAGTGCCTCAACCTTGTCCTCGATGACGTTGTACATCGTCTCTACATTGCTGCCAATCGAATTCTGCATCGCACGAACATAGCTGACAATCGTCTCAGAGGTAATATCCTTCGGATGAATCTGACTGTCCAGCTCAAGCTTATCCAGAATGTAATTCATGTTGATGCGATTCGTCTTTGTGACGATCTTCGCCTTCGGATTCACCTGCTTGGCAAACAGCGACATGAAGATATTCTGCTCATCGATTCCCGTCAGAGAGACAAAGGATTCGCAGCTGTCAATGCCCTCCTCACGAAGGACATCCTGATCCGAGCCGTCGCCGTAAATAATCAGAGCGCCCGGAATGGCATCCGAAAGCTCCTGGCAGCGCCGCTTGTCATTTTCAAGAATTTTGACACGGATTCCGGAGGTCAGAAGCATCTTCGCCAGGTAAAACGCAATTTTACCCCCTCCGACAATCATGGCATTGTTGACGCGATGGATATCGACGCCAAGCTTCAGGAAGAATTTCTTGGCATCGCGGGGTGCCGACACAAGGCTCAGCGTATCTCCCGCCTTCAGGACAAAGGAGCCATCCGGAATGATGGCATCTCCGCCACGCTCCACTGCACCGACCAGAATCTTGGCATCCAGCTTCCCGGGCAGATCCTTCAGAGGGGTATTGTCCAGAATGGAACCGGAAGGAATGACAAACTGCAGCAGCTCAGCCCTTCCGCCCGCAAAGGTTTCAATCTTGATGGCAGAGGGGAAGCGCAGAAGCCGTGCTACTTCTTCCGCCGCCGCATATTCCGGGTTTACCGTCATGGAGAGCCCCAGCTCTTCCTTGATGTATCCGATCTCTTCGCTGTAGACCGGATTCCGAACCCGGGCAATCGTATTGCAGTTGCCGACTTTTCTGGCAAACAGGCAGCACAGAAGATTCTGTTCATCCGAATCCGTGACGGCGATCAGAAGATCCGCATCCTCTACGCCCGCCTCCCGCAGAACGGAATAGCTGGCGCCGTTGCCGACCACGCCGAGCACATCGAACTGCTCGGACATGTCCTCCACAACCCCGGGGTCCACATCAATCACGGCAATGTCATGGGATTCACTGGAGAGACACTTGACAATCGTCTCTCCAACCTTTCCGCATCCAACCACGATAATACGCATTGTCTGCTCAACTCCTCTTTATCTCCATTAAAATTCAAACATCAGATCTCAAACATCAGATCTTCATATGTCGGGAACGGCCATGCATCCTTGTTGACGATGCACTCCAGGCGGTCACACGGTGCACGAAGCTCGGACATGGCAGGCACCACAACATCCTTGTAGAAGAATGCGCGTTCTTTTCCATCCGGAAGCGCCGATGCCTTGGTCTCCAGCTCACGCAGATGGTCCAGTGCCTGCTGCGCCAGATCAATTTCATCCGCGATCTTCTGAAGCTTCTCCGTCTCCGCGTTAAAGACAGCTCCCGCCTTCTGAACCGCAATGATCGTATCAGCCAGATCCTTCTCATACTTCATGCAGGCAGGAATGATCTGACGGGACGCCATATCGATCATGGTCAGTGCTTCGATGTTAATCGTCTTGGCATAGGTCTCATACGTGATTTCCTGTCTGGATTCCAGCTCCGTCCGGGTAAAAATACGGAACCGTTCAAACAACTCAACCGACTTTCTCGTGGTCAGAACCTCCGCTGCCTCAATCGTGCTCGGAATGTTCGGAAGGCCGCGCTTTTTCGCTTCTTCTACCCAGTTCTGTGAATAACCGTCTCCGTCGAAGAGAATTCTCTTGTGCTCGGTCATATTCTTCTTGATGAGATCATGAACCGCAAGTTCAAAGTGATCCGATTTCTCCAGAAGATCCGCCGCCTCGCAGAAGGCTTCCGCTACAATCGCATTCAGGATCGTCGTGGAGCCTGCAACAGAATCGGCAGATCCCACCATACGGAATTCGAACTTGTTTCCCGTAAAGGCAAACGGTGAGGTGCGGTTGCGGTCCGTCGCATCCTTCGCAATATCGGGAAGTGTGGATACACCGGTGCGCAGATAGCCGCCCTCAATATGATTCTCTGCAGAGCCGGTTTCCACAAGCTGGCGGACAACATCCTCAAGCTGCTGACCGAGGAAAATGGAAACGATGGCCGGCGGTGCCTCATTCGCACCAAGTCTCAGATCGTTTCCGACATCCGATGCACTCTGGCGAAGCAGATCGGCGTGCTTGTCGACTGCCTTCATGATGCAGGAGAGCACCAGAAGGAAGCGGATGTTGCGTTCCGGGGAATCCCCCGGATCAATCAGATTCACTCCGGTGTCGGTGGTCAGAGACCAGTTGTTGTGCTTTCCGGAGCCGTTGACCCCGTCAAACGGCTTCTCATGAAGCAGGCAGCGAAGGCCGTGATGATCCGCCACGCGCTTCATCGCCTCCATGATCAGCTGGTTATGGTCCGCTGCAAGGTTTGCCGTCTCATAAATCGGAGCCAGCTCATGCTGCGCAGGTGCAACCTCATTGTGCTGCGTCTTCGCAGGAACGCCGAGCTTCCAGAGCTCCTCGTTCAGATCCTTCATGTATTCGCCGACGCGTTCGCGAATGACTCCGAAATAGTGGTCCTCCATCTCCTGTCCCTTCGGCGCCGATGCCCCGAACAGGGTGCGTCCTGTGAAAATAAGATCCGGCCGCTGCAGGTATTTCTTCTTGTCAACCAGGAAGTACTCCTGCTCCGCTCCTGTGGATGCCGTCACCTTGGTTGCCGTGGTATCTCCGAACAGACGGACAATCCGGAGCGCTTCGCGGTTAATTGCCTCCATGGAACGAAGGAGCGGCGTCTTCTTGTCGAGTGCCTCTCCCGTATAGGAACAGAAAACCGTCGGAATGCAGAGCGTCACGCCGGTTCCGGACTCCTTCAGGAACGCAGGGCTTGTCACATCCCATGCGGTATAGCCTCTTGCCTCAAACGTAGAGCGAAGGCCTCCGGAAGGGAAGGAGGATGCATCCGGTTCTCCCTTGATCAGGTCCTTTCCGGAAAATGCTGTGACCATACGGCCTTCGTCATCCGGAGTGGAAATGAAAGAATCGTGCTTCTCCGCCGTAATTCCGGTCAGCGGCTGAAACCAGTGTGTATAGTGCGTCGCACCGTTTTCCATTGCCCAGTCCTTCATGGCCTTGGCTACAACGTCCGCATCGGCGCGGGAGAGCTCACCGCCGCCCTCAATGACACTCTTTACATTCCGGAAAACGCTTTTGGGAAGGCACTCCCGCATTTTACTGATCGTAAAGACATTCTTGCCGTACAGCTGCTCCAGTCTTGTTCTTTCTGCTTCCATTCGACCTGTTCTCCTATTCTTCTCTCTGGTGGTATCTGCTCTTTTGTATCACCTTGTTCCGTTCATCCGCAGAAGATCTCCCTTTTCCGCCGGAGCGGAAAGTTCCGCGTATAAGATCTGCTGCGGGTGAGGGGCACTGGTAACCCGTTCTCCGTCCTCTGTGATAAGTCCGAGGACTTTGGCCGGAACATCCCGGCCATCCGGCTTCATGATTTCAATGGAATCACCGACATGGAACTTGTTGCGCTGCATAAAGCGCACGCGCCCGTCCCGGATCTCTTCCGCAATGCCAAGCCAGATGGATTCACTGACATACGTGTTACTATCATACACCATCGAATCCTCATCCGGCCGTCCGTAATAGAATCCGGTTGTAAAGCGCCGATAGGTGCACTTGCGGATTTCCTCCCGGTACCAGTCCATCCTCGAGAGATATTTTTCCTCACTCTCATAGAAATCGTCAATGGCTTTTCGATAAGTTCGCGCCACCGTCGCCACATACAGGGCTGTTTTCATCCGTCCTTCGATTTTCAGCGAACTGATTCCCGCGCGGCAGAGGTCCGGAATATGCTCAATCATGCACAGATCTCTCGAGTTGAAAATAAACGTGCCACGCTCATTCTCCTCAATGGGAAGATACTCTCCGGGTCTGGACTCCTCCATGACTGCGTATTTCCACCGGCAGGGATGCGTGCAGGCTCCATGATTGGCATCCCGCCCTGTAAAGTAGTTGGACAGCAGGCATCGCCCCGAATAGGAAATGCACATCGCGCCGTGTACAAAGGCCTCAATCTCCAGATCCTGCGGGGTTTCCTCCCGGATCTGACGTATTTCCGCAAGACTCAGCTCTCTTGCACAGACCACACGCCTGGCCCCCATTCTGTGCCAGAAGCGAAAGGTTCCGGCGTTGGTGTTATTCGCCTGTGTAGAAATGTGGATCTCCAGATCCGAGCAGTTCTCCTTCGCAAGATCGAACATTCCGGGATCTGCAATCAGAACCGCGTCCGGACGCAGCTCCTCCAGCTCACGGAAGTACGCCGCTGCACCTGCAAGATCTGCATTATGCGCCAGAATATTCGCTGTGACATGCACCCGCGAGCCATGCGCATGCGCATATTGAATTCCCTCTGCCATTTCCTCCGCAGAGAAATTTCTTGCCTTTGCCCTGAGGCCATAGGCCTCTCCGCCGATGTAGACGGCATCCGCACCGAAATCCACCGCGGTTTTCAAAACTTCAAGATCCTTGGCTGGACACAAAAGCTCCGGCTTTTCCCGGGTCAGGTTCTTTTCCATAAACGTTATCCTCTGATATGATCTCTCAGCCGCGGCTCGGTCGCTGCGGCGGTACTGCTGTAGGCTGTAAACGGGTTATTTCCGAATGCACAGCGCTGCTCCGTCACCCTCCTCCAGAAGAAGCGTCTGAAGCTCCGGATTGTCCGAAAGCGCCTGCAGATATTCGCGCATTCTTTTATGAATGGTCCGGTCTCTGCGTTTTACCGCAAAACGCGACTCCAGAATCTCCCCTTCCTTGAAGACATTGTCCGACACAAGAAGGCCCCCCTTTTGCATCAGTCTCAGAATCTCCGGAAGGAAGTGAATGTACTGTCCCTTGGCCGCATCCATGAAAATAAAATCATACGGTCCTTTCAGTCCCTTCAGGATCTCCGCGGCGTCGCCCTCCAGAAGTGTAATCTGTGCCGAGTGCCGCCCTGGCATTGCAGCCGGATCTTTATCGATCATTGCAAAGTGTCTTCTGGCCTTTTCGATCCGTTCCGGATCACGCTCTATCGTCGTCAGCTCTGTCCCTTCCGGTGCATAATTCAGCATCAGGCAGGCGGAAAATCCGGTTGCGGTTCCGACCTCCAGAATTCTCGCCGGTTTCGTAAGCTCCAGAAGAAAACGAAGGAGGCTCTGGGTCTGCGTCCTGATAATCGGGACCGCCTCGCCCAGCGCCTCTTTCTCCAATGAATTCAGAAATGCTGTATTTCCTGCTGCCAGAGACTCCATAAAGGTCAGAATCCGTTCTTCTTTTTCTGAATCGACGTCTCTCATTCGGCATCATCCTCCGCAGGCGCATTCTCCGCCAGCTTCTTGATCATTTCACTCGGTGTCATCTCCGTGGAAAGTGTATAAGTTCCCGGATATATTTTCCCATGGTAGGAAGAAAACCGTTCCTGATAGCTGAATACTTCCGCGTCCTTGATCAGCCCGTCCTCCTGCAGAAGCTTTCCGACCTGCGCCGCAGTCATTCCGTCGGTCACCGTCACCTCGACCGTCCTGCCGCTTCCCTTCTCGTCCACAGCCTCCTCATAGAAAATGCTGTAGCCGATCTCGTAGGCGCGGTGCGACATGGTCACACAGAACATAATCACGACAATGATCAGCACCACCTTGACCACATCGCCAATCCAGTCCAAGGTTCCCTGCCCGTCCTTCAGGCGCGGCATCGGACGTCTTTGCGGCCTCCTGTATCCACGATCAGAAGATTTCATAGCTTTCTTACCTCACCCGCCTGCTCCGGCTTTCCCGGAACAGGCGGATCCCTCTTAAATCGATACCATCATCGGAAGAATCATCGGACGACGCTTTGTTTTTTTCCAGAAGAAATCACTCAGTGCCGAACGAACGCTGTTCTTGAGCTTCGCCGGATCATCCTGTCCATGCTCCAGGCAATCCGCCAGAGCCTCCTGAACGACCAGATTGGCCTCATTCATCAGCGTTTCCGCTTCCTTCATATAGACAAATCCGCGGCTTTCAATTTCCGGTCCCGCCGCAAGATAGTCCGTTCCGCGTTCCATGGCAAACGTCACGATGACAATGCCGTCCTCTGCCAGATGCTGACGATCACGCAGAACCGTATTGCCGACATCTCCGACACCAAGTCCATCCACAAGGATCGCTCCCACCGGAACTGTGCCGGTTACCTCTGCCGCATTCTGATTCAGCTCCAGAACATTTCCGGAATGCAGAATGAAAATATCTTCCTTCGGGATGCCAAGAGCCGCCGCTACCTTGGACTGTGCGATCAGGTGACGGTACTCACCGTGCACCGGAATGGCATACTTCGGCTGAACCAGTGAATAAATCAGCTTCAGTTCTTCCTGACAGGGATGTCCGGAAACATGAACATCCTGGAAAATAACATCTGCCCCCTTCAGAAGAAGCTTGTTGATGACATTGGTCACCGATTTCTCATTGCCCGGAATCGGGTGCGAAGAGAAAATAATGGTGTCGCCGGGGCCGATCTTCACCTTCCTGTGCTGATCTTCCGCCATTCTGGTCAGTGCGGCCATGCTCTCACCCTGAGAGCCAGTCGTAATGATCGTTGTTTTCTCCGGAGGATAATTTCGAAGCTCTTCCTCCTCGATCAGTGTGTTCTTCGGTACGTTCAGGCATCCGATCGCACTGGCCGCCGCGATGATGTTCACCATGCTGCGTCCCTCGACGGCCACCTTGCGTCCGTACTTGTAGGAGGAATTGATGATTTGCTGCACACGGTCGACATTGGACGCAAAGGTCGCAATGATAATCCTCGTATCCTTATGCTCGGCAAAAATCCGGTCGATGGTCACACCGACGGTTTTCTCTGACTGTGTATAGCCCGGGCGCTCTGCGTTGGTGGAGTCACACATCAGTGCCAGAACTCCGTTCTTTCCAAGCTCCGCGAAACGCTGCAGATCAATGGCATCTCCGTAAACCGGAGTGTAATCCACCTTAAAATCTCCGGTATGTACCACGACTCCCACCGGGGAATAGATGGCAAGTGCAGCGGCATCCACAATGCTGTGATTGGTTTTGATGAATTCCACGCGGAAGCGTCCGAGGTTTACCGTCTGCCCGAAGGAAACGACAACCCGCTTCGTGGTATCCATCATTTTGTGCTCGGTCAGCTTGTTCTCAATCAGTGCAATGGTCAGTCTGGTTCCGTATACCGGGACATTTACCTTCTGCAGAATGTACGGAAGTGCTCCGATGTGATCCTCATGTCCATGCGTGATGACAAAGCCCTTGACCTTGTCGATGTTGTCCTGCAGATAAGAGACATCCGGTATCACGCTGTCAATACCGAACATATCGTCCTCAGGGAATGCCAGACCGCAGTCCACCACAATAATACTGTCTTCGTATTCGAAGGCAGTGATGTTCATTCCGATCTGCTCCAGGCCGCCGAGCGGAATAATCTTCAGTCTCGGGCCGGTGAGCTTTGCTTTTTTCTTATTCGTTTTTGCTGTTTTTGCTGCTTTCGATGTTTTCGTTGTATTCTTCTTTTCCGCCAATTTGTACCAGTTCTTTCCTATGGTTCTCCATATATTCCTGAAGAATCACGCTGGCTGCGACCTGATCCAGATACTGTTTGCGGTGCTGTGGCGGGATCTCCATTCTGGAGAGCATTTCATCCGCTTCCACCGTAGTCAGTCTCTCATCGGACATCACAACAGGCACAGAAGTCCGCCGTTCCAGACGCTCCTTGAAATCAAGTGCGGCTTCTGCGCGTTCTCCTATGCTGTCATCCATATTCAGCGGCAGTCCGAGGACAATCAGTCTGACGTCATATTCGAGGATCAGCTCCTCAATGCGGACCAGTGTTTTCCGGATTTTTCCTTCACGGTCCCGCCAGATGGTCTCCTTCGGCTGCGCTGTCATCAGAAGTTCATCAGACAGTGCGACTCCTACTGTTTTCGAGCCGTAATCAAGGCCCATCACTCTCATGCCATCTTCTCCTGCCGAAGCTCAGACCTCTTCATTCCAGTGATTGTTCCGGATGTACGACTCAAGAATCTCTTCTACCAGCTCATCACGCTCCACCTTCATAATCAGGCTTCTCGCTCCCATATAGTTGGTAATATAAGTGGGGTCTCCCGACATAATGTAGCCGACGATCTGATTGACTGGATCATACCCCTTCTTCGTCAGTGCCTCGTACACGATCGACAGAACCTTTCTGGTTCCGCTTTCCTGATCGGGCTTGACCTTAAAATACTGTGTGCTGCTTAAATCTTCTTCACTGTATCTCTTCATTCTATCCTTTCCTGCCGCATCCTGTGCGGACTTATACGGGGACTGCGTCATTTCATTTTCCCCGAATGCTTCAACTGTATTGTTCTTTCCGTTTTATCTTCTCGCGAATCCTTCGCGCAGCAACTGAAATCATTCTCTGCAAAGCTCTCCTGCAGAGTTTTCCATAAAGAGATCTGATATATCATCATACCTCATTTTACGGTTCACGGCAATTTTGTTCCGGAATCAGGCCAATATCAGCCGCGTTTCGTCGTCAGAAAGCCCTGTGACGATTCCGGCGACAAGCTCTCCCTGATGATGACCTTCTGCAGGCACCAGGCCTTCCACATAGCGCATCGTATGCCCGGTATAGAAGGAGCTTCCGTTTACCGTAACCTTTTCTTCCAGGATCAGCTCCTCCTGCTCTCCCACAAAGCTTTCCCGGTACTGCCTTGCCTGCCTCTGCGTCAGAGCAAGGAGCACATCACTCCGTTCGGCCTTCTGCGCGGCCGTGCAGGGATTCGGAAGCTTCTCTGCCGCTGTCCCCTTCCGCACAGAGTATTTGAAAACATGGATCTCGTAAAAACGGATCTCATCTGCAAAAGCACGGCTTTTTTCGAATTCTTCCTCAGTTTCTCCCTGAAAGCCGACAATAATATCCGTCGTGATGGCCGGCCGGTCATAGTATTTCCGGAGGATCTCAACACCCTCGCGGTATTCCGCTGCCGTATAATGGCGGTTCATCCGCCGAAGCGTCTCATCACAGCCGCTCTGGAGTGAGAGATGAAAATGCGGGCAGACCTTGGAAAGACGGCTGATTCCTCTTGCAAAGGATTCCGTAATGATTCTCGGCTCCAGAGAGCCCAGGCGGATCCGTTCAATTCCTGCCGTCAGCTGTATCCTGGTCAGAAGATTCAAAAGCTCTGTTCCCGGCTCCAATCCTTTTTCCCGTCCATACGAGGAGAGATGAATTCCGGTAATAACCACTTCCTTTACGCCATCTGCGGCAAGACGCCGGATTTCTTCCATGACCTCTTCCGGGTCTCTGGAGCGGATTCGTCCTCTTGCATACGGGATGATGCAGTAGGTGCAGAACTGATTGCAGCCGTCCTGTATCTTGATATCTGCGCGGGTTCGTCCGGGAGCCTCCAGCTGCATGGATTCAAATACCGGATGATCCGTCAGATTTGCACAGGTTTCTTTCTCCTCCATCCTGCCTTCCAGATAGCTCTTCACGATCTCCGCAATGCCGGCCTTCCGGTTGTTCCCGATGCACAGATCCACCAGAGGGTCCTCCTCCAGACGCTTTCTGTCGGTTTCCACATAGCAGCCGACGGCAATCACCAGTGCCTCCGGATTGAGATGCTTCGCCCGGTGCAGCATCTGCCGGCTCTTCCGGTCCGCAATACTGGTCACACTGCAGGTGTTGACCAGATACAGGTCGGCCTTTTCCTCAAAGGGAACCATCTGATATCCTGCATGACACAGCTCCTGTACCATGACATCCAGCTCATAGCTGTTTACCTTGCAGCCAAGATTGTGAACTGCTGCCTTTTTCATCATACCTTAACCTCGTTATGATTGACTTTTGTTCATTCAGTCATTACTATAAAACTGTATATGGCGATTTGTCGCCCGCTAATTATCACTCCAAACCAAAGAGAATAAAGGGGGTCATTTTTTTGAAAACTGTTAAGATTTCTCTGAATTCCATTGACAAGGTGAAGTCCTTTGTAAACGACATTACCAAGTTCGATTATGATTTCGATCTGGTGTCCGGAAGATATGTCATTGATGCAAAGTCCATCATGGGCATCTTCTCTCTGGATCTGTCCAAGCCGATTGACCTGAACATTCATGCCGAAGACAACGTTGATCAGATTATGACGGTTCTGAAGCCGTATCTGATTCAGTAATCTGTTTTCTTCGAAGAAGTTTTCTCTGAAGAAGCCAGACTTGAACTTTCCTGTCAGGACAGACGGCCGGTCATCTTGTATGACCGGCCGTCTTTTTTCATGTCACACACGCTCGGGCAGTATCACATGCCCTCCTGCAGCGGATCCTCCCGCTCTTTCAGTCTGCGGACGCCGTCCTGCCCGACAATCAGAATTTCATCCGTATCCAGGGCTCTCTGAATCATTTCTTCAATCTTCTCATCCAGATTGTGCTCATGCTGCTCAATTACGCCAAGGAGCGGCTTCGTCACGGGATGCTTGGCAACAAAAATGGTGCAGCAGTCCTCGTAAGGCTGAATGGAGGTCTCATAGGTTTCGATTTTCTTGGAGATCGTGACGATATCTTCCTTGTCAAACGCAATTAACGGCCGGAAAACCGGCAGCGTGCAGACTGCGTTCGTGACACCAAGGCTCCGCGTCGTCTGCGAAGCAACCTGTCCGATGCTCTCTCCTGTGATCAGAGCGTCGCATTCCGTTCTCTTTGCGATCAGCTCCGCAATCCGCATCATATAGCGCCGCATAATGATCGTCAGCTCGTCATGCGGGCATTTCTCATAGATGTACAGCTGAATCTCCGTGAAGTTGATATTATGCAGGTAAATGGGGCCTGTATATCTGGCAACGATGGACGCCAGATCAATGACCTTCTGCAGCGCACGCTCACTCGTATAGGGCGGCGCATTGAAATAGGTGGCATCCAGCTTTAATCCGCGCTTTGCACACATCCACCCGGCAACGGGAGAATCAATGCCTCCGGACAAAAGGAGCATTCCCTTTCCGCTGCAGCCGATCGGGAGTCCTCCCGGCCCGGGAAGAATATGAGAATACAGATAGATTCTCTCCCGGATTTCCACATTCAGAAGAACCTCAGGTGTGTGAACATCCACACGGGATTCCGGATAGCGGGTCAGAATCTCTTCGCCGATTTCCGCATTCAGCTCCATGGATTCCATGGGATAGCTCTTTGCGAGGCGTCTCGTGTGCACCTTGAAGGACACGGCACGATTCTCGTATTCCACACCGAAGAAATCTCCTGCTGCCTTCCGAAGCTCCTCGACCGGAACGACCGGCATGATGACCGTCGGGCAGATCCCTGCAATGCCAAAAACATGGCTCAGATTCTCCACGACTTCATCATAGTCGTACTCGCTCAGACAGTTGACAAAAATCCGGCCGCTTGTCCGGTCAATCGTAAAATGCCCTTCGCAGCGCTTTAAGGCAATCCGGATCTGGTTGATCAGCTGCTCCTCAAAGATGCCGCGGTTCTTTCCTTTGATTCCGATCTCTGCGTATTTAATCAAAAATGCGTGGTATTTCATATTCACCTCCGGGTGTATTTCCTCAGAAAAGGCAGAAGCTGGGCCAGAGCATCCGCTGCCTCTTTTAATTCTTCCGGTGTATTCATCACCGACAGGCTGAAGCGCAGTGTGGAGTCGAGATACTCCTGCGGTGTTCCGATTGCCAGCAGTGTGTCCGAAATATGCGGATGATTGGATGCGCAGGCGCTTCCGGATGACACATAGATTCCCTTCTCCTCCAGCGCATGCAGAAGGACCTCGGCCCTGACACCGTCGACGGAAATGCTGATGACGTGCGGCGCACTGTCCCGTCCTGTCAGGCCATTCACAGTAACACCCTCAATTGCAGTCACGTCCTTCACGAACTGCTCCTTCATGGCATACAGACGATCCATTTCCGCATCCAGGTCCTGATACAACATGCGGGCAGCAAGTGCCATGCCGGCAATCCCTGCCACATTCTCGGTGCCGCTGCGCATTCCCTTCTGCTGACCGCCGCCGTACATGATGTTATGAATCTTCACGTGATCTCCAATGTACAGAAGACCGATTCCCTTCGGTGCATGAATCTTATGACCGCTTGCGGAGAGAAGATCGATGTGCATCTTCTTCGGGTGGATGATCGCCTTGCCAAAGCCCTGCACCGCATCCACATGAAACAGTGTATTCGGATTTTTCTCTTTGATTCTGCGGCCGATTTCCGCAATGGGCTCCAATGCACCAATCTCATTATTCGTGTGCATTACGGAAACCAGAATCGTATCCTCCCGGACCGCATCATAAACTGCCTCCGGATCCACCCTGCCGTTGTGATCCACAGGGAGAATGGTCACCTCGAAGCCTTCCGATTCCAGGTATTTCATGGTCTCCAGAATTGCCGGGTGCTCAATGGCCGTTGTAATCAGATGCTTCCCGCTTCTCAGATTGGCCCTCGCCGCACCGATCAGGGAGATGTTGTCGGATTCCGTTCCGCAGGAGGTAAAATAAATGTTCTGCGGCGTGCATTTCAGAATATCCGCAAATGTCTTCTTCGCTTCGCGGATATGCCGCTCCGCCTCCACGCCCTTGTGATGCATGCTCGACGGATTGCCGTATTCGTCCAGATAGATGGTGTCCATCAGCCGGACCACTTCCGGAAATACTCTGGTCGTTGCCGAATTATCCAGATAAATTTCTCTTTTTTCCATTTCTGCCTTCTTCTGTCTTACTCCTCGTCCCAGGCAAGCAGACCTCTCCGCCGCCCTTTACTGTATTTCCAGAATGTAAATCAGCCAGGACAAAATCGCAAGTCCCGCCGTCTCCGTCCGAAGAATCCTCCGGCCAAGAGAAATCGGCCGGATCCCCGCTTCCTTCGCAAGTTCCACCTCGCCGGGCGCAAAGCCGCCCTCCGGTCCGATGAAAATACTGACGGACTGTCCTTCCTTCAGACTCTCCAGATACTGCTTCACGGAGCCATCATCCTCCTGAAGCTCATAGGGAATGACACGGACCTCCGTCTGCTCTTTTGCATATTCTACGGCTTCTTTCATGCTCATCGGCGCAAGAATCCTGGGGATAATGCTCCGTCTTGACTGAGACGCCGCAGATTCCGCGATGGTCTGCCATCTCGCTGTCTTTTTGGCGGCCTTTCCGGCATCCAGCTTCACAACGCAGCGCTCCATGCTCACCGGAATAATTTCCGCTGCGCCGAGCTCCACGGCCTTCTGCACAATCAGATCCATTTTATCCGCCTTGGGAAGCCCCTGAAACAGCAGAACCTTCACCGGAAGCTCCACCTCTTTGTCCTTCACGAAGCGCAGCCTGCACAGAACCGAATCCTCTGTATAGCTTTCGATGCCATATCGATATTCCTTACCGTCTCCGCCGATGCTGACGCTGATTTCCTCGCCTGGCTTTAAGCGCATCACATTTCGAATGTGATTCACCTCTGGCCCCGTAATGGTCAGAAGCTCATCCTGTACATCAGATGGATCTGCGAATAGATGCAGCATAATTCTCCCTCAGACTTTCCGTCCTGTCACACAGCGCCACTCGCCCTGCGCGGTAATCTCCTCAATCTGAAGCCCTTCCTTTTTCATGGCTTCCGCAACCGACTCCTCTTTTCCCTCCAGAATGCCGCTCGTAATAAAAACGCCGCCCGGCTTTACCGCGCGAACCGCCGCAGGCGTAAGCGGGATCAGTACATTGGGCAGAATGTTGGCAACCACGATATCATAGCGACCATAGCCAACCTCATCCTGTACCTTCGGATCATCAATCAGATTGCCGAGGATGACTTCAAAGCGTTCTGCATCCACTCCGTTCGCCTCCAGATTTTCCGCAATGGCAGGGGCGGCACAGGGATCCAGATCCGTTCCCACGGCCGATTTTGCTCCCAGCATCAGAGACAGAATGGACAGGATTCCGCTTCCGGTTCCGACATCCAGGATTTCCGTATTCTCTGACAGATATTTGCGAATCTCACGAATGCAGAGCTGTGTGGTCTCATGTGCACCGGTTCCAAAGGCCGTACCGGGATCAATGTGAAAAGTCAGGGCCGGCTCTCGATCCGTTTCCACCGGCTTTTCCCACGAAGGGATAACCAGAACGTCATCAATCCAGAACTGGTGGAAAAACTGCTTCCAGTTATTCACCCAGTCGATGTCCTCGGTTTCTTCAATGGTAACGGTCCCATCTCCGATGGCATCCGAATACTCACGGAGCTCACGGATCACATTCTCCATTTCGCCGCAAACTTCCTCCGGCGTCTTCTCTCCGTCCTCCAGGAGAAGCTTCCCGTCTTCGGTCTCCTCCACATAAAAGCTCAGAACAGCACTCCCGTCATCGGCAGGCTCTTCCGGCATAATATCCACAAACATCTGCTCCTTTTCCGCTGCCGTCAGCGGAACATGATCCTCGATCTGGGCACCGCACAGACCGATGTCCTGCATGGAGCTGATCAGAATGTCCTCCGCATCCGCTGTTGTACGAACCCGAAACCGCATCCACTTCATAAGCACACCTCACATAACGACAAATGCCGCATTCCGGAACCGAGGAGAAAACCATGATCAGGCTTTCTCCTCCGGCTCCGGGATGCGGACCGTTTTATTTCCAGAATTTCTTACGCTTTCCCTTCACGGTTTCCTTCGGACCGTCTCCGTTGTCCCGGACACGTTCCGCCTCGTGAAGGCTGTCACCTGTTGCCTCATCAAACTTCTCCAGAAGCTCACGTGCTTCTCTGGAGAGCTTGGTCGGTGTCTCCACCGTCAGTGTAATATACTGATCGCCGCGGACGTTCTTGTTCTGAAGGCTCGGAACTCCCTTGCCCTTCAGCCGCACGCGGGTCCCCGTCTGGGTCCCCTCCTTGACATCGTACAGAACCTTGCCATCCACCGTGTCGATCACAATGCTGCCACCCAGCGCTGCCACCGCATAGGAAATCGTGACATTGCTGTACAGGTCATTGTCCTGACGATAGTAGTTCGAATCCTCCTCAACAAGAACCTCCACCATCAGATCACCGCGAGGGCCGCCGTTGATTCCAGGCTCACCCTTCTCGGAAATCCGGACACTCATTCCGCTCCGGATTCCCGCCGGAATCGTCACCTCAATCTGCTTCCGGCTGCTGGTGTATCCGCTTCCTCCGCAGGTCGTGCATTTCTCCTCGATGATCTTGCCGCTTCCGCTGCAGTTCGGGCAGGTCTGAACATTACGGACGGTTCCGAAGAAGGACTGCTGTGTATAGACCACCTGTCCCTTGCCTCCGCACTTCGGACACATCTTGGGGCTGGTTCCCGGCTTTGCTCCGGTTCCGTTGCAGGTGGGGCACGGATCCTTCAAACTCAGCGTCAGCGTCTTTGTTGTTCCGAATACCGACTCCATAAAGCTGATCCGGACACTCGTGCGAATGCTGGCTCCCTTCATCGGTCCGTTCGGGTTGGTTCTTGCTCTTCCGCCGCCGAACAGATCCCCGAAGATGTCACCGAACATATCTCCGAAGTCCGCGCCATTGAAGTCAAAGCCACCGCCGCCATAGCCGCCGGTTCCGTCAAACGCCGCATGTCCGAACTGATCATACTGCTGACGCTTCTTCGGGTCACTCAGCACCGCATAGGCCTCCGATGCCTCCTTGAAAAGAGCTGCAGCCTCTTCACTCGGATTTACATCAGGATGATATTTCTTCGCCAGCTGCCGATATGCCTTCTTGATCTCCTCTTCCGAGGCATTCTTGTCTACACCCAGCACTTCATAATAATCGCGTTTCTGCTCTGCCATAAGTCTTCCAAATCCTTAGCATTCCCTTAGTCAATGATATGGCCCGGAACGGATTCCCCGCCCCGGGCTATACCATATTATTTCATTGTCTGCGGCTTTTCAAGCTTCGTGATCAGACTTCCCTGTAATCACCATCTACCACATCATCGGCGCCGCTGTTCTGCTGACCGCCCATATCCGGGTTCGGTCCTGCCTGCTGGCCGCCGGCCTGCTGATTCTGCTGCATGTTCTGGTACATTGCATTGAAGAGCTGCTGAGAATCATTCATCAGCTTCTCCTTGCCGGACTTCAGAGCATCCACATCCGCATCGCTCATATCAGGCTGATCCTTTGTGCGATCCAGAACTGCCTTCAGCTCTGCAAGATCCGACTCAACCGTAGCCTTGTTTCCGGCATCCACCTTGTCGCCTGCTTCCTTCAGTGCCTTCTCAATCTGGAAGACTGCAGAGTCAGCATCGTTTCTTGCATCGACCGCTTCTTTTCTCTTCTTATCCTGTGCCTCGTACTCCTTGGCATCCTTGATTGCCTTCTCAATATCGTCATCCGACATGCTGGAGCCGCCGGTGATGGTGATGTGCTGTTCCTTGCCGGTTCCAAGATCCTTTGCAGATACGGTAACAATGCCGTTTGCATCAATATCGAAGGTAACCTCGATCTGCGGAACACCTCTCATTGCCGGCGGAATTCCATCCAGACGGAACTGACCGAGAGACTTGTTGTCTCTTGCAAACTTACGCTCACCCTGCAGAACATTGATATCCACTGCAGTCTGGTTATCTGCTGCTGTTGAGAAGATCTGGCTCTTCTTGGTCGGGATCGTGGTATTTCTCTCGATCAGAGGAGTTGCAATGCCTCCCATTGTCTCAATCGACAGCGTCAGAGGAGTGACATCCAGAAGAAGGACATCCCCGGCGCCTGCATCACCTGCAAGCTTGCCGCCCTGAATCGCAGCACCGATTGCCACACACTCATCCGGGTTCAGGCTCTTGGAGGGCTCCTGACCGGTCAGCTGGCGAACCTTTTCCTGTACGCAGGGAACTCTGGTAGAACCACCAACCAGAAGAACCTTTCCAAGGTCTGCATTGGTCAGTCCCGCGTCCTTCATTGCATTCTGTACCGGAATTGCCGTCTTCTCAACCAGATCACGAATCAGATCCTCGAACTTTGCTCTGGACAGATCCATGTCGAAGTGCTTCGGGCCCTCTGCGGTTGCCGTAATGAACGGAAGGTTGATATTTGTAGTGGTTGCGGAGGAAAGCTCCTTCTTCGCCTTCTCAGCGGCTTCCTTCAGTCTCTGCATTGCCATCTTATCGCCGGACAGATCCACGCCTTCCTTTGCCTTGAATTCGCTGACCATCCATTCCATGATGCGCTCATCAAAATCATCACCGCCAAGGTGTGTATCACCATTGGTGGAAAGAACCTCGATGACACCGTCGCCGATCTCGATGATGGAAACATCGAAGGTACCGCCGCCAAGGTCATAAACCATGATCTTCTGTTCCTTCTCGTTGTCCAAACCATATGCCAGTGCAGCTGCCGTAGGCTCGTTGATGATACGCTTTACATCCAGTCCTGCGATCTTTCCTGCATCCTTGGTTGCCTGACGCTGTGCATCGTTGAAGTATGCCGGAACCGTAATGACTGCCTCGCTGACCTTCTCGCCCAGATAGCTCTCTGCATCGTCCTTCAGCTTCTGAAGAATCATTGCGGAAATCTGCTGCGGGCTGTATTTCTTGCCATTGAGTGTACGTCCGTTGTCCGTACCCATGTCTCTCTTAATAGAAGAAACGGTGTTCTCCGCATTGGTAACAGCCTGGCGCTTCGCCGGCTCACCGACCAGACGGTCTCCGTTCTTCGTGAAAGCTACTACGGAAGGAGTCGTTCTCGCACCTTCCTTGTTTGCAATAACGGTAGGCTGACCACCTTCCATGACTGCAACGCAGCTATTGGTTGTTCCTAAATCGATACCAATAATCTTACTCATAATCTTCTCCGTTTCCGTGCCCTGCGGCACTCTGATCTATTTCAATACTGTCACGTTTCCTGTTTCATCTATACGATCAACCCCTTGCGGGGACTGATTTTCCAAATGTTCTCTCCGGCTTCCGGCTCACTGTACAACGGCCACCATGCTGTGGCGAAGCACCTGATCATGATACATGTAGCCCTTCAGAAGCTCCTGTGCCACAATCCCGCTTTCGTACTCCTGGCTCTCCACCTGCATCACCGCGTTGTGCATATTCGGATCAAATTCCTTGCCTACTGCCTCGATCGGCTTTACCCCAAGTGCTTCGAGCTGCTTGGTCAGCTGTGTATAAATCTTCTGCATACCGATCACGAACGCATCATCCTTGTCCGACTCGTCCACGGTATCAAAGCCTCTCTCGAAGTTATCCACAATCGGTAGAATCTTCTCAATGACGCTCCGCTCGCCCATGGAGAACATCTGCTCCTTCTCCTTATCGGTTCGCTTGCGGTAATTATCAAACTCCGCCATCTGCCGACGTACGCGATCCTCCAGAGAATCGATCTTCTCCTGCATTCCGGCCTTCTCCTTGTCCGCCTTCTTGTTCTTGGAGAAGAAGCCCTTCTTGTCTGTGGTTTCCGCTTTGGCATCCGCCTCCGCATTTCCGGCTGTCTGTTCCGTATCTCCGGAATCAGAATTTTCACAGTCTTCTGCCTGAATCTCTTCTTCCGCCTTCTGATCCTCAACCGGGATCTGCGCTGTATCCTTCATTTCTTCCTGTCCGGTATCCGGATTCTTATATTCTTCTGCCATAGCTTCCTCCATCATTTCTTATACAGAGTATCCAGCTGCTTCATAATTTCCTGCATGACTCCGATCACTCTGTCGTAATCCATACGTTTCGGTCCGATCACTCCGACCGTTCCCTTCATGCCTTCACCGAGATCGTAGGTTGCTGTAACAACGCTGCAGTTCTGCATTCCGTTCATCGGCATCTCGTTGCCGATATAAACCTGAATGCCATTCTCGCCGCTCTCCGAAAGCGTTTCCTGAACAAGACTTCCCAGGGCCTCTTTCTCTTCGAAATTACTGATCAGCTCACCCATCTGTGTGGTATCACCGGCAAGCTCCGGATAGCGAAGAATGTTGGTGGCTCCGCTTGTGTAAATCTTCGGATTGTCATCCGGCCGCACCGCCTGTGCCGCCGCATTGATCACATTTTCAATGATCTCATCGTGTTCTCCGGCCTGCTTCTTAATAGAAGCAATGGTTCCGAGATTGACTGCCTCCACCGGGATTCCGCAAAGCGCATTGTTCAGAATCATGTTCAGCCGGAACAGCGTTTTCTGATCCAGCACATCATTCACGCGAATCATGGTATTGCGGACCACGTTGCCTTCGATCACGATCACGGCCAGAATGTTCTCTGTATCAACCTGCGACAGCTGAATGAACTTGATCTTGTTCTGCCGGATCTCCGGTGCGGAGATCATCGAAGCATACTTGGTGTTGACCGCCAGAAGCTTCGCAACATCCTGCAGCAGGTTCTCAAGCCGGTCCTGCTTCTCCAGAAGAACGCTCTGCATATTGCTGAGCTTTTTCTTCTCATCCCGCAGCATGTCATCCACATACACCCGGTAACCCTGATCCGTAGGGATACGTCCTGCCGATGTGTGCGGCTGAGTGATCAGCCCCATCTCCTCCAGATCCGACATCTCATTCCGTATGGTCGCCGAGCTGAGGTTCAGATCCGTGTACTTGGAAATCGTACGACTTCCTACAGGTTCTCCGGTTTCCAGGTAATTTCGGATAATGGCCTGCAATATTTTCATTTTTCTTTCCTGCAGTTCCATTCTCCCTCCTGTTATCATTGTTAGCACTCATCATCGTTGAGTGCTAACAACCATGAACATAATCTAGCACTGCCCCCCTTTAATGTCAACGGGCAGATCAATTAAGAAATTATAAAAAAACCGCAGGCATCTGCTGTTTATGCAGGTGCCTGCGGTTCTACGCTTCTGATATAAAATTCACAGATCGGGATCAGATATCAAAGGAAAGCTCATCGGTATCGTTGACAACAACGTATGCCTTTCCCTCTTCCGGCTTTACATAAATAACAGCCTTCTTGAAGTCAGCAACATTCTTGCCCTGGTCATACTGCCATACGTCCTTTGCAGACTGAAGAAGCCTGTCATAGGTGTAGTCATTTCCGTTCCACTGAAGGACGACCTCTGCTGCTGCCTTTGCTGCAGGAGCCTTCTTCTCGGCCTTCGCTGCAGGTGCCTTCTTCTCAGCCTTTGCTGCAGGTGCCTTCTTCTCGGCCTTTGCTGCAGGTGCCTTCTTCTCAGCCTTTACTGCAGGAACTGCCTTCTTCTCCTCGGCCTTTACTGCAGGAACTGCCTTCTTCTCCTCGGCCTTTACTGCAGGAACTGCCTTCTTCTCTTCTGCCTTTACTGCGGGAACTGCCTTCTTCTCTTCTGCCTTTGCTGCAACAGCCTTCTTCTCTGCCTTCTTTACCACTTTTTTCTCCTCTTTCTTAGCCGGTACCTTTGTATCTTCTGTCTTCGTCGAGATAAAACTTGCCTTCACGGTCGCCGTAGGCTTCTTTTCCGTACTCATCCCGAATCTCTCCTTTCGATCAGTCAAAATCTGATGAAATGTTGTTTTTATGCGATAAACGGTACCACACCCCAAATTGTCTGTCAACAAATTCACTGAAAATTTCACATATTATTTGGTGATTTTGCTGCTTCTGCCATCAAAAAGCTCAGACTCCGCGAATCAATGCAAAATACACAATCACCAGAGCACCAAGGACAATACGGTACCAGCCAAAGGGCTTGAAGTCATGTTTGCGGATGTAACCCATCAGGAAACGGATGACAATCACCGATACCACAAACGCAACCACCATGCCGGTTCCCAGAACCGCTGTCTCCATGCCGGTAAAATGAAATCCGAATTTCAGCATCTTCAGAAGGCTCGCACCTGCCATAACAGGAATTGCCAGAATGAATGTAAACTCCGCTGCAACTGTGCGGGACACACCGATCATCAGGCCGCCGATGATGGTAGCACCGGATCTCGAGGTTCCGGGGAAAACCGCGGCAATCAGCTGAAACATTCCGATGATCAGTGCCTGCTTCATCCCAAGATCCTTCAGCTCCGTGATCTGTGGCTTGCGGTCCTTCATGACCTTTTCCACTACCAGGAACGCAACGCCGACCAGAATCAGCATGATTGCAACCACCAGCCAGTTATAAAGATGCTCATCCAGCCAGTCATCCAGAAGAACGCCCACAACTCCGGCAGGAATGCAGGCCACAATTGTCTTCCCCCACAGGCTCAGCGTGTCTTTTTTCCATACAATGCGGGTTCTTTTGCGGTGTCTGTAAATTCCAAGCGGCCAGATCGTCTTCCAGTACAGAAGAATCACCGCCAGAATGGCTCCGAACTGAATCACCACAAGAAACATGTCCCAGAACTGTGAAGACACATTCAGCTTCACGAATTCATTCAGCAGAATCATATGGCCTGTGCTGCTGATAGGGAGCCATTCCGTAATGCCCTCCACAACACCAAACAGCACTGCCTTCAAAATTTCCAGCATATTACAATCCTTTCCGCCGCGTTTTCTTCGCGGTCCCTGCTTCCGTCAGGTATTACCCTCCGTACACCTCTTTCACAAATCTGCGAATCACCGGCAGTGAGCGTCTGACCTTCTCCGTATCAATGCAGTAAGCGACCCGGAAATAGCCGGGCGCATGAAATGCATCACAGGGAACAAAAATAAGGTCATACTTCTGCGCCTTCCGGCAGAACGAAACCGCGTCCTCTTCCAGAGCCTTCGGCATAATATAAAACGTTCCATCCGGCTTTTTTACTTCAAATCCAAGCTCCCGGAAGGTTTCGTATAAAAGCTCCATGTTGGTTTCATAGACCGACAGATCTGCAGTATCATCTACCGCTTCCGCAGCGGCCAGCTGAATCAAAGAGGACGGGCAGTTATGTCCGATTCCTCTGGAAATCTGTCCGCACATCGGGACAATGTCCTCTGCATGCTCGCACTCCGGGCATACTGCCACATATCCGATTCGTTCTCCCGGAACCGACAGGGATTTCGAGAAGGAATAGCAGGTCAGCGTATGCGGATAGAAACGAGCCGGGTACGGAATTTCCCGTCCGCCAAAGGCAATTTCGCGATACGGTTCATCCGAAATCAGGAACAGATTGTAGCCAAGTTCCTTTGATTTCGCAGCCAGAAGAGAAGAAAGCTTCTCCAGTGTTTCTCCGGTATATGCCACGCCGGACGGATTGTTCGGGGAATTGATCAGAATTGCCGCTACTCCAGGCTGCAGCATCTGCTCCAATGCCTCGAAATTAATCTGAAAATCCTCAAATCTTGCCGGAATGATCTCGATCTGTGCCCCGGTATCGTTAATGTAGGGAATGTATTCCGGGAAAAACGGCGCCTGCACCAGTACCTTATCTCCCGGCTTTGTCACGACGCGAAGAGCATGCGCCACCGCACCCGCACAGCCGGAAGCGGGAAAAATATGTCCCGCTGTATAATTCATGCCAAAGCGGCGGTTTAAAGAGGCCGCAATCTTCTCCTTTACGCTCGGTATTCCAAGCGTCGGGCTGTATCCGTGGAGTCTGACCGGCTCCTCTGTCTGAAGCAGTCGGATGGCCGCATCCGTAAAGCTCTCCGGAGCCGGTACAGACGGATTTCCGAGGCTGAAATCAAAAACATTCTCTTCGCCGATTTCCTTCCCCCGCACCGCTGCATACTCCGCCAGCTCACGAATCACCGATTTATGTCCCAGCATTTCCAGATAATGCTCATTAATCATATTGACCTCCTCTGCCGCAGATCTTTTGTGAAATATCTTATGCCCGTTTTTTGATCCGCGTCAACCTCGGCGGTAAATCCAAGCTTTTCCGCAAGTGCGATGGATGCCACATTGTCCGCCGAGGTGTGAATACAGATTTTCTCCAGCCCCAGGCTTTCCGAAGCAAAGCCAAGCACTGCCTCTGCCGCTTCCGCCGCAAGTCCCCTTCCGCGGACATCCCTGCGGATGATATAGCCGAAATCCACCGCTTCTCCGGCACCCTGGTAGGGCTCAAAGCCGATTTTACCGATCAGCTCGCCGCTTCTCCTGTCGCAGACTGCCCACATCCCGTATCCGCAAAAGCCATAGACCTTTTGAATATATGCCTTCAGAATCGCCAGCTCTCTTTCCCGATCCTCGGATAACGGTTCAAGAAAACGCCTTGCTTCTTCATCCTCGTACAAACGATAAAGATCCTCCAGATCCTCCGGAACCATTTCGCGGATCCGAAGACGCCCGGTCACAGCAATGGTCCACGGAAGTCCGGAAAGCCGCTGCCAGATCTTTACATAGGAATCCGTATCCACCTCCTCCGGCTGCTCCAGAAGATAATCTGCCCCGTCAAAGCTTTCTCCCCGGTTCCCGGCATGAAGATAGCCCGCCGTGCAAAAGCCTTCTGCAGACAGCTTCCGGTACGTTCCCGCACTGTCCGTCAGATACAGTGTCTCCGGATCCGGCTTTTCCGGTCTTTTTTCCGTAATTGTGACCTCGAGTCCATCCATGCGAAGCCCCGCTGCCGCTTCCCGGATCTCCCGATCGCGGTTCTCCGAGCGCTCCGCCTTCCCCGGAAGAAAGCATATTGTTTTCAATTTCAATGTTTTCCGCTTCTTCGTCATATTCTGTTCACATTTTATTCAAGGTAACTTCACTATGTGACCATTTTCTGGACACGTTTCTTTTCTATACTCAAATCATAGAAACAAGCCAATACAACTAATAACTTTTTCATAATATGCCGGATACCGAAAGGTGTCCGGCATCCTCCCTTTTTAAGGATCTTTTCTTTTCCGAAGACAGTCCCTCAGCCGAAGCAAGATTGAAAAAAGACACCGCGGTTGTGCGCCGTGATGTCTCTTTTTTATCCACAGGTCATCTTGACAGCAGAATTCTGTCATTATCCAGCTTCTGTCCGGCGCCCTCCGCAAATTTCTGCAGAAGAGAATCCACCGTCATCCGGCTTCTTTCTTCTCCCCTGACATCCAGAACGATCCGCCCGCCGTCCATCATCAACGTGCGATTTCCCAGCTCCAGAGCCTGATGCATATTATGTGTCACCATAAGACAGGTGATCTTGCGTTCCGCAATGATGTCTCTCGTCAGCTTCAGGACCTTGTCTGCCGTAGCGGGATCAAGGGCCGCCGTGTGTTCATCCAGAAGGAGGAGTCTTGGCGTCACAACCGTTGCCATCAGAAGCGTCAGTGCCTGGCGCTGTCCTCCAGACAAAAGCCCGACCTGGCTCTCCATCCGGTCCTCCAGTCCCATGTTCAGAAGAGAAAGCTGTTCACGGAAAAATTCCTTCTCCTTCCGGTTAATTCTGGAGAAGTCCTGTGCAAGCCGTCCCCAGAAGGACTGCCGAACTCCCGATGCCCGAAGATAGGCAACCGACAGATTCTCCTCAATCGTCATATGCGGCGCGGTCCCCATCAGAGGATCCTGAAACAGCCTGCCGATAAACTGGCTTCTCCGGTGCTCCTTAAGGAACGTGATGTCCATCCCGTCCAGCTCAATGTATCCTTCGTCTGTGATAAAGCTTCCTGCGATGGCATTGAACAGTGTGGATTTTCCCGCTCCGTTCGATCCGACAATGGTGGCAAAATCTCCATCCTCCAGGATGAGACTGATGTGATCCAGGGCTACCTTTTCATTGATGGTTCCCGGATTGAAGGTTTTGGAAGCGTTCTCGATCTTAAGCATGATGTTCCCCCTTCCCGGTCCCGGCATTTCGTCTCTCCCGGATCGCCTCTGCCTCTTTTTTCTTATTGCGCATCATCTGCCTTGCCGACGGTGCGGCAATCGCAACCGCGACAATCACCGCGGATACCAGCTTAAATGCCTGCGTCGGTACATTCAGGCGAAGCGCCAGAGCAATGATAAACCGGTAAATGATGGAGCCCGCAATGACTCCCAGAATTCTGGTGAGCATCCGTCCTCTTCCGAACAGTGTCTGTCCGATAATCAGTGAAGCGAGTGCAATGGTCACCATTCCGGTTCCCATATTGATCTCCGCATTCTTGTTGTACTGGCCAATCAGGCATCCCGCAAGACCGGTCAGCGCATTGGACAGGCAGAGTCCTACGGTGATCGTAAAGCCCGGATTGATGGAGCTTGCACGGACCATGGCAATGCTGTCTCCGGTTGCCCGGATCGACAGTCCAAGCCGCGTTCCCAGAAAGCGGTATACCAGGATACAAAGAATTCCTACCAGAACAAACAGCAGCACCGACCGGCTCCAGGTCATCCAGAATTCACTTCCGTTCAGAGCCTTGAACAGATCATAAATTGTGCTGGTTCCGACCACATTGAGGCTGGTCTTCATTCCCATTGCCATCAGATTGATCGTATACAGCCCCGTATTCACAATAATCCCGGCAAGGATACTCGGAACGCCGAATCTTGTCTGCAGAAGAGCCGTCACATAACCGGAGCAGATTCCCGCCAGCATGGATACCGGCAGAGCCAGAATCGGATGCCCGGAAATTGTGACCGCGACGCCGACTGCTGCTCCCAGCATGTAGCATCCGTCCGTTGACAGATCGCAGATATCCAGAATGCTGAAACTGATGAAAAGGGACAGCGCCACCAGACCGAAAATCAGTCCGTTGTCGAGTGCTGTCTGAATGATTGCAAATGACACGTTGGTTCCCCCTGTATCGTTGTTTTCCTCCCGGAGCATCCGCCGATGCGTGATCCGGGAAATAAAAAGGATGCAGACCCCTGCAAAAAGTCTGCATCCTATTCTATACCATTTACGCCGGTTCGTCAGTCTTCAAAATTCTCGGCAGTTACGGTTTCCACAATTTCAGAGCAATAAGGCTTGAACGCCTCCTCCGTTGCCTTCAGATCAACACCAAGACGCTCCGCCGTCTCGGTGTTGATCGTGGCAATGCCGTTTCCAAGCGTCACAACGGCATAGGAAGCAGGGTCCTGACCGTTCACAAGAATATTGGCCACCATATCTGCAGTCTCAGAACCAAGATCTTCATAATTGATTCCAAATCCAAGGAAGGCACCATTCAGTGCGAAGGAATCCGCACCGGTGTAATGCGGAATTCCGGCATCTGCCAGCTTGTCATAGATCGAAAGCTCCGCGCTCATAACCGTGTTATCCGTAGGTGTGAAAATTGCATCCACCCCTGCTGCAATCAGAGCATCCGCTGCCTGACTTACTTCAGTCGTATTCGTTCCCGTTTTCTCGACGTATTCCACGCCCTTGGCATCCAGGAAGGCCTTGGCATCCGCAATCGCCTGTGTGGAAGAATCCTCACTGGTGGAATACAGAAGACCGATCTTGTCTGCATCCGGGTTCTGCGCAAAAATCAGATTCATGATGGCTTCCGTATTCAGCGCATCGCTTGTTCCCGTGATATTTCCGCCGGGCTCATCCATCGAGCTCACAAGTCCTGCTCCAACCGGATCCGTCACTGCGGAAAAGATGATCGGGGTTCCGGTTCCCTCAAAGGTTGACTGTGCCGTCAGCGCGGTCGGTGTTGCCACGCAGACCACTGCATCCACGCCGTCATCCTTGAGCTGTGCAAGGCCCTGTGTAATGATCGTGGAATCGCCCTGGCCGTTGATGAAATAGTCCTCATAATCAAAGGAAACATTCAGCTCATCCGCCTTCGCATCCAGTTCCTTCTCCAGATGCTCCGTGATCTGATTCAGCGATGCATGATCCATGTACTGCACAATACCGATCTTATACGATGCTCCGGAGGCCTCGCTCTCCGCAGCATCTGCCGATTCCGCAGTATCTGCTGTCTCTGCAGTATCCACAGCAGCTGTCTCTGCCTTCTCCGTGCTCTCTGCACTTCCCGATGCTCCGCAGCCAGCCAGAAGGGCCGCACCCACGCAGGCACTCATGATAACTGCTACAAGCTTTTTCTTCATAACTTCCTCCTCTTCTTCAGACCTTTTGTCTGAGACGACCCGCTTCTGCAGGCCTGACAGCAAAAAACGCCTTCGGGTATCCCCCAAAGACGTCCTTGTCTACCCGTTCTGCTGCGCTCTCTCCGATATCGAAAAAAGCTCTTGTAAAAATACGGAATTTCTGTGATCCCGGTTTATTTCGAAGAAATAAAGGCTTCAATATCACGGATGGCAGCCTCTTCATCGGCTCCGTCTGCAGAAACCGTCATCTCATCGCCGTTGTCCAGCTCCAGAGACATCATTCCCATGATACTCTTGGCATTGACCCGCTTCGTTCCGATCTCAATGTAGATGCGACTGTCATACTTACTCGCAACCTGAACCAGCTCCGCAATCGGGCGTGCCTCAAGACCGTCCTTCAGAGCAATCGTCATCGACTTCTTCATCATAATAAGTTCTCCTCCTGAAACACTCCTCAGAGATCCGCAGTCTTTATTCTTCTCCCTGCGACCCCGTATTCCTTTGCTGTAATTCCTCTGCAAGCGCAGCCAGTCTGCGCAGTCTGTGATTGACTCCCGACTTTCCAACCGGTGGCTCCAGCATCTCCCCGAGCTCCTGCAGGGAGCTTTCCGGGAATTTCTCCCTGAGCAAGGCCATCTGCTGCAGCGATTCCGGAAGCGTTTCCCAGATGCTGCTCTCACGGATCATCTGAATCTGCTCCAGCTGCTTCCTGGAGGCAGCGACTGTCTTCATGATATTCGCCGTCTCGCAGTTCACCTTCCGGTTGATTCTCCCGCGCATCTGCTTCATAATCCGCGCGTTCTCCATGTCCATCATACAGACATGCGCCCCCAGAAGATTCAGCACATCCACGATGACTCCGGAATCCCTTGTCATCAGCACATGTCCCTTGCCGTGGTCGGTCCTTTTCAGCAAAATACCGGCTCGTTTCAGGAAGCGAAGCGTCTGCTCTGCCTGCGTTTCACTCAGAATCTCAAAGGAAAGATAGTAGTCCCGCAGAGGATCCCGGATGGATCCTGTACACAGAAACTGCCCGGCCAGAAAACTGCGCAGGCACTTCTCATCCGCCTCCATTCGTTCCGGCGGCTGCATCAGTGATGCGATTCTCTCTGCGGCATCTCCGCAGAAGCAGAAAACATCCTCTGCGTTGTCAATCTCGACAGTAATATTAATAGCTTTCTTAAGCAATGTAAAGCACTTATTCCACGCCTCCGGGCGCGAAGACTGAAGGATCAGTGTCCTTTCTCCGCCATCCCTCTCCTCCCTGGCGATACAGCCAAGGATCGCGGAAAGCTCGGCAAGAGCAGCCTTTCTGCTGGCTGGCTCCTGCTCTGTCAGCTCCAGAAAAACCCTTTCCTGAAAATCCTGTTGCGCCATGTATTCTCCCGTCAGCCGTTCTGAATATCTCTGTGATACAGCTTGATTCCGTAGTCTCCCTTGTCCTTCAGGCGATTGTACAGGTCATTTGCCAGCGTTACACTCCGGTGCCGGCCGCCGGTGCAGCCGATGGCAATGACAAGCTGATTCTTCCCTTCCTTGACGTAATAGGGGATCAGAAACGTGATCATATCCTCCAGCTTCTTCTGGAATTCCATCGTCTGCGGATAGGACATGACAAAATCCTGCACTGCCTTGTCATTTCCGGTCTGCCGCTTCAATTCATCGACATAGTAAGGATTCGGAAGGAAGCGCACGTCAAAAACAAGATCCGCATCCGTCGGAATCCCGTACTTAAAGCCAAAGGACGTGACCGAAATCATCAGAGAATTGTATTTCTTGTTCTCCTGAAAAATCCGGACCAGCTCCTGCTTCAACTCTCTCGTCAAAAGTCTCGAGGTATCGATGACATAGTCTGCATGTGCCTTGATATTCTTCAGGATTTCCCGCTCCGCCCGGATTCCGTCCTCGATTCTTCCGTCCGGTGCAAGAGGATGAGCGCGGCGGCTTTCCTTATACCGCTTGATCAGAGTCTCATCACTGGCATCCATGAAAAGAATCTCATACGGATATCCCTTTCCGCGAAGTGCGCTGAGGACCTCCTCCACATAGGCGAAGGGCTGGTCTGCGCGAACATCAAGCCCGAGGACAACCTTTGTGATTTCATTCCCCGGCATGAAGACAAGCTCCATGAATTTATCAATTAATCGCACCGGAAGATTGTCCACGCAATAGTAACCCTCATCCTCCAGCATCTTAATCGCGGTTGCCTTGCCGGAACCGCTCATTCCAGTGACTACCACAAACCTCATATCAGAAATCTCCCAGGTAAATAACTTCTTCCTCCAGCCGGACGCCTGCAGTCTCCCAGACCTTCTGCTGCACAGCAGCGATCACAGCGCGAACATCACGGGCTGTCGCATGATCGCGGTTAATGACAAAACCGCAGTGCTTCTCCGAAACCTGTGCTCCTCCGATGGAAAATCCTGCAAGACCCGCATCCATAATCAGCTTCCCTGCAAACATTCCCTCCGGCCGCTTGAAGGTACTCCCGGCGCTCGGATATTCCAGCGGCTGCTTGCTGCGCCTTCTCTCTGCAAAATCCTGCATCTTCGCCAGAATTTCATCCGGATCCCCGGGCTTCAGCACAAACTTCACCTGCAGCGCAACTGCGGGAATCTCCTTCAGAACGCTTCTGCGGTATCCAAGCCGCAGATCCTTCTTCGGAACGGTCATCACCTTTCCGTCCGGCATCAGGAGCTGTGCTTCTTCCACAACAAGATCCATGCTTCCATCGTAGGCTCCTGCATTCATGACAAGACCGCCGCCGACCGAGCCCGGAATTCCCGCTGCAAACTCCAGGCCGCTTAAGCCGTTTGCACGGGCAAGCTGTGCCGTCTTTGCAAGCGAGGCTCCGGCCCCCGCCGTGATAACATTTCCTGCCACCAGAATTCTGTTGAAATCCTCCGGTACGGTATCCTCCCCGGATTCCGATCCCCCGGAGGCTGCCTCCGCCGCCGTGTCCGTCACCGGTCTTTCTGCCAGCCCATTCATGGTAATGACGCAGCCGCGGTATCCCTGATCTCCGACCAGAAGATTGGTTCCCTTTCCGAGAATAAACCATGAAATCCCGTTTTCCTCCAGAATATGGATCGCCGCCTGCAGCTGGGAAAGATTTCCTGTGCGGACGAACAGATCCGCAGGTCCTCCCACCCGAAAGGAGGTGTGCAGCGACATCGGCTCCTGCCTTCGGACATTCTCTTCTCCAAGCAGCTCCTGCAGCTGCATGGCTATATGGTCTGTCATATTGATCCTTTCTTCCTCTGTACCGTCAAAACCCGTTGCCTCAGTCATCGTCCTCATCGTGCTTGCGCTTTAATGCATTCTGCACGCGGTTGTACAGCTCCTGCGCCGCATTGTAGCCCATCTTCTTCTGACGGTGATTGACGGCTGCCGATTCGCAGATGATCGCAAGATTCCGTCCGGGGCGAATCGGAATCCGATGGCAGACCACGCGATTGCCAAGATACTCCGTATATTCCTCCTCCAGACCGAGACGGTCATATTCCTTGTCCTTATCCCACTCCTCCAGCTGAATGACAACATCAATGTTCTGCGTATCGCGAACACTGGAAACACCGAACAGCGTCTTTACATCGATGATTCCGATTCCGCGAAGCTCAATAAAGTGCTTGGTGATATCCGGTGCCGAGCCCACCAGGGTTTCCTCGGAAACCTTGCGGATTTCCACAACATCATCGCTGACAAGTCGGTGTCCTCTTTTGATCAGCTCCAGTGCTGCCTCTGACTTGCCGATTCCGCTTTCACCGGTAATCAGAACGCCTTCGCCGTAAACATCCACCAGAACCCCGTGAATGGAAATGCAGGGTGCGAGCCGGACATTCATCCAACGGATCAGCTCCGCCATGAACACCGAGGTGGACTGCTTCGTCTGAAAAACCGGAACCCCGTATTTTGCCGAATACTTCAGAAAAATCTCATCCGGCTGCAGTTCTCTGCAGAAAATAAAGCACGGGCACCCTTTGGCAAACAGCTGATCATAGATCTCTTCCTTGCGCTCCGGGCTCATATACGCCATATAGGAGTATTCCACAAAGCCCAGAATCTGAATGCGCGCTGCGTCAAAATGCTCAAAATATCCGGTCAGCTGCACCGCAGGACGGTTGATATCCGGCTGCTTGATCTTAATCTTGGTGACATCAATCTCCGGCGTCAGGTTAATCAGTTTCTCCTTTTCAATTACTTCGCTCAGTTTAACACTTGCCATCTCTGAAACCTCTCTGCTGTGCCGTCTCCGGCAGCAGCCCCCTTCTGATTTTTCTCCATTTCCTGCCGGCAGCATTCCCGCCGGAAGGGTCTTCTGTTCACAGTGTAACACATCTATTTCTCCGGGTGAAAATACCGATAAATACTCTCTGCAGTTTCTTCCGGTATCTCCGGAATCCTGGCAAGCTCCTCCCGGTCCGCCTGCATGATTTCCTCCACCGACCGGAACGTGCGCATCAGTGCCTTTTTCCTTGCAGGGCCTACTCCCGGAATCTCATCCAGCCGGGAATGGACCTGTGCCTTCGACCGGAGCGAGCGGTGATATTCGATGGCAAAGCGATGTGTTTCATCCTGAATTCTCGTGATCAGCTTGAAGCCCTCGCTGTGCGTGTCGATCGGGATTTCCCGGTTCCGGAAGTAAAGTCCCCTCGTCCGGTGATGATCATCCTTCACCATGCCCGCGACCGGAATATCAAGGCCAAGCTCCGAGAGCACCTCCAGGCAGATGTTCACCTGTCCGCGTCCTCCGTCCATCAGAATCAGATCCGGAAACCGCGTAAAGCTTCCAAGCTCCTCGTCACGATTCTCTTCCCGCATTCTGGCTGCTTCCTGCAGGCCGTGCGTAAACCGCCTCATCAAAACCTCGTGCATGCAGGCATAGTCATCCGGTCCTGCAACCGTCTTGATGCGGAATTTCCGATAATCGCTGCGCTTGGGTTTTCCCTTCTCGTAGACCACCATGGAGCCGACATTCGCAAAACCGTTAATATCCGAAATATCATAGCTTTCCATCCGGTCCGCCTTCTGCAGCCCGAGAAGCCCGGCAATTTCATGAACCGCCCCGATTGTGCGGCCCTCCTCCCGTTTCAGCCGCTCCTTATCCTTATGCAGAAGAAGCGCTGCGTTCTGCGCAGCCAGCTCCACCAGCCTTTCCTTCTTCCCCTTCTGCGGAACCAGAACCGAAACCTTTCCTTCCCGCTTCTGGGTCAGCCATTCCTCAATGACGGTCTGATCCTCCACCGGCTCCGGAATCATAATTTCCCGCGGGATGAAGGGAGTTCCCGCATAGAACTGCTTCAGAAACTCAGACAGAATCTCTTCCTTTGTCTTGCCGCCGACATGACTCATATAGAAGTGTTCGCGTCCCATCAGACGTCCGTCGCGGATAAAGAAGGTCTGGATGACCGCCTCCGCATCGTAATCCTCCTGATCCATGGCAATTCCGACGATATCCCGGTCCTCGCCCACTCCCTCCGACATCTTCTGCTTCTGGGAAACCTGCCGGACGCTCTGCATCAGATCCCGGTAACGAGCGGCCTCCTCGTAATTCAGCGCCTCGGCAGCGCGCTCCATTTTCCCCTGAAGATCCTTCAGAATCCGTCCGTAATTTCCGGACAGAAATTCCAGTGCCAGGTCCACGCGCTCCCGGTACTCCCCGGGCGAAATTCCTCCCGCCACGCAGGGTCCGGTACAGCGCTTCATGTGGTAATTCAGACACGGGCGTTCCTTTCCGATGTCGCGCGGAAGATTTCTCCCGCAGTCACGAAGGCCATACATCCGGTTCAGGAGCTCAATCGTATCATGCACCGCCGCAGCACTTGTGAACGGCCCGAAATATTTTGCCTTGTCCTTCTTGCGGATGCGTGCAAAAAGAATCCGCGGGTATTCATCCCCTACTGTAACCTTGATATAAGGATAGGTCTTGTCGTCTACCAGCAGCGTATTGTACTTCGGACGGTGCTCCTTGATCAGATTGTTCTCCAGAATCAGTGCTTCCAGCTCCGAATCCGTGACAATGTACTCAAACCACGCGATCTGCTTCACCATCTGATCGATGGCAGGACCGCGGCCGATATTGCTGCGAAAATAAGAGCGGACCCGGTTGTGGAGGATCTTCGCCTTTCCCACGTAAATGATCGCGTCCTGCTCGTTATGCATGATATATACACCTGGCTTCTTCGGGAGCTTGGCAAGCTCATCCTGAATCCGAAAGCCGGCAGCCGTTTTTGTCTTCTGTTCTGTCATATCCGCTGTGCAAAAACGGGGCCTCCTGTTCCAGAGGTCCCGTCTGTATGCTTGTCAATGAATACTGCTTCCGCAGATGTCTGCGGAAATCACTGCTTCTGTATGTTGTCCGGATCCTCCAGACGGCTCACCGGTACGTTGGAAAAGCGGCCCTTTACGCCTTCCTCCTGCGTTTCCGGTTCTGCTGCCGGTGCCTTGGGCTCTTCGGCCTTCGGTTCTTCCGCAGATGCTGTGGGCTCTGCCGGCTTCGGTTCTTCCGCAGACCGGATTTCCGCTGCAGGAGCTTCCGGCTTCGGCTCTTCTGCGTCCTGCTTCTTCTCCGGCTCCGGAATTCCCTTCTCCCTGCGATAGAGCTTCATAAACTGCTCACCGGTAATGGTCTCTTCCTTAATCAGGTACGCCGCAATGACATCCATGACTCCCAGATTCTCGGAGAGGATTTTCTTCGCCTCTTCGTAGCAGCTCTCCATCATCTTCCGGACTTCCTCGTCGACCTCTGCCGCCGTGGCATCGGCGCAGTTCATTGCGGCTCTGCCCTCCAGATACTGACTTTCCACCGTGGCAAGTCCCATCAGGCCGAACCGATCGCTCATTCCATACTGGGTGACCATTGCCCGCGCAAGGGAGGTAGCCTTTTCAATGTCGTTGGAGGCTCCTGTCGTCACCGACTGAAACTTCAGCTCCTCTGCGGCACGTCCTCCCAGAAGTCCGACAATCATATCATGGAGCTCTTCCTTGGAATTCAGGTAGTGCTCCTCTTCCGGAACCTGCATGACATAGCCCAGCGCCCCCATGGTGCGGGGCACAATCGTGATCTTCTGAACGGGCTCTGCATTCTTCTGAACCGCATTGATCAGCGCATGGCCGACTTCATGATAGGAAACCACCTTCCGTTCATGCTCATTCATGACGCGGTCCTTCTTCTCCTTGCCGACAAGAACAACCTCTACCGCCTCCAGAAGATCCTTCTGGCTGACATATTCGCGGTGATGCTTGACTGCATTGATGGCAGCCTCGTTAATCATATTGGCAAGATCCGAGCCGACCGCTCCGCTGGTTGCCAGGGCGATGCCATTCAGATCCACCGTTTCATCCATCTTGACATCCTTGGCATGTACCTTCAGGATCTCCACGCGTCCCTTAAGATCCGGACGATCCACGATGATACGCCGGTCAAAGCGTCCCGGACGAAGCAATGCCTTGTCCAGAATTTCCGGGCGGTTGGTAGCGCCAAGGACCAGAATTCCCTTCGTGGAATCAAAGCCATCCATCTCCGACAGCAGCTGATTCAGCGTCTGCTCCCGCTCCTCATTGCCCCCGCCGTACTTGGAATCACGGCTTCTTCCGATTGCATCGATCTCATCGATAAAAATAATGCAGGGAGCGTTCTTGGTGGCCTCTTTAAACAGGTCACGCACACGGCTGGCACCCACGCCGACATACAGCTCTATGAAATCCGATCCCGTCAGGGAGAAGAACGGCACATGTGCCTCTCCTGCCACCGCACGCGCAAGGAGCGTTTTACCGGTTCCGGGCGGGCCGACAAGAAGTGCTCCCTTGGGGAGCTTCGCACCGATCTTTACGTAGCGTTCCGGGTTGTGGAGAAAATCCACGACCTCCACCAGAGACTCCTTGGCCTCATCCTCACCGGCAACGTCCTTAAACGTCACGCCGGTGTCGCGCTGAACATACTCCTTCGCATTGGACTTCCCGACACCCATCACTCCGCCGCCTCTGCCCATCTTGCGCATAATCAGCAGCATCAGGCCCCAGAAAAGAAGAAGAGGAAGTACATAATTCAGAAGAATCGAAATCAGGAGTCCGGAGGAATCCGTGACCTCACTGTCTACAATGACCCCGGCCTTCAATGCCCTGTCCGTCACGACATCATCGTTCTCTGCCTTACCGGTGTAGAAACGATAAGGGGCCTCCTTGTCATCTACCTTCGCCTGCTTCTGTGCGATGTTGATCTGATCTCCGGAAAGCTCAATTCTGGCGACCTTTCCGTCCTCCAGAAGCTGAATAAATTCCGAGTAGGTGATCTGTGTGGACGATGAGGAACTCCGCATCGCATAGCTCATAAAAAGAAGGACGCAGAACGCGACAATCACCATCGTCAGCAGATTCTGGCGATTCCGGTTCTCGTTTCCTCCCGGGTTTCTGTTTCCGTTATTATTGTTTCCGTTAGCCATTCAGTCCTCCATACCTCATACGCATGAAAACACTTCTTTTCATTATAATGATGCCTTTCGCAAGCATCAACACATAGAATTGTGAAAAAAGTCTGAAGAGTTCATGCGGCTCTTTCCTCTTTCATGTATACTAAGAGGAGCGATTTCCCGGCAGCATCGTAAAAAGCCGGGATCTATTATTTTTCATGGAAATTCTGGAAACGGCCGGAAAAACGGCCGGAATTTTCCTCATCCTGGAGCAAGATTTTATGAATGAAACCATCCGGCTGTACGACGCACAGCCTTATTCCACAGAATTTGATGCCGAGATCCTGTCTGCGCGGGAGGGCCTCCCAGGAACCGCAGAGGTTATTCTGTCTGCGACCCTGTTTTTCCCGGAGGAGGGCGGACAGACGCCGGACCGCGGCACGCTCGCGGGCTTTCCCGTTATCGACGTGCAGATTTCCGAAGACCGCATCATCACGCACACCCTGGAGCTTCCTTCCGAAGACTCCGAAGCAGCGCTATCCTCCGTTCTTGTCCCCGGGCAGAAGGTGCGCGGTGTCATCGACTGGGATCACCGCTATTCCAATATGCAGAATCATTCCGGAGAACACATCCTCTCCGGCCTGCTTCACCGGCAGTGGGGCTATGAGAATGTCGGCTTTCGTCTGAGCGACAACACGGTTACGCTTGATACCAGCGGTGTTCTTTCTCCGGAGGATCTTCTGTCCCTGGAGCAGAAGGCCAATGCCGTGATATGGAGCAATGTAAGCATTGCCTGCGAATACCCGCCGGCAGAGATTCTGCAGAAGCTTGACTACCGCAGCAAAAAGGAGATTGACGGCGCCGTCCGGATTGTTACCATTCCCGGCGTTGACGTCTGTGCCTGCTGCGCGCCACATGTCCGGCAGACCGGAGAAATCGGCTTCATCAAGATCCTCGCAGCAGACCGCAGCAAGGACTCCACCCGCCTTACCTTCGTATGCGGCAGGCGTGCTCTTCTGGAAATGGAAAGGCGTCAGCAGCAGCTGGAGGAGGCCTCGCATCTAATGAATGAGCCACAGGAAACCATTGCCTCCGGTGTGAAGCGTCTCCTGCAGGAGACCCTCTCCCTGAAGGAGACGATCCGCAATAAGGAGCAGCAGTACATTGAGGCCCGTCTGGCTCAGATTCAAAAGGATACGGAGGGAGCTTCCTCGCTGTCCGAAACAGATCTCTTCCTGTTTGAATCCGACCTGTCCGTGCTCTCCCAGCGCAGCTTTATGAACGCGCTGTGCGAGATGGGCTTTCGCTACGCCGGAGTTCTCGTCGGCAATGACGAGGACGGCTGGAAATATCTGATCGGCGGCCGTTTTGCCGATGCCCGCATCCCGAACAGCCTTCTTCGCAGTGCCTTTCAGGCGCGCGGCGGCGGAAAGCCCGAAATGGTGCAGGGAACGGTTGTTGCATCTTCCCCGGAGATTCTCCGCGTTCTGACGGACGAGCTCTCCCATGAAATGGCAAAAGGATCCACCTTATGAAACAAAAATTAAAGCTTCGAACCAAGGATGTACTTCTGATTCTGATCGGAAGTACAGTGACCTCCATTGCAACCAAATACTTCTTCGACCCCGCCGGCCTTGTCACCGGCGGCGTTTCCGGTCTGGCCATCATCATCAAGTATCTCACCGGAGAGTACTCTTCCCTGCAAATCCCTCTGTGGGTGTCCAACCTTCTGGTGAACATTCCGATCTTCCTGTTTGCCTGGAAGACGGAGGGCTTCCGCAGCATTATGCGCACCGGCCTCTCCTGGCTGATCATTACCGCGGAGCTTGCAATTTTCCCGGAGTACGATCTGATCTCCGGAAACCTGCTTCTTGTTTCCGTCTACGGCGGCATCTGCTTCGGCATCGGAACCGGCCTTCTTCTGATGGCCCGTGCAACCTCCGGCGGCACCGACATGCTGGGGAACACACTTCACCGCTACGTCCGTCAGTACAGTGTCGGCCGGCTCATACAGTTCCTGGACGGCATTGTCGTAATTCTCGGTGCCGTGGTCTTCAATGTTGAGCACACTTTGTATGCCTTGATTTCTGTCTACATCATGGGTAAAATCACGGACTGGATTCTCACGCAGGGCCGCACCGCCAAATGCGCCATGATCATCTCCGACTGCTCCGATGAAATTGCCCGAAGCATTCTGGATGATCTGAGCCGCGGCGTCACCAGCGTTTCCGGTACCGGAATGTATTCCGGCAGCTCCCGGAAGATCCTGATCTGCATCTGCAGCAACAAGGATATCGTAGAAATCAAGGACATTGTAAAGCAGTACGACCCCAAGGCCTTTTTCGTCATTCACGACGTTACGGAAGCCATGGGAGAGGGCTTTGTCGAGAACGTAGAAAAGTGGACACAATGATCCGGTATTGACCGGAGGAATATCACACAGAAACCGGCTCCGGCCGGAGGAATCACAGGAGGCATGACAATGACATCAGCAGAAATCGGTTTTGATTCGAAGCGCTATCTGGAGCTCCAGTCCGCGCACATCAAGGAACGCATGTCCCATTTCGGGAAGCTCTATCTGGAATTCGGCGGCAAGCTGTTCGATGACTACCACGCATCCCGGGTTCTTCCCGGCTTTGCCCCTGACATCAAGCTCCAGATGCTGGAGCAGCTGAAGGACAAGGCGGAAATCGTTATTGTCATCGGTGCAGATGCCATCGAACAGAACAAGATTCGCGGCGATCTCGGCATCACCTACGACGATGACGCTCTCCGTCTGAAGAAAGCCCTCGAGGACCGCGGCTTCTATGTCAGCAGCATCGTGATCACCAAATATACCGGGCAGCCCGCTGCAGATCACTTCCGCCAGCGCCTCGAACAGCTTGGCATCCGCTGCTATCTTCACTATGTGATTGAGGGATATCCCTCCAACATTCCTCTGATTCTCAGCAGCGACGGCTATGGGCGCAACCAGTACATTGAGACCACCCGCGAGCTCGTTGTCGTCACTGCCCCCGGCCCCGGCTCCGGCAAGATGGCAACCTGCCTGTCTCAGGTTTATCAGGAGCATCAGCGCGGTGTAAAAGCCGGCTATGCGAAGTTTGAAACCTTCCCGATCTGGAATCTTCCGCTCAAGCACCCTGTCAACCTTGCCTATGAGGCAGCGACGGCAGATCTTGCGGATGTCAACATGATCGATCCGTTCCACCTGGAGGCATACGGGAAGACGACCGTCAATTACAACCGCGATGTCGAAATCTTTCCGGTTCTCCAGCAGATCTTCCAGGGTATCATGAACGAATGCCCGTACAAGTCTCCCACCGACATGGGCGTCAACATGGCCGGCTTTGCCATCTGCAATGACGATGCCTGCCGCCGGGCCTCCCAGCAGGAGATCATCCGCCGCTACTACGCGAGCGCCGTCAATGTCCGCAAGGGCCTTGCCGGACAGGAAGAGCTTTACAAGCAGGAGCTTCTGCTCAAGCAGGCAGGCGTCACGCCCATGGACCGTCCGGCAGCCGTAGAAGCCCAAAAGCGTGCAGAAGAAACCGGTCTTCCCGCTACCGCAATTGAAATGGAGGACGGTACCATCGTCACCGGAAAGACCGGAGATCTTCTTGGTGCCTCCGCTGCCGCGATTATGAATGTCCTGAAGGCATACGCCGGCATTCCGCACGAGGAGAAGCTCGTCTCCGCAGAATCCATTGCTCCGATCCAGCAGCTGAAGACCGTCTACCTCGGAGGCCACAATCCGCGCCTGCACACCGATGAGCTTCTCATTGCGCTCTCCATCAGCGCCGCAACCAATCCGCATGCGAAGCTCGCCATGGAGCAGCTTCCCCGCCTCCGCGGCAACGAAGTACACTCCTCCGTCATCCTCTCGGATGTCGACGAGACCTTCTTCCGCCGCCTCGGCATGCACCTTACCTGCACGCCGGTATACGAGAAGCAGTAAATAAAGCAGTGCCCCCGCAGACATAAGTCTGCGGGGGCACTGCTGTTAAGATGTGTACCCGTTTGTCCCGCTTTATGCATCCTTTGTTTCCGACATCGCCAGATACTCGTACGTCGGACGAAAATCTCCGCTTCCTCCCTGCTTCTCATACTGCTCAAAGATTCGTTCCATAATATTCGGAATCTGTGTTTCAACCGGCTGAAACAGAATCATCAGATACTGCATGGCGCTGTAGCGCGTGCAGACATCCACCTGCCGGATATGCTTCTGAATCACCTCTCCCATCAGCGAAAGCGCCTGTTCGATCGACTCAATCCCGGGCAGAGTCTCTGCATCGATTTCCATCGTAACCATGACCAGATAACACTTCCACCGGTTGCGGATGACCAGCTGATGAATGTATTCATACTGTCTTGTGAAATCACGATAATTCAGATCCAGTGCCCCTGTATAGCTTCCGCTTGTCTGCAGCGACTGTGCAATCTGCTTCAGGTCCTTCCCGCCGGAGGAAGCCCCGGAAATCAGCTCCGTGATTTCGTGATAGAAGCAGAACTGATTCTTTCCGTTCTGCTTGACGTAATAGAGGGTCTTATCCGCTCTGGAATAACAATCCGGAAACGTCTCGTCTCTGGTACACATGCAGAGTCCCGCAGAAATCGCTGCAAAGTGAATTTCCGGGTCGTTTTCGGTGATATCATGGAACCGCCCGAATAAGGTTTCCATCACTTCTACCGCACCCGCAGGCTCATTTTCCGGCAAGAACAGCAGAAACTCATCGCCGCCAAGCCGACAGGCAACTCCCCCTGATGACGCGCGGAGCAGAAGCGCGCCAAGCTTCTGCAGTGCCTTGTCACCAGCCTTATGTCCATAGACATCATTGATCTTCTTGAGGTTGTCCATGTCAAGGAAAGCAAGACAGCCGTCTGTTTTCTGCATGGCGCCCGCAATCAGCTGTTCTCCGAGACTTCGCGCCGGAAGCCCCGTCAGCAGATCATAGCTTCTGGTTTCTTCCTGCTCCTTCAGCGTAGTGACAACATCCGATATAAACTTATTGACTGTGCGCTCACTGTCCACCGGCAGATCGTATGCGGCATCCTTCGGCGTCTCCTCAGGTACCAGTCTGCCGTCCTCCAGAAGACGAAGGCATGCTTCCGCCGCCTGCGGATCAAACTGGCTTCCTGCATTTCGCCGGATTTCATCCTGAATCGTCTCCGGAGGAAGCGCGTTCCGGTAAATACGCCGCGAATTCATCGCATCAAAGCTGTCCGCTACGGCCACAATTCGTGCATAAGCCGGGATTTCCTCTCCCGCCAGACCATCCGGATACCCCGTTCCGTCATAACGCTCATGATGACTTCTTGTCACCTCCTGCAGATGAGGAATCATCGTAATATCCTTCAGAATGTTGACTCCCATAACGGTGTGTCGCTTCACCAGATTGTATTCTGTCTCCGTAAGCTTTCCGGGCTTATTCAGAATATCCTCCGGGATCCCGATTTTTCCGATGTCATGCAGGTACGCACAGTTCTTCAGATTTCGGATTTCCTCCGAAGGCCAGTCCAGCTCCGCTGCAATCTTCGCCGCATACTCTGCCACTCTCTCCGAATGACCGCGGCTGTATTCATCCTTGGATTCAATCGTTGCAGACAGGGCCTGCATCATCCGGAGCGTCATTGCTTCATTCTGCTCCTGCTCCTTCTCAAGCTCCTCCTGCTGCCTTTCCGCTTCCATATGCTGGATTCGACGGATCGTCCGAATGGTATTCACGAGCAGCAGAAGGATCATTCCGGCACCGACAAAAAGTCCCGAAACCATGTTGGAAAGATATACCGTGGCGGCCTCTATGCCCACACAGAACATAACAAGCAGCAGCCCCAGAAAAATAAGAATATCCGAGCGATATTTGCTGGTGCGGACATACCGGAAGAGATGAATCAGAATCATGACAAAGATGACCCCGAGAATTGCCTGTCCGATCGGGAGCGTTTCGATATAATCCAGAATACCGGTGAGGTGAAGAAGAGAACTGATGATAAAATCGGCAAGGACAATGACGCAGAGAATCTGATACAGGTGACGATGGCGTCCATTCTGTATGCTGTCCGCATAGAACAGAAGCGGAAGCGGGCAGAGCATGATCATGACAAAGCACAGGGCTGCAAGCGCAGAGGCATTGGGAACAAGGATCTGTCGGATCTTGGATTCTCCGAGCATCCATACCGATCCCATGAGCATGCTCCAGCCAAAATACTCCATGTCAAAGGTCGTGTGATAAATGATTCGCAGCGTGATGCTGAACAAAATGGTGGTGATTGCGGCAAACAGAATAAAGAAGGCAATGTACGTCGATACGCCATATTCATTGTAGATGGTTTCCCAGATTGCGGCCGGATTGCCGCAGTAGATTGGATTGACCACGCCGGAATAGTTGGCGGTGTGGGTCGTAAGCTCAATGCGAAGCTCCTTCCCGGCGTCCTGCCAGGAGGTAGGGCAGAAGACATACCGGCTGGCGGAATTCTTTCCCGCAAGCCTCGTGTCCTTCGTGCAGTACTGCTCCCGAAGCTCACCATCAACATAAAAAGCTACGTCCTGCAGCGAGGAGCGAATGGCAACCGCGGTGTCCTCATAATCCTCCGGGAGCGTCATGGTAAGAACCATCGTCTGCCCGGCCGGCACGTCATACTTGCCGGGCACCGGAATCTCTTCCTCTGTCCCATCCGGCTTCACCCAGGTCACAGAATCCTGCTCATAAAGGGATCCGAAATAAGAGTCCGCCTTCCGCTCATTTGCACCGAAAAGCTGTATGAAAAGAAACCATCCGAGGATGGCTGTCATAAGAGCATAGAAAAGCACCTTTATAATCTGCAGTGCAGATTTTGTACCGTTCATGGTGACATTTTCCCTTCCAGCTGTGCCGAAGGCTTCTGCAATTACTTGGGCAGGGTATCTTTATAGTTGAAGTACTTCTCCTCTGTCGTCAGGAGCTTCACATAAGCTTTGTAAGCATCCTCCAGCGTCTCGTACCGTGTTCCTGTCGTATACTGCCGGAATCCGTTATAATTCGGAATATGATCCGCAATCGCAGTATACGTTTGCTTCTTCTGCGTTCTCTCAGCCGTTGTCGTTTCCGAAATGTAGAAGCCTCCGTCTTTCTTACTTACAATGACCGGAATCTTCTCCCCGGCGCCCACAGCATTTGTGTCCACCGACGTCCAGAACAGATAGGTGGATTTGATGTTATCCCTGGTGTCTCCCAGATAGGCCCAGGTCCCATATTTCAGCAGGCTGTTCGCTCCCAGCTTTTCCTTCACCTGCGGAACCATGACAGAATTCGGACTCTTGGAATCCATTTCAAACGTGGGTGTCTTATTCTGTTTCTGTGTCAGCAATCCGGTGCTTTCAACAATGTCATGGATATTCTCATCGAAATCGATCACCGGTCCGCTTTCGCTTCCATCTCCGCTGCCGCCTGTCCAGTCGAACCGGATCCCTCTCTTCGAATCGAAGGAAACAGTGCATGTTCCGCCCGCCCCCGGAATTCCCTTCCAGTGGTCCGTATCTCCTTCGCCCTTTGCATGGGTGATTCCGCCGATCGTCACGGAATCAGCCGACTGCCAGTCATCCTTCTTCTGCTTCAGCGGAACCGTCTTCACCTGATATTCCATATTCTCTGTGATCGCTTCCGCCATCACTTCCGCATAAGCGGCACGAACATTGGAAAGATCTGTCGCCTCACGGCTTTTCTCCGTCTGAGAGGCAAAAACCGGAATCGATATTGCAACCAGAACACCGATGATGGCGACTGTAATCAGAAGCTCCGCCAGAGTAAAGCCTCTGCTGTTTCGTGTTGATAATGTCATGTATTCGGTATCCTGCTCTTTCTGTACTTCCCATCCTTTGCATAGCTATCTTTTAATATAATTTAAGTCGCAGTTTTTCTGCAAGTATTATATTTTCCGGACTGCTACTCCCGGTATTTCCCCATCATTTTCTTAAACAGCTCCGCCGTGCTCGGCGGGGTGTATGTGACGGCATTGGCACCGGCCGCAATGGTTGCGGCAATGGTCTCCTCCGTCTGCCCTCCTGTGGCGATGATCGGCACCTCCGGAAAGCCTTCCCGGATCTTCCGAACCACCTGCGGCGTCTGCGCCGCACAGGCTACGTTCAGAATCGATGCACCGTTCTGCAGTCGTCCTGCAATGTCCGCATCCTCCTTGGTCACCGTGATAATCACCGGAATGTCCACTGCCAGTGCCACTGCCCGCAGATTCAGATTCGTGATCGGCGCATTGAGCACAACGCCCATCGCCCCCTGACATTCCACATCCTTTGCAAGACCCACGGTCCGAAGACCGTGGGTCGTTCCTCCGCCAACACCGCAGAATACCGGAATGTAGGATGCCTTGATAAGGGCATCGCTGATTGCCTGCTGCGGCGTAAACGGGTATACCGCAAACACCGCATCTGCATCGCAGTTGCGGATAATGGCAAGATCTGTTGTAAAAACAAAGCTCTTGATGCAGCGCCCGTTGATGACAATACCAGTCGCATCGTAAACCGTCTCCGGCATTCGCAGAATATTATGCCGGAGCTGGCCATCTACCCTTGGAGCGAATCTCTTCTCATCCGTCATTTCTGCATCCTCCATCCGATTTCTTCCGTTCCGGTCTCCCGGCTGCCGGCGCTTCTGTCCCCCGAGATACCGCTGCCTTTATGCCCACGGATCCACCGACTTCGGAATCCGGATTCCAGTCAGAAGCTGCTGCTCCCATAAGAACCATTGTCTGGTGGACGGCTTATTCCGCAGCTTTAACGGTCTCGGACTGTCTGCACCGCTGCAGGCCACATACAAGGTCAGATACCCCTCTCCAAACTGGCTGCGGCTGGAGGCATTCTCAGAGATCGAGACCCGATAGGGCAGCTTCGGAGCGTAGTTATTCTCCGGCGTGGCGCCTGCAAAATAGGACCGCATCAGATATTCTTTTCCGCGAAAGCGGTCTTTGATAAACTGCTTGTCCATCCCGTTCAACGGTCTTGGCCCGCGCAGAAAATCCAGCATCTTCTCTGTCTCCGCCGGATTCTCCGGATACAGCGCCAGTACCGCCACCGTCAGAGCAGCCACCTCTTCCGGGTTGGTCAGCCCTGCCTGCGGCATTGCCTTTAATTCATCCAGTGTCTTCGGTAGTTTGTCCATCCTGATCTCGCTCATCTCGCACCTCCTTTTCTCAGTTTTTTCTGCTTCATCCTTTAAATTGATGAAACAACAATCATATATATCGTACAGATATTATACTTTATCTTCGTCCTTTTAGATAAAACAGATCTGGTACGGCAATGCACATACCAGAAAGAACACCTCGAGACCTATGCCTAGCAGAGGGTCTACGCAGATATTGAAGCGGGCAAAGGCCCATGTGATCGTCAAGGATATGAGCCTGCCGGATTCATCCTTATCCTGCTCTTTTGTTCCGAAGGGATTATTTCTTCCGCCCAGATTCATCCTTATCTTGCTCTTTTGTGCTGTAGGGATGATTTCTTCTAGCCAGATTCATCCCCAGCTTGATCTTTTGTTCCGAAGGGATGATTTCTTCCGCCCGGATTCATCCTTATCCTGCTCTTTTGTGCTGTAGGGATGATTTCTCCCGTCCAAACTCATCTATTTCCTGAAAACTGCGGACAATGGATCAGATCACAATTGTCCACTACATTCGGCAGCGCCTTTTCGATTCCATCCGTGTGGAAAATATCGCAAAGGAACTTTTTATGAACTGCCCGTACCTTTCTGCAAAATTTAAAGAAGAATCAAGCATTCGCCTTTATCAGATTCTTATAAAAATCCACGCAGCCCGGCAGGCAGTTTGTCTCGATATTCTCATTCAGTCCGTGCATGCCCTTCATCTGCTCCGGGCCGTAGATAACCGGGGCGAAGCGTACGACATTGTCGCAGATTTCCTCATAATTTCTGGCGTCTGTCGCTCCGGTCATGACATAGGGGCTTCCCGCACAGCCAGGGAACGTCTGTGCAATGACGTTCTGTACCAGTCCAAATGCCTCTCCGTGAATATCTGTGGACCGGGAATAATCCGTAGCCGACAGAACCTCCATCTGCAGATTGTATTTCTCTGCTTTTTTCCGGATAACGGAAAGGCTCTCCTCCATGCCCTGATGTGGGATGAATCGCATATTGGCCGCAAGTGTCGCCTCCTGGGGAATCACGTTGCAGGCATCAGACCCTTTCTGCATCGTGAAGGCGATCGTTGTCTGCAGCATGGCGCCGCCCTGCGCGGAGATGGACGGCATCGCCTTGACAAGAATCGGCTTAAAGAGCCACAGATTTCCGAATACCAGCTTCATGCCGAAATCCGCATAAGGTGCAAGGGTCTCAAACATAGCCTGAACCTGGGGAAGCATTTTTCTCCGGAAGGGCGTGTGTGTTTCCACATCGGTGACAAACCCGGCCAGTCTGGCAATCGGCGTTCCCCGGGTCGGAGCTGACGCATGACCGCCATTGCTTCTGGCTGTGAACTTCACGTCTGCCTTTCCTTTCTCAAAGACACCGACCATCGCAAAATTTCCCTTGATTCCTCCGATTGGATTCGTGATGATGCCGCCGCCCTCATCGCAGACCAGATATGGTCTTACGCCTCGCCGTTTCATCTCTGCGACAAGCTTCGGACATCCGTCTCCTGCCCACTCCTCTGTGCAGGAGGAAGATAAATATACATCGTTTTCCGGCAGGTAGCCTTCTGCCAGAAGTTCCTCACATGCCTGGAAAAATCCCATGACCGAGCATTTTGTATCGGAAGCGCCGCGCCCCCAGACCTTTCCCTCCGCAATATCTCCCGAAAAGGGCGCGTGCTTCCATGTTCCCTCTGCGGGAACCACATCCTGGTGACTCATCAGGACTAGCGGCTTTTCCTGTTTCTTTCCTTTCCAGTAAATCAGAAGATTACCGTCAATGTCCGTCACCTCCAGCTCTTGAAAGACACGGGGAAACAGCTCTTTCAGAACATCGTGAAAGCCTTCAAACTTTGGAACATCGTGCTCCCCCGGATAAGAGACCGTCTCATACCGAATCATTTTGGACAGTTTTTCCGCATACCGTTTCTCCCTCTCCGGGTCCGGCTGTGCCACGTACGTCGATTTCTTTCCCGGCATCAGAAGTGTGTGCAGGACGGCAATCAGAAGCAGTGCAAGGATAACCAGAAGCAGAAGGCCGATGATTTTCAGTATAAGCATGAATATTCCCATGTTTTCTCTCCTCCTATACTTGCTCCTGTGCGCGGTTCTGTGTCTTTTTTCTCCATGCCAGATACGCAAGGAGAATGGTCACGGCACCGGACGGAAGAATCATCATGCTAGTCTGTGAAACGAGAGACGGCACCAGAACAAACAGCATTGACATCAGAAGCAGCGGGATCCACGAAAGCTTCGGAAGCTTGCGGAAATACTGATAAGCCATGGCTCCGAAGAGTGCGGGCACGACGTTATCAAAGGCAGGCGCCAGCGTCTCACTCTGCAGAACCGGCTGCAGGGGCTGCAGAAGAAGAACACCTGCCGCGAGGACAAGAATGGTCACCAGGGACGACGTCGCAATGGACAGCGTAGAGATAATCTCGTTTTCCGTTGTTCCCGCCTTCGTTCCAACGATGTCGCGTGCATTCATGGCGCAGGGGATCTTCATGTTGATCAGATTTCCCGTAATAAAGGCGAGATACCCTCCACCTGCTCCAAGCATCGGGGTATAGACCAGAAATTCGACAACACTGGATACGGTCCACACCAGGCCGACCGAAAGGAACGCCCGCCCTGCTGCTCCCAGGTCCGGCTCCGATCCCAGATAGGCGCCGATCAGAAAGGGCGCCCCGATCAGCATCACCAGAACCATGCATGTTGTGATGCGCCCGATGCGATGCGTATTGCGGTTATATCTCTCGAGAAACTCATTCCGATCCACCGTCATTTCCGTTTTTTTCTGCACCATTTTTGCCCCCTCCTCACATCAGGATTGCAGCCAGCATACCGATCAGCATACTCCCCGCAATGGAAAAGCTCTCCAGCCATACCATCCGCTTCTTCTCGATCAACCAGGTAAAGACGGCCATGACTGCCGCAGAAACCAGGCTGACAAGAAGCGGTGTCGCACTCCCGGAGAACGTCAGTATTCCCTTCTCCGAAACAAATTTCCCAATGTAACTGCCGATATAGGCGCTCACCAGTCCGATGAACATCGCGGTCATCGCCAGATCTCCAAAGCCGCTGTCTTTTTTCTTCCCGGAGCCTTTTCTCTGTATTTTGGCCAGGTAGCCCTTGTTAAAGAAAATGGAAAGGACCATTCCCCACATGATGCAGATGCTCATCAGCAGGGCAATTGTCGCAAATGCCCGGGGCGTCATATTCGCCGCCGAGAGAGCCCCGATACCGACCGCTTCCGACGCGGCCTCCGCAACCTGCGTCTCATAGTGAAGCGCGCCGATCACCGATAGTCTCAGCCACGGCCAGGGAATTCCGAGGCTGCCGGAGAGGGCAATGACTCCCAGCAGAATACCTGCACTGGGAAGAATTGAAAATGTGATACTCGCCGTAACCGCGCGCTTCAGCTTTTTCTTATCCATTCCGAGCTTAATGCCCGCCCTCCAGGCGCGGACAAGCGCAATTACACAGACAATTGCCACAAACAAAATGATTGCCCCGCAGATCAGATAGAGTACCGGGCTGTTCAGTTTACGCAGCATATCTTCCCCCCATTCTTTCTTGTTTTTGTTTCATTATAACCATTTCCATACAGGAGTAATAGCGTCAGGTGTCTGCACATTCTTATAATGTCCGGCATCGGTCAAACCCGTGGCTTTCAGAACTGCTGACAATACCCGATATGTTTCCATATAAGAAACCGAGCCTTTTCAGAAGTCAGGCTGCTAAGCCCAACCTCCGAAAAAGCCCTGAAATGATATGCTGCTTTCTGGCACTTGATTTTACAGTAAATTCATTTATTCATGTTCTTCATGCGTGGATTATAACGCAAAGATTCTTTGACATACGTTTTCTCACCATTCCGCTTTCATCAAACGTTGAACAACACTGTCCTCACAGAAAATCCCTTCTTTTTTGCGCTTAGCAATGATCTCTGCAAACCGGGGCAAATACCGTTCATGAGATACCAGAAGTTCATCCAGTACCCTTTTTGCTTCTGCACCGTCCGGTATCAGAGGATTTAATGCAAAGGCCTGCAGCAGACTTCCATAATCTCCGGTAAAAGCCGCCTGTATCGTACACTGTTCCATTGCTTTCATCATCTGCAAAAGCCCTTTGACTGCCCCCGGCATCTCTCCATAAGCAATGGGTGATGCCCCTTTTGCAGAAATCACGCAGGAAACTTCCGCACAGCAATCTTCCGGAAGGCAGTTCACTGCCCCTTTATTCTCTGTATTGACCACCATAATGCTGCCTTTATCATTATGGATCGCACTGATGCATTCACATGCTGTGTCACTGTAATATGCACCGCCCCTCTTATTTAATTCCGGCGGCATCGTATGTAAGGAAGGGTTTCGATAAAGCTCAAACAAGGATTCTTCTGTCTCTAAAACCTGCTCCGCCCTGGTAGCATGGAGCTTAAAATCCTTCAGGCTGTGTTCAAGCATTTCTTCAGCACTAAAATAGTATCTGTGGTATCCGCAGGGGATCATCCCCATGGATCTTAAAAGTTCCATATCCATGGGCTGCTGATAAATATTTACCGGGGTGCCTCCTTCTTTATCATTAATAAACTCCAGGAGTTTATCCGTAACCTCCCTGCCCTGCTTATCCCAAACCCGGTGCCAGTGGAAATGGTTCAGACCGCCGAAGCGATAGGTAAATTCTCCCTCTTTTTGTCCCAACAGAGCCGGTTCTTTCATCATGGCAATCGTTGGAACATTACATAATCCCATGCACTTTTTCCAACCCATTTTTTCTATAACGGCTTCTGTGATCATGCCGCTTGGATTGGTAAAATTCATCAGCCATGCATCAGGGCAAAGTTTCTCCATGTCTCTGATGATTTCCTGCATCACAGGAATGGTGCGCAGTGCTTTAAAAATTCCTCCCGCGCCGTTGGTTTCCTGTCCCAGCATACCATGGAGCAGCGGAATCCTTTCGTCCTTGATCCTTGCATACAGTCTTCCTACCCGAAACTGGGTGATTACGAAATCTGCATTCGGAAGCGCTTCCTTCCGATCCAGTGAAGCATAGATTTTTGTTTTGAGTCCCGCTGCCTCCCACATACGCCGGGACAGCTCCTTAATAACAGACAAATGTTCCTTTCCCTCCGGGATATCGACTAACCATATCTCATCAATGAGGAGCTCTTCACTTCTTCGTATAAATCCGTTCATAAGTTCCGGGGTATAGCTGCTGCCCCCTCCTATCACTACAATCTTAAGTCCCATATCATTCCCTCCTTTTTGCAGCATCTTTCCGTTTCGCTGCTATTTCTTTACACTCTGTAAGAAAATAATTATGCTGTATATGGCATTAAAGGTCCTATTCAACATCCTGCGGACAGGAACAGTTCTTTACAAATGCTCAAATTTTGTATAGCACTTTTTATGGGACGGGGGGAAAACAAATTGATAGTAAGAAAAACAGACCGAAGAACCGTCATGACCAAAGGTATGATTAAGGATGCACTTCTGGAGCTGCTCCATAATACTCCCTATGAAAAGATAACCGTTACCGCCCTGTGCAAGCAATCCGAAATTACCAGGGCCACCTTTTACCTGCATTATAATAATATCGACGCTGTATTAGATGAACTGCTAGACGACGCCCTCCGGCTTACAGAGTTTGACGCCATCCAGACACTCCCCTCTGCCATCTCCAATCGGATCATAGAAAACAAGAAAAACAGCGAAGAAATGAATCCCGATCCCGATGCTCTGCTTCCTGCCTGTCAGCGCGCCGCCAGTAACCCCAAATATCGAATCCTTTTTCTGGACGAAAGCTTATCCCATCATATGCTCAGGAAGCTGTATCAAACACAAAAAACGCAGCGTATCCCGGAAATTATGAGAGCTTATCATGTTAACGAATGGGAGGCAGAAAAAATTTTCCTTTATATTCTCCATGGAAATTTTGCCGTGAATAAATCACTGGGGTGGGAAAAAAATGAAGACTGGTACCATATACAGAAAGTCATAAAAAGACTCTTAAAACCCTAGAAAGAAAAGAGCATCCACAAAATGGCAGGTGCTTTCCTTATGCTACTACACAATAGATTAATCGTTGCATGCGTCGGACGAATACAGCGTTTTAAGCGCAAAAAGGAACAGCATTCAAGCTGTCCCTCCTGCATTTAGTCATTATGTGTTTGCGATACCATGCTCTGAATATCTCGGCCACCATAGACAATTCTGATAATTGTTACAGTAAAAGCAACAGTGTCCACCATATAAAACACGACAAAATGATCAACCAGTGCTTTGTGCATTCCCATGCTTTTCCACGGTTCCCAATCAACGATAGGATTTCGTGATGGCATAAAGTCAAGGGAACGGATCGTTTTTCTGATTCTGTTCACTTGACCTTCGGCAGTGTCTGGAACCAATAGTTCAAAAGCAATGTAGGAATAAATCCCTTTGATGTCGCTTCGAGCTTCCGGGGAATAAATCACGGAATAGGTATCACTCATATGCCGAATTCCTTAGCCAGTTCTGCATCAACCTCATCTGCCGTATAGGTTTTTCCTGATTTGAGTGATTCCACACCCTTCATCAATTCAATGTCAAATTCTGCGCGGCTCATTCCACCAATCGCAGTAGGCTTTGCAGATGGAAGATGTAGGTTAAGCGGCAGACCTCTGGTCAATACAATCTGACTATACAGCATCTGAATGGCACTGGATGGTGTAATGCCAAGCTGAGAAAGAATTTTCTCTGCATTTTCTTTTAACCCTGTATCAATACGGGCATAAACAGCTGTTGTATTTGCCATATATATCACACTCCTTTGAGTATAGTATATTCAAAAATGGTGATAACTGCAAGCGTATGCAAGCATTGTTCTGCAGGAATTTAAATTTTTTGAATGTTTTTAAGAGTTTTTCGACCTAAAAGGTGGTAATTAATATAGAACTTTCTTTTGCTGGCACGAATCTCACGGATGCGTTCTAACTGCTCGTCGAAATACTTCTCTGTTAGATACGTTCCTCGTTTCAGCCGTTCATCATCCATCACCCAGCCCTTGATGGTATAGTCCTTTGCAATCTGGTTTACCCATTTACGGAACTGTACCGCACGCTCGGAATTGACCTTGAAACCTACAGCAATGATCATTTGAAGGTTATAGTGCTTGGTATCGCGCGTGACCTGACGAGAACCTTCGGTTTGAACTATCCGGAAATTCCGGATAGTTGCATCTTCCTCAAGCTCTGAATCAGAATAAATCTTCTTGATATGCTCATTGATTGTACGAACATCCACATCGTACAA